>Ga0137412_10003955_pt1 | contig 11856 bp, 10 predicted proteins | sample CZODoug2_1_16fun_FD_122160 | JGI IMG/M metagenome (GOLD analysis project Ga0137412, IMG submission 122160) | Vadose zone soil fungal communities from Angelo Coast Range Reserve, California, USA - CZODoug2_1_16fungal (Hybrid Assembly) | ecosystem: Environmental > Terrestrial > Soil > Vadose zone...
AAATTGTCCAGAGTTTGTCCAGACTATGCTCATAGAGGTGGCCACCGAGAATTTCTTGCTTAGATTCACAGTCTATCCTAGGAAGGCCCTTCTTGCAGTAGTACGTTCTTCTCTAGTTAACACACTCACTGAAATGGCGTGAGACTTAGATTGGGCAAAACCTTTCGACTGTCCACTACGTAGACCCTCGAGGGTGACTTGGAGAGATGGTCGCTGGGTCATGCGGATGTGCCGCCCCTCCGGGGCTGGTGTGTGTGTGCCCCATCCCAGTGCTCACGCACTGGGCTAAATTCTGTCGCGCCTCCGGTGCTTTGGATAAGATTGAGCGCCAGGCACACCAGCCTTGCGAGGTTGGTTTATGCAGGGATGAGTAGCCCTGCCTGCCGCAGCCTTCCCTGCGGGTGGCCCGGGCTACCCGCCATTACAAAGGGAGGAGTAATCCAAGAAGGGCACGATTTATCGTACCCCTACGGTTCGGATCAGGAGCCGCAGTTTACGGCGACCTTTGCGGAAAGAAATTGCCCCGCAACTTTGGAGAGCTGCGGGGCTTTTTGTGTTGGTTGTATGCGCTAGTCTTCCGATGCGGAGCGAATCTCTCCGGCATCCAGGCGGATTTCGGTCACGAAGCCATAACGGCGGGCTTCGCTCTCGGTCATCCGGACGCGGCGATCGCAATAATCGTTGCACTCGCGGACCGCGTAGCGGACGCGCGAGTTGGGGCCGACGAGACGGCAAAACGCTTCGGCTTCGTTTTCACGAAAGCCTTTGCGGACAGTGCCCCAGGTGCAAGTGGCGCACAGTCCGGTGGCGGCTTCCGGGGCGTACCGCAGCAGGCGAATCAGGGTCATGGCTTCTCCTTTCCCAGGAGAGCTTTGAACTTCACCCTCCTGTTTTCATTTGGTTTATCCGCGCGGCAGGAATGATTTCAGCATCATCCCCTTCGATCGCCAGGAACTGCTTGGCCGTGACGAAGCCGATGCTTCGGCCCGCCGTTTTGGTCAGCAGTATCCACGCGATTTTTTCCATATCGCGCTTGCAGGGCAGATGCCGGTCGTCGTAGGAACTGCACTGACTCACTGGAAATTGCACCAGCGGATCATCGGCGACCCAACGGCAACGGACTATCTCCTGCGAAGCACTAAACCCTTTCACAATATGGGCCCAGCGGCATGTCACGCACAAGGATTGCCCTCCCTCGGGAGTGCCACCCTTGATCTTGACGGTGACCATAGCTTTCTCTTTTCTAAGAAGCGCGGTGCGCTTCGGTTCGTGCTGGAGGCGTCGAAGGACACCACCAGCTTCGCCGCGCGACAAGCAGATTCGCGCGACCAATGCGGCGCACTTCGCCGCCGAGTGTCGCTGAACTTCAAATTGTCGCCGGAAGATTCGTGACTAGCGGAAGAACGTAGACCACGCCCTCACGCTGCCGAGGTGATCTTCGATCGGCGACGTTGCAAGACGGCTTTGATGATTTGACAGCCGCATGGACGCAGTCCTCCTTTGGACTGAGCCAAAAATGCCACGGACCGGGAAGATGCGAAACTGGAATGAATCAAGCGGAAGAATTTGCGCAGGGAATGGTGGCAATTTGGGAGCCAATGGATCGGAGCGCCATTCGGGAGAATGGCGTTCCCGGAGCACGCCCGCTCATCCCGCGAATGCGGGGGGATAGCGCAGAGGAACGGAAAGCGCGGAGATTATCAAGCAGCTCGGCTGGCGAGCACCAACGCTAGTAGGCGCCGGCGCCGGCTGGGCCGGGGGTCTGGCGGCGCCAGCCCACGGACTTGGGGCCGGGAGAAACGCCAGCGGCGACTTCGCTGCGGGCGGACTGTTCACGGGCCTTGTCGTTGGATCTTTCGTGATGGAAAAAGGATTTCTTGCCCTTTTCAGACTTGCTCTTTGGGGGCTTGCTGGCCTTGGCAGCGGCGGGGTCCTTGTGATGCCGGTGAAAGGGCCAGACGGAGCCTGTGGCAGCGGAAACCGGACCGAGAGTGCCGAGAGCGAGCGCGAAGCAAATAACCAAAAGGAGTTTCTTCATGGCGAGCACCTCAACTAGACCATTTCTAGCACTTGGCGAGGGGAGCGACTACTGTACCGAAGGACGGTTTTTGCGTGAGGGGCACCGTACCCAAAGGCCGTGGTGGGAGACAAAAATCCCCGCAGGAAAAGGATTTTAGGGATGGTTTGGCGGCGGGTGAGAGGGAAGAGCGCCATTCGGGAGAATGGCGTTCCCAGGTGGCGGCTCGAAATTGGGTTAAAAGACGCGGCCGAGCTGGAAGAACCATTTCTGGTGGCCGGTGTCGCCTACGCTGCCGCCGATGAGGATGGGGCCGAAGAAGGTTTCGGCGAGGATGCCGCCTGCGAAGTCGCCGGAAAGTTTGGGAGCGTGGAAGGGGTCGCCGTACATTTTGCCGACTTCGGCAAAGCCGGTGAGATAGACCTGTTTGCCGACGAACGGAGGGAGGGTAGCGACTTTGTGGAGGTAGCCGGTTCGGCCAATGAAATATTGGTTGCCGATGAGTTCGTTGAGGCCGTAGGCGCTGAGGCGTCCGACGCCGCCGAGAAAATAGATGGGCGCGCCGAAGGAGGAGTGGCCGAGGGTGGAGGCGCCTTCGGCGCTGAAGAAGAGGGAGCCACGCGAGGAGACGGGCTGGAAGTATTGGACGAGGAGTTCGAGCGATGGGTAGGCGTGGGCGGAGATAGGAGTGGTGTCAAACCACTCGTAACTAGCTTTGAGATAGACGCCGCGGGTGGGGATGACGGCTTCGTTGGTGTGATCGAGGATATAGCGGGCGTGAAATGAGCCGACTCGGCCGTTGGTGGAGGCGAAGTCGGGAGTGCCGAGGCGAAGGGCGTAATCCTGGTAGCCGGCGCCGTAGCCGACACGGATTTCGTTGAAGCGGCTGATGGAATAGCCGAGGTCAATGCCGCCGAGGACGTTGTCGAGGCGGTAGATCGCGGTCGGGTCGGAATTTTTGTAGACCTTAAAATTGGTTTGGGCGGCGTTGATATAGGGTGCGAAGAACCATTTCCCGAGAGGCCGAAAGGGACGGTAGAGTTCGGTGGCGATGCCGTAAGTTGCGCCGAACTTCAGGTCGGTGCGCCATTCGGAGCGGTAGCCCCAGACGTCCATCGCGGTGACGCGAGCGCCCATGGTGAAGTCGACGTCCTGCGGTTCGCTGCCGTTGATTTCGACGAAGGGTTGGAGGAACGGGGGCGCGTAGGTTTTTTCGTGGACGCGGATGGAGAGACCGCTCTGGCTGCCGTCGGTGACGACGGAATAGGTGATGCTGTCGTAACGGCCGACGCCGGTGAGGCGCGTGAGGACGTGGTCGAGCGCTTTCGTGTCCAATGGCTTGCCGACAAAATTCCTGAGCGATTGCTCGATATTCTTTTGGCCCTCGGGTTCCACACCCTCGACGCGCACAAACTCTGGCACTCCGACGGGACCATGCACTCGGGATTTCTTCTGCTGGAGATATTCGGCCCACGCCGCGTCGTCGAGTGAATAGGCTTTCAGGATTTGGGCTTTTTCCTGGGCGGCGTCGTATCCCCGCTGGATGAGCTGCTCGGTTTTCTGATAGTCGGTGGAGGAGAATTGTTCGACGTCGGCTTTCACGATCAAGTCGGCGCCGGCCATGCCGCGAATTTCGGTTTCGGCGATCACGAGCGCCACGGAGCGGCCCAGGACGGAAAACGCCGATTGGATTTCATTTGCGCTGGCCCGGGAAATTTGCAGGTGAACAGCGATGACCACGTCGGCGCCCATTTTGCGGACGACGTCGGTGGGCAAATTGTCGACGAGGCCGCCATCCACGAAAATTTTGTCACCCTGACGGACGGGAGCAAAGACTCCGGGAATGGAGATTGTGGCGCGCATGGCATCGGAGAGAGAGCCGCTTTGGAAGACGTAGGCCTTGCCGGAAATCAGTTCGGTGGAAACGCAGCGGAAGGGAATCGGGAGATCGTCGAAGGAGGGGATGTTGGAATAGTCGATGGTTTCGCGGTCGATGAGGAGATTGATCTGGTGGCCGGTGTTGAGTCCGGCGGGCAGATCGGCGCCGTGTTTCAGGCCGATTTGAACGGAATTGGGGACGGCGCGGGCGTCTTCTTTGCGGCGGAAGGAAAGGTCTTCATAGGGTGTGCCACCGCCGAGAAGGAGAGGCCAATTTGCGGTGCGGAGGATTTCCTGGAGCTGATCCACGGGTTTGCCGGTGGCGTAGAAGCCGCCGACGAGGCCGCCCATGCTGGTGCCGGCGAGGTAGTCGATGGGGATGTGGTGTTCTTCAAACCATTTGAGGACGCCGACGTGGGCTTCGCCGAGCGCGCCGCCGCCTTCGAGGGCGACGCCGATTTTGGGGCGGGTGGTGGGCGCAGGCTTTGCTTCGGCTAGGGTCGCGGAGGATTGCGGTGGAGATGCGGGCGGTTCCTGAGCGAAGCAAGGACACGTCAGGAAGAGCGCGAAAAGTACGGGCAGCGATAGGCGCACGGTGGATCCCCTTCAAGTTGTCGGCTGGACGGAGGAAATCTCTTCGCTCTCAATGTTACCTGTGTTTGGTAGCGTGGCAAGCAACTTAGCGGTAATGGTTTGAAGAAGAACACAAACTTGAATAGCGAACAAAATCAAGACATGTTGAGTTGAATTTTTCGCTTCAATAGAGTTCGAATGAGCCCAGAGCGTCCTCAGGGGCTAAAGCCCGTTTTTCTTGAGGCTCCAAATGTCGGAGCTAAAGCTCCGACCCCCTGGAACCATTTAGGAGTTGGCTGTTAAACATTGCACTCGTCTTCAGGATGGCGCTGGCGGTGGGCGAGGCCTACGCCGGCCAGGACGAGGAGGCCGCCGAGGACTTGGGCGAGGCTGAGGGGTTCGCCGAGGAGGACTGCGGCCATGGCGGCCGTCAACGGGCCTTGGGTGAGAAGACTGATGGACGTGAGCGTAGCGGGAAGATGGCCCAGAGCGTAGGTGAGGAATAGATAGCCGCCGAGTTGCGAGATGAGGCCGAGACCGAGGATGGCCCAGATGGTGCGGCCGTGCGGGACGCGCAACGAAATGCCCATGGCGAGATTAATGAGCAGGAGGGCGAGCGTGCTGGAGATCATGGCCATGCGCAAGAATGCGAGCGTGCCGGTGGAGTTGCGAATTTTTTCCGTCACCATGAGGTAGACAGCGAAACAGGCGGAGGCGGCGAGGGCTTGCAGATCTCCCACGCCGATGCGGGTGTGATGCGCGAGGTCTGCCCATAGAATTACGACCGCGCCGGCGATGGCCATGAGGAGGCCGAACCAGAAGGCGCTGGCGGGACGTTGACGGAAGACCAGCCAGGTGAGGAGGCCGACGAATATGGGAGTGTTGTTGCCGAGCAGGGTGGCGTTGGCGGCGGAGGTTTGCAGAATGGCGGTGTTGTAGAAAGCAAGATCGAAGGCGAAGAAGAGGCCGCCGAAGGCGATGATGCCCAGCGTGCGCAGGTCGAGGGACGGACGGCGGCGGTCGAAGAAAAACGTTGGAAGCAGGACTACGGCGGGGATCAGCATGCGGTAGAAGGCGGAGGCCGGGCCGGGAATGTCGGTCCAGCGGACGAAAATTGCGGACCAGGCGATGCATACTACACCGCCGAGTAGCGCGAGATAGGCAGGCAGGCGGTTGCTGCCTACGGTTGCCGCTTTTGCGATTACTGCTTCCGTTGCCAAGGCAAATCCTTTTCGGTGCGTATCAGTATCCCATGCGCGGTGGTTGGGCAGAGGTGCCGAATTGGTCTCCTTGTGGAGCGAAGGAGTTGCCCTGACCCTTTCATGGGACTAGGGTTGAAACCAGGGACTCGAAACGGGCATCAGATTTATAGATAGCGTATTGGACTAAACGGACATGGCCGAAATATTTCCTAATTTGCCGCCGGTACTGGAGCCGCTGCCGCCGCTGGTGGAGCCCAGGGTGAGCGTGTGGCGTTGGGTGTTTCGTATGCTTCGCTGGTCCACTTACCTGGCTACTCTCGTCACGCTGATTCTGCTGCTGCACAAGACGCCGCCTCCGGCCGTTGTTTCCACACCGCAGGCCGCGGCGAGCGCCGAGCAGAAGGTCTCGCAGGTCGAGCAGTCTGTCGCACAGGGTCAGCCCGCCACGCTTCGGCTTGATGAGACGGAATTGAACTCCTATCTGGCGAGCCATCTGGATATTGCGCCTCAGACCGCTGCGCCAGCGCCGGATGGTGGTCCGGGCGTGCCGAGTGCTGCTGATGTGGAACAGATGCGCTCGTCGGTGCGGGATGTCAAAGTGCAGATGGAAGGGGATCAGGTTCACGCTTACCTGGTGTTTGATCTGCATGGGAAAGAGATGAGCCTGGACCTGGTGGGAAGGCTGGGCGCTGCCGACGGATACCTGAAATTTGAGCCTGTCAGCGGGCACATTGGATCGTTGCCGATTCCGCAGTCGGCGCTGGAAAGCGCGGTGAAGCAATTGATGGCGTCGCCAGTGAACCGCGAGAAACTTAGATTGCCCTCGGATGTTTCCGATTTGCGCATTGAAAATGGCGAGCTGGTTACGACTTACCGCTGAAGAGTGTTTCCTTCCTTCTCTTTACTTCACTAATCTCTGATTACTGCCGCCCAATAAATCCATAATGCCGTGCAAATTCCCAGACACAATCGCGCGTCAATGAAGGCTGAGAGCATGGCCAGCAGATAGAGCGGAGGGCCGAGACGATAGTTCCGGTGCGTGGTTTCGATAAATCTGGCCGAGGCATTGCGCGAGAGTAGATGCGGGCGGAAGGCGCCGTAAATAAACAGGGAAAAGCACAACGCGACCAGGACGAAGGTTCCAGCGTAGAAAGCGGCGGCCATTTCTGCGGCGGGCGTATTCAGATAAGCGGCGAGGACGGAGGTTGGATAGGGGACGAAAGTAATCAACAGGAGCAGGCAGCCGTTGCTGAAGTGCAGGCGCGAATCGGTGCGGTGAACGTTGCGGAGAATGGCGTGGTGATGCATCCACATGATGAGGATAGTGAAGAAGCTGGTGACCAGGGCGAAATAGCTGGGCCACAGCTGAAGGAGGGCTTTGCCGAGAGCGGCGGAGGTTGCGCCGGCCGGCGGGATTGAGGGGACTTTTAGTTCGAGGACGAGCAGGGTGATGGCGATGGCGAAGACGCCGTCGCTAAAGGCTTCGAGGCGGCCGGTTTCTTTTGCGCCTTGGGTGTCGAGTTCCTGTTGCATCTGGGAAGGTCTCGAAAACTGGATAACAGACTATCAGTGATGGGGAAGAATCCGAAGAGGGCAGGTATTGGTTGCTGGCGCGGTATACTGGGCCACCGCATTAGGACGGGGAACCTGCATGGACGACCAAAAATTTTCCGGGGATAGGAAGGATCGCGAGTTGGGCATGAATCGCGAGATTACCCGGCGCGATTTTCTGAACGGTGTGGCGGTTGGAACTGGCGCCACCCTTCTGGGCGGTTCGATTGGCGCGGAACAACTGTTTGCCGCGGCGGCTTTCGACGAGTTCGCGCCCGAAAAAGCTCCTGATTATTACCCGCCTGCTCGCACCGGGATTCGTGGCAACCACGATGGCTCGTTCACTTTTGCTCATCGGATGCGTGATGGGGAATCGGCGAGTTCGCTTGGCGACGCTGCTCCTACCGGCGAGAGCTATGATCTGGTGATTGTGGGAGGCGGAATCAGCGGACTGGCCGCGGCCTATCGCTTTCGGCAGAAGGCGGGACGTAGCGCGAAAATTCTGATACTCGATAATCATGATGATTTTGGCGGCCACGCGAAGCGCAATGAGTTCCAGGCTGGCGGGCGGATGGTGCTCTCCTATGGCGGGACGCAATCCATTGAGAGCCCAGGCAGGTATAGCGCGGAAGCGAAAACGCTGCTGAAAGAGATTGGTATAGAGACGCAGAAATTTCATCAAGCATATGATGCCAAGCTTTACGCCAAGCGCGGCACCGCAGCCTTTTTCGACAAGGAGACGTTTGGCGAGGATCGCCTGGTGACCGGCATGAACACCACGCCGTGGCCGGAATTCTTGGCGAAGGCGCCGCTGTCCGACGCCGTGAAAAGGGACATCGCGCGGATTTACACGGAGAAGGCCGACCATTTGCCGGGAATGACGCGGGAACAGAAAATCGCGACGCTGAGCGGAATCAGCTATGCAGATTATTTGACCAAACACTGCCGGCTGATTCCAGAAGCCCTGCCGTTTTTTCAGACATTTACGCACGATCTTTTTTGCGTGGGTATAGAGGCTGTTCCCGCTTACGCCTGTTATGAGGCGGGCGACGACTACGGTTCGTTCACTTACCCGGGTTTCGATGGGCTTGGATTTCCGGAACACGAAAAGGAAGAGCCGTACATTTTCCATTTTCCCGACGGGAATGCTTCGGTGGCTCGGTTGCTGGTGCGTTCGCTGATTCCGGACGCTGTCCCCGGGTCAACGATGGAGGATGTCGTCACGACGCGGGCGAATTACGCGACGCTCGATCGGCCCGCGAATCCTGTGAGGATTCGATTGAACAGCACCGTGGTCAACGTGAAGCATCTCGGCGCGAAGGACGCTTCGAAAGAGGTTGAAGTGTCTTATATGCGCGGGGGCAAGCTGAACACGGTGAAAGGGAATTACTGCGTGCTGGCTTGCTACAACGTGATGATTCCTTACATTTGTCCGGAGCTTCCAGACGCGCAGAAGGAGTCGCTGTCGTATCTGGTGAAGGCGCCGCTTGTTTACACGCACGTCGCGCTGCGCAACTGGACGGCGTTCGCGGATCTGGGGATTCACCAGATTGTGGCGCCCGGGGGATATCATACGTACACCGCGCTGGATTTTCCGGTGAGCCTCGGCAAGTATCAGTTTCCGAGCAAGCCGGAGGAGCCGGCGGTGCTTTTCATGCTGCGCACGCCGTGCAAGCCGGGGTTACCGGTGCGCGATCAGAATCGCGCGGGGCGCACGGAACTGCTGCAAACGCCTTACAGCAAATTCGAGCGAAACATACGCGAGCAACTGGGGCGGATGCTTGGCGGGGCGGGATTCGATCCCGCACGGGATATTGAGGGCATTACCGTGAACCGGTGGGCGCATGGCTATGCGTTCACGCCGTTTGGGTTGGATTTGCCGCAGTGGAAAACGGGGCAGGAGCCGTGGGTGCTCGGACGCCAGCCGTTTGGGCGGATCGCGATTGCCAATTCCGATGCGGGAGCCAGCGCTTACACTGATGTGGCAATCGATCAGGCGTTTCGCGCGGTAAAGGAAATCCTCAGCCATTGATTCTTCCGCAAATTCCATAAAGGTCAGCCGCATCGCGTCCGCCAGATGGCCTACTATCGAGACTTAATCTTAGGCATATTGGACAAAGGTTGAGAGGATTCCGCTCATGAAGAAAATGATTCCGTTGGGCGCCGTGCTTTTCGGCATGGCGTTGATGGCGATTTTGATGATGACGAGCGTAAAGTGTTCCGCAAACCCAAATGCAAAATCATCCGTTCAGGTGCGGCCGTTTGGCGCCATTGATTCCGGCGAAAAGACGGATTTGTATGTTTTGACGAATAGCCGTGGCATGGCAGTGGCCATTACGAATTATGGGGCGACGGTTGTGAGCATCAAGGTGCCAGACCGGACGGGGAAGTTTGCGGACGTAGTGCTTGGCTATGACACCGCGAAGGAGTATCAGGACGGGACGGCGCACTTTGGCGGCAGCGTGGGGCGCTATGCCAACCGCATTGCGCATGGGAGTTTCACGCTGGCCGGGAAGACATACACGCTGCCGAAGAACAATGGCGAAAACACGCTCCATGGCGGATTACTCAGCTTTGACAAAAAAATCTGGGCGGCCAAGGAAGTTCCGAGCAAAGATGGCCCGGCGATTGAATTTACTTACGTGAGTCCTGATGGAGAAGAGGGATTTCCCGGGACAATGACCGTGACAGTGGTTTTTACTTTGCTGAATGCGAAGAACGAACTGCGGATTGATTACAGCGCCAGCACGGACAAGCCTACAGTGGTGAATCTTACCAACCACAGCTATTTCAATCTTGCGGGGCAGGGAAACGGCGACATTCTTTCGCAGACGCTGCAACTGAACGCGAGCAAGTTCACGCCGGTGGATGCGGGGTTGATCCCGACGGGCGAGCTTCGCGATGTGAAGAACACGCCGTTTGATTTCACGCGGCCGGTGGCGATCGGCGAACGCATCAACGGGACGGATGAGCAGCTGAAACTTGGGCGGGGCTACGACCACAACTGGGTGCTGGACAAGAAGTCTGGATTTTCGGGGATTGAACTGGCGGCTGTGGCGCGCGATCCGAAGAGCGGGCGCGTTCTGGAAGTCTTGACGACGCAGCCGGGGATACAATTTTACACGGGGAATTTTCTGGACGGGACGGCGCACGGGAAGGAAGGGAAGGTCTACGAGCAGCGATACGCGTTCTGCCTGGAGACGCAGCATTTCCCGGATTCGCCGAACCACGCGGGATTTCCGTCAACAACACTGTTTCCGAGCCGGCCGTTTCACTCGACGACGATCTTCCGGTTTTCGGTGAAATAAGCGGGGCGTTTTGCGGGGATTTGCGGCGGAGAGAAGAGCCGAGAGTGGTTCCGGGGCCTGGACTCGAACCAGGATTCTAGGCTCCAAAGGCCCATGTGCTACCAATTGCACCACCCCGGAATGGTGTGGACAACCCTATTAGTCTACTTGAGAGGCGGCGGCCCGCAAAATCGTGTTTCGCGGGAGCATTTGAGTTTTCCACGGCGCCGTTTGCAAATATCTGCCCGGCATCGCCATGCGGAAGGAATCGATTTCTGCTAAAGTTAAAAGGTTGCGCACCCGTGTGGAGAGGTGGCCGAGCGGTTTAAGGCGCACGCTTGGAAAGCGTGTGTAGGTTAATCCCTACCGTGGGTTCGAATCCCACCCTCTCCGCCATGAATACCGTGGTCCCGGTTTCGCTGGGATTTCGGCTGCGGGCTCGGACGCCCTCAAACTGCCCCAAGTTCGAATCCCACCCTCTCCGCAATTTTTTACGGCTCGTTCGCGGAATCGATGTCCTTTTCGCGCGGTTACGCATCGAAATAATGTGGTTGTTGATTGCCACAGGAGTTCCAGTCACAATCAAGATTCCCCCCGCCTCTGCCCATGAGGGCCTATGTTCTTTCACACCATCGATCAAGTCCGGCGCTTTTCTAAAATTCTCGGAGGGTTTACCCTTCTGGGGCTGGGAGCGGTTATGCTGGTCACACCCGGGCCCGGCTGGCTGGTCATTTTTCTCGGCTTGACATTGCTGGCCGCGGAGTTTGTGTGGGCACGGCGATTGATGGACCGGATGAAAGAGCAGGGTACACGATTGAAGGATTCGGTTTTAGGTTCACGCAAAACGAATCCGGCTGATTCGGCGTGACCCGCGGATTTCCTGAGGACAACTTCGAATGATAAGCGAGTGGAAGGGCAAGTGGGCGCTGATTACCGGCGCGAGCGCAGGAATTGGTGTGGCTCTCGCGGAAGAGCTTGCCGCGGGAGGCACGCATCTGGTGCTGACCGCGCGGCGGTTGGACCGGCTGCAAGATGTCGCGGACGGCCTGCGAAAGAAATATGGCATCCAGACGCAGGTGGTCGCAGCGGACCTGGCCAAGCGCGAGGCGCCGCAGGAAATCTACGCGTTCGCAAAAGAAAAGGGATTGCGCATCGACTTGCTGATTAACAACGCGGGATTCGGGCAGTACGGCCAAGTGCCTGAAGTGGAAACGCAGCGGTTGCTGGACATGGTGGAAGTGAACTGCACCGCGGTGGTGCACCTGACGCGGCTGTTCCTGCCGGACATGGTCGCGCGGCGCAGCGGGGATATTTTGATTCTTGCTTCGACGGCCGCGTTTCAGGCGGT
>Ga0137412_10003956_pt1 | contig 11854 bp, 9 predicted proteins | sample CZODoug2_1_16fun_FD_122160 | JGI IMG/M metagenome (GOLD analysis project Ga0137412, IMG submission 122160) | Vadose zone soil fungal communities from Angelo Coast Range Reserve, California, USA - CZODoug2_1_16fungal (Hybrid Assembly) | ecosystem: Environmental > Terrestrial > Soil > Vadose zone...
TCACCGGAAACACGCGCTGCCGGTCCACCGAAACCATGTAGACATACTCCGTGCCTAAAGAATTTCCGCGGCGGGCCTTTTCCACCTCATAAAAATAATATTGGTACACGTAGCCGGTCGCGGCGGAGTAACTCTTTACACGGCGGACGGCTTCGGGGCGCGGCATGGGGGAATTATTCAAGCCACGGATGGATGTGTCAAGAAAGGATGTTATGGAACTGGAGAACGTAGAGGATGTAAAGGATTAGAAACAACTCCGTGTGGAAGCGCCGTCTGTTCCAAAACGAAACAGGGATGGGCGCGGTTTTCCCAACTCGATACTCGATGCAACGAAATGTATTGCGCTGGATAATTCGATTCGATTTCGCCGGCGAGAATATTTTCCTGGCGAATCATCGGCAACGCGCTGAAAGTGTGAGCCTTAATTGCGATTTGCAAGACCGTAAACCCGAATCCCATCATGGCAGGCAAACGCATCCCCGTCTCCGCTCCACTCTGGCACATCGCGTGCAATTCAGGGGGCAATGGATGAAAGCACGAAATATCGTGGATGCCGTTATCTCACTCGAGGGTCGTTTCACTGGCGTCCTGCGATGCTTCTCGTTGCGTCATTCCTGGGTTGTGGCGGAGTCGTCGGTTCAGGCCCGTCACAGCCCCCTCCCCTGAGCATCAGCGTCGCGCCTGCTTCGGCATCCGTGCTGCTCGGCGATCCACAAACTTTCGCTGTAACGGTTAGCAACTCAGCAAATAAAACAGTGGCTTGGAGCGTGAACGATATTCCAGGGGGAAGCGCGGAAATCGGAACAATTGACGCGAACGGCGTCTACACTTCTCCCGTCAATCTTCCTGCGTTGGCGTCTGTATCCGTGCGGGCGACCAGCATCGCGGATCCTTCCAAGAGCGCGGCCGCTTCGGTTCACATCACGAGCGACATCTCCTTGACGGTCTCTCCTCAAGGAAGTCCGGTGGAGCTTGGTTCCTTGCAGACGTTTTCGGCTGCCGTGACTTCGGCGGGCCATCCCAACACAGGAGTCACCTGGGCGGTTTCCGGAAACGGATGCGTGGGAGCGGCGTGCGGCATCCTGGATATTTTTGGAAACTATACCGCTCCGCAAAATCTTCCCGTTCCGTCAAGCGTTTCTATCACCGCAACGAGCATTGCGGACCCATCGAAAAGCGGCAGCACGATGATCGCGATCACAAGTTCGTTCACCTTAAACCTCACCGGACCTAGTCCTGTCTATACCAGCACGGTGGTCAGCTATGCGGCAGCGGTGATCCCGGTTGCTAACTCGAACCCGAGCCGCACGATAATCTGGAGCGTGTCGGGGGCGGGGTGCTCCGGCGCAGCCTGCGGCACGATTTCCTCCAGCGGGGTTTACACCGCGCCGCCGATCCCACCCGTTCCAGCGACTGTGCAGATTACAGCCACGCCGACGGCGGACCACTCGAAAGCGGCATTGGATACCGTCATGATTGTTCAGACGCTGAGCATTACGGTATCGCCCTCCGCAGTGACGCTGGCCCCGGGCAGCGTTCAGGCGTTTCATGCTCAGGTAGCGGGCGCGCAGGACACGACGGTGACCTGGGACGTTAGTGGCGTCGTCGGAGGAAATTCCGCCCTCGGAACGATTCTGAATTCGCAAACCGATCCTGACAACACGATCTACACGGCCCCGCAAACGATGCCGCCGGGCGGTTCGGTAACGGTGCGAGCGAGCAGCAACGCAAATCCCAATATTTCCGCATACGCGATTGTCACCTTCGCTGCCGGGATCAATGTCTCACTTACGCCAACGAATGCGACTCGCGTCACCGGACACCGGCAAACTTTCACCGCGCAGGTGAATTACACAGCCAATCAAAATGTTGCCTGGACGGTTGGCGGCATCGCAGGCGGAAACTCGTCCGTAGGGCAAATCTGCGCGACCGGTTCCAATCCGTGCCGCCAGATTTCTTTCGACAATAGCGGCAGCGTCGATTATCTGGCGCCGGCCGGAATACCGTTTCCAAATCCGGTAATCGTCACGGCTACGAGCCAGGCCGACGGCACCACGAACAGTTCGGCGAGCGTGACGATCCTGCCGCATCTCGTCCTCAGCATCATTCCGGGGAGCGCGTCCCTGGCGAGCGGTAGCCGGCAACAGTTTGCAGCCACCATCATCGGGACCGACAACCAGCAAGTGATCTGGACCATCGCCGGGGGCGGTTGCGGAACACCGCCGGCTTGCGGATCAATCGATTCATTTGGGTTATATGCCGCCCCAGCGTCCGCTCCTACGCCGAATATGGTCAACGTGGTCGCCACCAGCTCCGAAGACACGAGTCAATCGGCCACGGCAACGGTGACGATTTCAGACGGTCCGAATATCTCTTTGCTCGCGCCGTCGAGCGCGTACGCGGGATCGGCCGGAGGGTTCACTCTGGAAATATCCGGGAGCAACTTCGTTGCGTCGAGCCGCTTGCTTTTCGCATATGGCCGCCGCCAGATTATTTATCCGGGCTTTGGGGAAATTCACAAGAAATTTCTGACGCCGAGCGTGGCCATTCTCGGAATTGCCGCGGCAACGCTCGTTGGCCTTCTACTGGGTGATGCGCTCCTCGTTCCCGTGACGGAAGTGGGCTCGATGGCATCGGCCTTGGGATGGTTCGCCGCATGTCTTTCCTTCTGGATCGTGGAGAAGCGAGTATCCATGCGGATCGTTACGGGGATGGGGATTGCCGTCTCTCTGCTGCTTTTCCTGATGAAGGTTCTGCCGGCGTTCCCCGGGCATTTCTCGCTTGCTGAATGGGCCGTTTTCGGCATATGGGTTGGACTCGGGCTTGTCGTGCGTGTGCGTGCGTAGAGCGCAAGATAGTTCCGGGGCTTCCGCAATAACAAGCGAGAGATGAGATTCCGAAGGCGCAGCGGTTCCGCAACGAAGATTGTTAACCGAGTAAACCATCTGATTCCATTCAAGCTTTAGCCTATGCTGTGTTAGGAGCAAATTCGCATTGTATATTTGCTCTTGACTTGCCATTCAGTCTTGTACATATTATAGATATAAGACATGAACGACCCCCTGAACCGCAGCAAACTCTCCGCCACGGAGCGCAACTTCCGCTCTCGGATTTCGCAGCTCTCTTCTGGTCAATGGTTTCTTCGCGGCACTCTCTCGGAACGTTCCGGCACCTGTGGCAAGCCGAATTGCCGTTGTGCCCGTGGGGAACTGCACAAGTCTTTGTACCTGGTGCAGAGCCAAGCGGGGAAGCTTCGCCAGATTTGTGTCCCAAAGGCCTGGCAGCAACGCGTTCGCCAAGCCGTCAACGACTATCGCCTGATGCAGGAACTGATTGAGGAAGTTTCCGAGCTGGAATGGAAACGACTTCAGGAAAAGAAACGATAATCGTTCTTCGCCGCCTGATCGCCTATTCGGAAAAAGTCTTTCAGCTTTCCAAAGATGTCGTCACGCCGGTTTTCGACCGCAGAGAGAAACCGCGCATTTCTGCAGCGGCGGTGGTGAAATCGTCACTGGTGTTGTTCTGGGCCAGGTTGGGCAGCATCAACGCTTGGGAACAGGTCGGGCGGGCCCGCTTCTGGCAGCGTTGGCTCGAAGAGCCGACCTTCAGTGCGGACACCCTGGGACGAGTCCATGCGGTGCTCGATGCCAACGGGTTGCGGCAAGGGATTCACTACGTTTACGAGCGCCTGAAACGGAACAAAGCCTTGCCGGATATTTACGGCCTGGGAGTAGTTGTTCTCGACGGTCATGAAAGCCACGCCAGTTACCTGCGTCATTGTTCTGGCTGTTTGCAGCGAACCATCCACACTGCGGGAGGCGATCGCATCCAGTTTTATCATCGGCAGGTTACGTTGATGTTGCTGACTGGTGCGCTGCCCGGACGGGAGGTCGTGCGCTTGCTCCTGGATCACGAGCCGCAGCGGTCCGGAGAGGAGGAAGTGGAAACCGCCCTGCGCCTGTTGGCGCGCGTGATCTCCGCCTACCCGCGGGCCTTCGATTTGGTGCTTGCGGACGCGCTCTACGCGGAGGCCCCGTTTTTCAATTTTTTGCTCGCTCACGGCAAACACGCTCTGGTGGTGCTCAAGGATGAACGACGCAACCTCTATCAGGACGCGGCTGGATTATTCGACCATGTGGCGCCTAAACCGGGTAACTATCGATCCCGCCAGTGCCACTGGTGGGATTTTCCAGACTTACTCACCTGGCCCCAAGTGCGGGCCCCGGTGCGGGTGGTGCGTTCCTTGGAGACTTATACGGTTCGTCGGCAACTCGACAAGCACGACGATCTTCAACAAAGTGACTGGATCTGGGTGACCACGCTATCGCTGGCCCAATTTCCCGTCGATCGTATCGTCCATTTAGGGCACCAGCGATGGGATATCGAGAATTATGGCTTCAATGAGTTGGCCAACGAATGGCACTCCGATCACATCTTCAAGCATGATTCAGGCGCTATCGAATGTTTTTTGCTCGTGGCCTTCCTGGCTTACAACATTTTTCATGTCTTCCTGGCACGCAATGTGAAGCCAGCCGTGCGTCGGGGCAAGACGGAAATCTTCTGGGCCAGGCTCATCGCTGCGGAACTCTACAGTGAGGTGGTCCCCGCCGGCATGTCGCCCTGAGGTTTTTCGCTCCCCTCGTCCAATACTTCTGCTCGCCCCGGGGATCTTCATCGCGATCTTCCTGCTTGTGCAACCTTCGAATGGTGTTGCTAACTCAATTCAGCCCTCGAAAAAGCGGTGCGAATTAGCCGTCCCTTCTGTCGCATGCCCAAAAATGCTCAAAACCTTCACCAACCTACCTATTCTCACCTTCATCCCGGGCTCGATGCGGAATCGCTGCGTTAGAACGTAGTCGCTGGCGCGACGGACGCTTCGCGTGCTATGCTCCTCACGTCGTGCCGCAAGGTAGAGTTTTTAACTGCGATTTTCGGTTTCCTCTGATTTTCCTAAGCCAAGCAAAATCAATAGGCTGCAAACGAAAAAAGATTCAATTCCCATAGCCGTTAGATCGGTGCAGCCACTAGCCCGCATCCGCCGCAACCGCCAGCGCCCACCTTCAAACGGCTCTATCGAACGCGCGCCGAGCACCTCGCCCGGACTTCACGATTTTGCGAAAACGCGCCTCCGATAGAGCACTAACGTTTCTGGGGTAGAGGACCCTCGGCGCTCTCGACCTAGCGACACTGCTCCTCCCCTCCGGGCTATCAACAGCCGATTCACAATCTGCGGATGGTCACACCGCGAGCGGAAAGTTTTCCAAGTAATTGCGCCACTCCCGGAGAAACTTCACGGTCACCAGGGACAACTACTGCCCATTCAAGGTTTTCCTGGAACTCTCTATTGCGAATCTGCCACTGGCCGAAAGACGATGATTTTAGCTCACCAATTTGGATGATGGACCAGTGCCGCACCAACGCCAATGCGGTGGCATCGTCAGGTAATGGCCCAGACAGAATGAAGTGGTTGTTCCCATGCACGAGGATGCCAACCATCTAAGTTTGACCCTCCAGGCGCGGATCGGGAACTGAGTAGCCAATTGCGAAATGGTAGACGACTTGTCCTAGCTCAGGGGACAGACTGAGATATCGATTCACTTCCTCATCAAAAAACGCTCCGATGCCTGTTGCTCGCAGGCCGAGAGCCTCGGAAGCAAGATACATTCGTTGACCAATAGCACCCGCCTCGAAATGCACGTATCGATATCCACGATCGCCGTAACTCCGTGCAGCATTCTCAAAATCACCGATCATGGAAAATGTCAGGCAAGCGTTACCCGCCAGGTCCTGTCCCAAACTGAGAGCTGCCGCTACCAGGCGTTGGTCTCCTTGCTTGATTATTTCCAGCTCAGCGTGCTCGGGCCAGTAGCGGTAAACACCCCGCGCCAAGCCTTCAACGCGGTGAACGTAAAGATATAGTTGGACGAAACGAGTTGTAGCGAAATCGGCGAAGAGAGGCTCCTTTGTGCTTGAGAGGAGAGTCGCAAGTTGCGAGAGGGAGATCGACCCGTCCCCACCCTTGAAGTCAAGAGCGGAACGCCGCGTGCGAACGACGTCGCCGAAGCCGCGGCTTGCGGAGACATGAGGCGGGAGGCTGATTTGGCCGCGGCCGGATGCCTTCGGCGGGCCAAGAGAGGGGATGATGGCTTCCGTACTGAGCTTCGTGACCGCGTGAACTTTCTCGATCAGAGGATAGGGTACTTGCTCCTCCGTCAGCCGGTTGGGCTGACCACCAAACAAAGTCATGTCGACTTGATACAGCACCCTCACGGGGATAGATGGGCCATGAAGCCCGACGATCAACATCGGCCACTCATCATCACTGAGGTGACACACTTCCGCGACTCTATCGTCCGAGAAGTTGCCAAGCGTAAAGCTCTCGCAACCCAGAGATCGAGCAGCAAGTGCGAGTGACTGCCAGGCATGGCCAATGTCGTGCAAGCAGTAGCGATAGGCCCGGTTTTGGTATTTCCAGGCTTCGCGCCAGGCAATGCTGGTCAGAACGAACACCAGTGGGGCGGAGGTGTCGACAAGTTTCCTGCCAATATCGCCGATGGCGCGTTGTTCCACCATGTGGGATGAGGGACGATAATGATAGAGACCGTCGGACCAATCGACGAGGCCACGGGTGGAGAAGTGAAATTCGGTCGGGTGGAGGTTACCGGAAGAAGGATTCACGCGCAATGCGTAAGTATATCCGGTTGACGGCACTCGTTTGGAGGCGCTAATCGAGGCTGAATAAAACATCAACTGCGAAAGGAATCCCGCACCATTCATGGCTGAAGTGTTTCCTGGTTTGCCCTCGAGTACTTCAAGAGCTGAAATCTGCGGAGCTGGCGGGTCGGCCGGCAAATCGAGGATGGGCACGCCCTCATAATGCCGGAATGGATTGGGCATTTTGGTCCAATCGAGATAGTGCTGAGTTCGCCGCAGCGATTCGACACTGTGCTTCGTCAACTCATGGTATTCGAGCCAAGTCATGTAGCGTGAATCCCGAGGTGCCCATTCTGGCAAGACAGACATGCGGGTATTGTCTGATATCAATTGTCAGCCAAAAGAGCGTATCAAACGAAAGGTCTTCATTCCTCAGCGCGGGCATTCATGAGTCTGAGTGGTCCTGGATTTCCTCGAACCCCGTTTGTGGAAAGTTATCTCTTTCTGGCGAGGTAAGTGTTTTCTCTTCTGCCAGGTACGGTCAGCTATATCAGCTTTGCAACTTCAGCTTTACCGGCGTTAATGGTGGGAGGGGCGGCATTTCTCCAGAGTGAGAAGAAATCGTTTTAGGGGGCTCGGGCTGTTGCTTGTCGCCCTTCTGGTTATCGCGTCGCCAGCTTCTGCGCGCCCCGGACAGGTTTATTTCTGCGCCTTCAGAAGTTCTTTCAATTCGCGGCAGGGGGTTCGTCAACCATCGCTTCTAACGAGAAAGGGCTGGCGATATCGCCAGCCCCTTGCTACTTCGTCTTCCGGTCCAGGTCTCTTCAGCGAGACCCTGCCGCGACCGCCAAGGCCGGCTTTCCCACATTCACCTTGATCTGCTTCGGCTTTGCTTCCTCGCGCTTCGGGATGCTTAGCGTCAGCACCCCATTCTGATAGTCGGCTTTGATCGCCTCCGAATTCACGGAGTTCGCCAGCGAGAAGCTCCGGCTGAACGAGCCATAGGCGCGTTCGACGCGCAGGTAATTTTCCTCTTTCACCTCATTCTCAAACTTGCGTTCGCCGCGAATTGTGAGGATGTTGTTCTCGACGTGGATGTCCAGGTCCTGCGGATTCACATCTGGCAGGTCCGCCTTCACGACCAGCTCATGCTCTGTCTCGTAGATGTCGACGGCCGGTGCCCAAGGGGTCAAGTTCGACTCCTCGGCCGTACGTCCCACCATATCGCCAAACACGCGATTGATCTGTTCCTGCAGGGTCGTAGCCCCGCGGAAAGGTTGTTCCCAACGATTCATTGTTCTCATTTTAGCTCCCTCATTAAACGTTTACGGATCTGTCTTGGCCCAGGTAATTTCAGATAACTCATGTCAGTTCACATCGCCGTCGATCGCGATCCGCAACGACTGTGTTCACTCTTCAGGGTTCGCTCGCAATCCGGTGCAAATTAGATCAGCGTTTAGTACGAGGCTCCCATACCGCCGCCGTAGCCTGCGCCGGCCGCGACGGCCTTTTCTTCTCCCTTGAAGTCGGCGATTAGAACTTCCGTGGTCAGCATCAACGAGACGATCGACGCAGCGTTCTGGAGTGCGAGACGGGTGACCTTCGCTGGATCAATCACACCGGCCTTGACCATGTCGCCGAAGTCACCGGTCTCCGCGTTGAAGCCAAAGTTTTCATCCTTCGATTCGCGCACGCGTCCTACAACCAGCGCGCCCTCGTGCCCGGCGTTCTGGGCGATCTGGCGCATGGGCTCTTCAAGCGCGCGCTTTACGATGTTCATCCCAATGGCCTCATCGTCGTGGAGCTTGAGCTTCTCCAGGGCCGGCAAGCAGCGCAGAAGAGCCGTACCGCCGCCGGGGACAATGCCTTCCTCAACAGCTGCCCTGGTTGCGTGCATGGCGTCCTCCACTCGAGCCTTTTTCTCTTTCAACTCGGTCTCGGTCGCCGCACCCACCTTGATGATCGCAACGCCGCCGACGAGTTTGGCCAGACGCTCCTGCAGCTTTTCCTTGTCGTAGTCCGATGTAGTCTCTTCGATTTGCGCACGAAGTTGTTTGATTCGGCCTTCAATCGCGCTGCTCTTACCGGCGCCCGCGACGATTGTGGTGTTGTCTTTATCTATGGTCACCTTCTTGGCGCTGCCCAGTTCTTCGATTTTAACGTTCTCGAGCTTTATGCCGAGGTCCTCGGTCATAGCCTTCCCACCGGTGAGAATGGCAATGTCCTCGAGCATCGCCTTGCGGCGGTCACCGAAGCCGGGGGCTTTCACCGCTGCGCACTGCAGGGTGCCGCGCAGCTTGTTCACCACCAGAGTGGCCAAGGCTTCTCCGTCGATGTCCTCAGAAATGATCAGCAGCGGTTTGCTCATCTTGGCCGTCTGTTCGAGCAAGGGCAGCAGGTCCTTCATCGAGCTGATCTTTTTTTCGTGGATCAGAATGCGGACATCTTCCAGGATGCACTCCATGCGTTCCGGATCGGTGACGAAATACGGAGAAAGGTAGCCGCGGTCGAATTGCATGCCCTCGACCACTTCAAGGGTTGTCTCCATCGTCTTGGATTCCTCAACAGTGATGACGCCGTCTTTGCCGACCTTCTTCATGGCTTCGGCGATGAGGTCGCCGACTTGCTTGTCGGTGTTGGCGCTGATTGTGCCGACCTGGGCGATCATGTCGCCCTTTACTTCGCGGGACATCCGCTTGATCTCTTTCACGGCGACTTCCACAGCCTTATCGATGCCGCGCTTGAGCGACATCGGGTTTGCGCCCGCGGCAACCGTTCGTACACCCTCACGGAAGATTGCTTGGGCCAGCACGGTCGCGGTGGTGGTGCCGTCGCCAGCCACATCCGAGGTCTTGGACGCAACCTCGCGCACCATCTGTGCACCCATGTTCTCTAGGGGATCCTGCAGCTCGATCTCCTTTGCCACGGTCACGCCGTCTTTTGTGACGATGGGTGCCCCGAACTTCTTCTCGATCACCGCATTACGCCCCTTCGGGCCCAGCGTGATCTTTACCGCGTCAGCCAGAATGTTGACGCCGCGCAAAATTGCCTGACGCGAATTCTCACCAGTTACAATTTGTTTTGCCATGTGACTTCACCCTCCTGGGTGATCGAACTTTCCACTCCCTCCAAAGCTCTCGGATAGGAGCTACTACTTCTTGCCGGATGCCGCCTTCGCGATTCCGCTTACCTTCGCCAAGATTTCTTCCTCGCGGAGGATCAGGTACTCCTGGTCGTCGATCTTGATGTCGTTGCCAGTGTATTTGCCGAATAAGATCCGGTCACCAACCTTCACATCGAGCGGAACGCGGTGGCCCTTTTCCAGCTTGCCGGCTCCGACGGCGATTACTTCCCCCTCGTGGGGCTTTTCTTTAGCCGTATCCGGGATAATGATCCCACCCTTTGCAGTCTCTTTCTCTTCCAGTCTGCGCACCAGAACTCGGTCATGTAGAGGAGTGATATTCACTGTCATTTCTTTGACCTCCGTTCAATCCATTCGAAAAACCAAAACAGTCAACTCTTTGTGGCTCTAGGCCAACACTACGGGCGAAAAATCTTCCGGTTCTTCTGTCGCGCTGCTTCGAGGTCATCGGTCTCTTTTTTCTGGCGATCCATTTCTTCCCGCGACTCCTCTTGACCCTCCAGCTTTATGGATTTGGCAAGCGCAGCCTCAACTTGTGCATCCAGCCGTTTCGAAAACATGAAAAGCGCAAAAGAGTTCAGGAATGTAGAACGGACTAGGTTTATCGAGTACTGCGAATCTTCCCACCGGGCGATGACCTTTTCTGTCGACCTATACAGTTCGTTAGTTGGGAAGCTAATCTCGCCAACAGGCCTCGTTGGAGTTCCGTACTTTGTCGAGATGGCTTGTACCATGTCCTCGGCAGTTAGCCCATGTGTTGCGTCGTGATCATAAGTCACCAAAATCCTGAAGAGCTCGCCATTGTGGAAGCTGAAGAAAATCTGCCGGACCGAGTCTGTTTGGCGCGAATAGTCAGAGGAGCCGCCCGGCCAACACGTCAACTCTTGAATTACCGCTGGATGCCTTTGGATCAGCTTTGTCTGGAGCGGTCTTAGGTCAACCTGGCCAGATAGTTTGGGCAAACTCATCCCCAACGAAAAGTCTCGATACTTGGAAAGATCCTGCCCGCGAACAAAAGGAGCCGAAAGCAGGATCACAACGAGGGAAATGCCCAGACTGCGCATCATTTTCATTTGAACGCTTCCTACGAAACCTTAAAGACTCAAAATCATCTCCACTTTGACCAGTGCGATCATTTCTCCCTGACGCAATTCGTCGTTGCCCCTTGCGAGTCCCATGCTTTGGTTCAAGCGGCAGCCAATCGTGCGCGCTCCTTCACCGGAAGGTCCTTGGCCCGGGAAAGAGCCGCACCTTCCTGGATATCTCGTGACTGGGCGGAGACAGTCACACAGCTCACCCCCAGGAAACGTTTCGAGGTCTCCCAGGCCACTCGCATGATTTCCACGGAGTTAAATTCCGCTGACCCCCTTTCCGCCAGGATTTGCTCGACTGCTCTTCGGAGCATCTTTTGTTCGTCAAGACCGAAGACGGTCGCCCCAATTTCGCCAGCCACCGAGAGGAAGGTACAGCCCGCTTCGTGGAATTGTTGATCCAATCCTTCTCTTTCGAGATTCTTGACTAATCTCCAGCCGGGCGAGAAGACATCACTTTCTACAGGCACACCTGCCGGCAAGAGTGTGCCCTCCCGGATCAGGATGGTCCCCATCTTGATTGCGTGTGCCATTTGACTTTCTATTCCATCAACAGCGTTACAGCACCCGGAAGCAACTGTGACCGGCGGTCAATCGGCGAGCCAATCTTCGTATCTGATGGATCGTCGGACTACGAGGCTTAAAACTCTCCGGATTGGGTCACGCCTTTGTCCCACTGGCAATCGCTTCAGCTAGCGTGCGGAAGTCCGCTTCCCCGCATAGGAACTTCTGCCGTAACAGCGCATCCGCGCCCCGTTCCCTGATTTTCGTAAGCATTGGAATCTGGCTGCTCTGGCGTTTTCCTTCTGCCAAAGAACTTGAGGGGCGGGCACAGCCCGCCCCCTCCAAACGAAAGGACCTGCTGGCTTCAGGCCGCTACAGCAGCGGCGATCTTGTGGAACGTCGAGTTAGCGACGTCATAGGTTTCAACCTGCGGAGCTCCCTCAACTACCTTGTCGAGGATCTT
>Ga0137412_10003957_pt1 | contig 11854 bp, 10 predicted proteins | sample CZODoug2_1_16fun_FD_122160 | JGI IMG/M metagenome (GOLD analysis project Ga0137412, IMG submission 122160) | Vadose zone soil fungal communities from Angelo Coast Range Reserve, California, USA - CZODoug2_1_16fungal (Hybrid Assembly) | ecosystem: Environmental > Terrestrial > Soil > Vadose zone...
CACGCTTACGATGGACGATCTGCGGGGAGCGACCGGGACGGTTCACTACGAGATTTTCGGTCTAGAGGCCCTGCCCGCAGAGGCTAAGTCATTGCATCAACAAGCACGACAAGCTGGCGGAGCGGGTGACTACAAGAGAGCCCTGGCTCTCCTTGAACGGGCCTCGCAGCTCGCGCCTCGGTGGCCATACCCCGTTTATGATATGGCTTACACGTATTTGTTGACGAAGGACTTCGACAGCGCGAGGCAGTATTACGCGAAGACCGTAGAGTTGTCTCCGCGGGGCTATTTTACCGCGATCACTGCTCTCGATACCCTGACGCGGGAGAAAAATGGCAATCTCCCGGCCGGAACTTATCTGGCGTACGTTTCTCTGGAATGGATTGACAACCCGGAGAAAAAGGCTGAGGTTGTGCGCCAACTGGTCAAGAGTGTTCCGCAGTTCGCGCCGGCTTGGAAGGAACTTGCGAGCATCTTACCCGACGGCGATCCTAATCTTCTCGCAACCATCGAGAAAGGACTGGCAGCGGACCCGGATGCCGAAACGAAGGGGATCCTGCGGATCAACAAGGCGCTGGTGTTGAATGGGCAGGGGAATCATGAAAGTGCGATCCGGTTGCTGGGTGAGTTGGCCCTCGACCCCAAATCAACCTATGCGACTGAGCAAATGGCGAAAGTCAGCCTGGCAATGCTGGCGAAAAAATGAATGAGTTGCCCGTATCTGCGCCGCCGCTGACAATCTGCGGGAAATCCAGGGATCCCATGTGGTTGCGCTCAACAGGCGGGCTGTTAAATCCCCACTAATCACGTAAAGCTTGCAAGACTGTGGCGGCCAACGCGTCAAGGCGTGGATTTGGGTTCCGGGAATCCCACGCTCCTAACATGCATGAGACTGAACCTGTCCTCGTTTTATTCCGTGCAGCGTGTTGCCGCGAGACTGAGCCACGCCAGAACCTAGCGTCTGTTGCCACGCCACTGGTAAACTTGCCTGCACTCTGAGGTACCTTGGGAATGAAACTGATTCGATTTGGTGAAATTGGGCGGGAGAAGCCGGGCGTGCTGCTGGAAGATGGGACGCGGGTGGACGTTTCGGGATTTGGCGCGGACTATGATGAGGCGTTTTTCGCGAGCGCGGGAATTGCGAAACTTAAGAACTGGATGGCGGCGCACGCTGGATCGGCGCCGCGCGTTTCGACGGCAGTGCGATGGGGAGCGCCGATTTGCCGGCCGAGCAAGATTGTTTGCATTGGACTGAACTTCCGGGACCATGCGGAAGAGAGCGGGATGGAGATTCCCAAAGAACCGGTGATTTTCTTCAAGGCGACTACTTCGCTGGTGGGGCCGAATGATGCGGTGGTGATTCCGAAAAACGCGACGAAGCTGGACTGGGAAGTGGAGCTGGCGATTGTGATGGAGATGAAGGCGAGTTACGTCAGTCGAGAGGACGCAATGAATTACGTGGCGGGATTTGCGCTGCACAATGACTATTCGGAACGCAGTTTTCAATTGGAACGCGGTGGACAGTGGGTGAAGGGCAAGAGCGCGGACACGTTTGCGCCGCTGGGGCCGTACTTGGCCACGAAGGATGAGATTCAGGATTTCAATCAACTGGGAATGTGGTTGAAAGTGAATGGAGAGTTCCGGCAAAGAGGATCCACCTCGAAAATGATTTGTAACGTGCCGGGCCTCGTGGCTTACGTGAGCGAGTTCATGACGCTGCTCCCGGGAGACGTGATCAGCACGGGGACGCCGCCGGGCGTAGGCCTGGGAATGAAGCCGCCGCAATATCTGAAGGATGGCGATGTGGTGGAGCTTGGGATCGATGGCTTGGGGGAATCGCGGCAGGAGGTTGTCGAATACAGATGATGGTACGAGTCGCGGCCCTGTGATTGACTAGATTCGCGGGCGCGTGGTCGAGCGGCGCCCGGACCCGGAGCTCAAGCACTTCGACGCGATGTCGCGGAAGTATATCGGTAACCCTGGCCTTACCGCGACGAGAAATCTCCAATTGTCTTGATCATCGAAGTCACGAAAGGGCGCTACTCGAAGCAACCCTTCGAGCATAGGCCGCCTGCGGCCGCTTAGGCGCGAGCGGTGGCTGAACCTCGGGCAGATCATTGGCCACCAGAAGCGGGTTTTTGTGAAATGACCTAGGTGAGCAAGCCAGAATTGTCTCAAAACAGGGGTTCACTTGATCGTCTCAGAATCCGAGCGAATCATTTTGGAATTGAGAGAAATGCTCTAGAATAGAGGGTACTCCAACTGTGGGCGTGTAGCTCAGCTGGGAGAGCGCGTGCTTTGCAAGCATGAGGTCGCAGGTTCGAACCCTGTCACGTCCACCAAATTTCTCCCTGCCACGAATCAGAATCCCTGTGACTTTTCTGCCGAAGGGTTTGCCTACCCCTTGCGGTTGCCGGCCGTTTTCTGGATCAAAGGCAGAATTTCCCTCTGAATTGACTCTTCGTTCGAGATGGAAGTCACCCCTTCGAATAGCCACCAATGTTCGACGTGCAGGGTGCTCCCGCCCGGCTGCAAATCCACAACCGGGCCTAGCGTTTCCAATTCCAAAAATTCCGAGTTGGTGAAGACTTCGAAATTACAGCCGTAATCTGGATACTGCTTTCCCGGTTGGACTGCGGCTCGTTTTAAGAAAATGCAACCGGCTCGGACGTACGCGCCCCACTCTGCAGGATTGAAAAGTCCGGTCATTTGTTCGGGAAACCGTCCGACGGGTTTTTCGTGTTGAATTAGTTGCAGGTACTCCTGGCCAAGAATCCATCGTGGATCGGTGAAATCGGTGAATGACCACAGAGTCAGCGGCCCGACGGACTGGAAATGATCTTTGTCCATGGCCCCGCGCGGCGGAAAGGGAAGAATCGCGCGGCCGCCCGGTCTCAATATTGTCGGCGCCCAGGGGGCCAGCCGCGTCGTCTCGCTTCCGTGGTTGGTGATCGTGTGGATGACGATCACCTGCGATACTCGCTCGTCTAGTTGCAGTTCGATTTGGCGCTGCAGACCGGTTCCCGGAAGTTCGCCTTCGATTGCCGCGCAGAAAATTGCTCCGAGCGTAGTCTCCTTTACCACAACTGGATGATTGTCGGGATAGTAGGTGCGCTCAACTTCCGGCCAGGCCCACAGGCGATGCCCTCCGTAAAGGCGAAACTCCGTGCCACCGATTTTGCCTGCCTGGCCGTCGAATTCGTGAAATTGATTCTGTTGTCCGCAGAAACCATAGCGCACGACGCGCGGGCCCACATCAGAAAGAACGACGAGCTCTACCGTTCCATTCGAAAGATGGAAGGCGTTTTTCCAGCCGCGATATTCCTTCTTTTCGACGCGAATCACACGAGTTCTTTCGCGAATTTCTTGATTTTTTGCCAAGCGGCGGCGATTTCATGCATGTCCTCTTCATCGCCCAAGAGAGCCGGTTGTGGTATCCAGATGGTTTCGTAAGCGGCGCGATGCGTTTGCGGATAGCGTGCCTGTAGAAAAGCGTGCGACTCCTTGGCCTGTGAACCGCACAGGCGCTTGCGATATTCACCGTTCTGAAACACGTCCAAAGCGTGGACCGGCGGATAGCTCGCCTGATTCGGGATGCCCTCAGCATTCATGGCTTCGATCAGGCGCTCCACGCTCGCCCCGGCAAACTCCTTCGTGTTCACATGGAAGATGTAGGCGTAATGCCCGTTGCGTGTGCAACGCGCGTCTAGTGTTTGCGGCGTAATTCCCGGGATTTGCGAGAACAACTTGTCAAGCAAACGCGCGTTCTGGTGGCGATGGCGCGTCTGTTCGTCCAAGCGGGTCAACTGCGCGCCAAGTATCGCGCCCTGCCATTCGCTCAAACGGTAGTTGGAGCCGTTGATGTAATGGCTGTAGAACCATTCTCCCGGCACGCGGCCGCAATCGTGGACGCTACGCGCCTGCTTCTCGAACGCATCATCGCTGGTGATGATGATGCCGCCTTCGCCCGCGGTCATCAGCTTACTGGATTGAAAGCTGAACGTGCCCGCGGCCCCGTGCGTTCCGATGCGGCGGCCTTTCCATTCCGTGGCGTGCGCGTGAGCGCTATCTTCGACCAGGGCAATCCCTTTTTGCTTGGTGAGCGCGACCAGAGCATCGAGGTCGGCGGGGTGCCCTCCCATGTGTACGGCGATAATCGCTTTTGTGCGCCCGGTAATGGCGGCCGCGGCAAGGCGCACATCGATGCAGTAAGTTTCCTGTGAGACATCCACCATGACTGGAAGCGCACCGGCATAAAGCACCGCGCTGGCGGTGGCCACGAATGTGAAATCGGGAAGGATCACTTCATCGCCCGGTCCAATCCTCAGCGCGGACATAGTGACTTCCAGCGCCGCGGTTCCGTTGGTCACCGCAATGCCGTGCTTGGCGCCGTGAAATTTCGCATAGTCGTTCTCGAATTGCAGCGTTTTCGTTCCCGGGGTCCTCCACCACACGCGGCTTTCCAGAACTTCATCAAGCGCTTTCCGTTCGCGCTCATCGAATTGCGGCCAAACCGGAAAAGATTTTTGTTTTGTCTTTCTCCCCCCGCTTAACGCAAGTTCCGCCATGTTGCTGCTCCTGTACGGCAATCGTCAGCTCGCATGATTTACGAGAGAAAGAAAGTTGGTAGCAATCGAAGTTGCTCATAAAGCTTGCTTGACACAAGACTTTGCCTGCAATATGAACTCGATTCAATAAGGAAGTTTTTGTCAGACGGGAAGCCATGACCCTTCAAAATCGCAAAGCTCTTCTTTCAGCCGCAGTCTTCTTTTGTTGCTTTGCCATCCCCGACGCAATTCTCGCGCAGACAGTAAAGCTCCACATCTCCTCAAAAGCGGGAGATCGGCTCGCGGCCAAACCCGATCTGCTGTTCAGCGATGGCCAGCTCTCTTCTGGCGCAACTTTTGAAATCAACGACGCTGTGAAGTTTCAGAAGATAGATGGCTTCGGCGCTTCCATCATGGAAGCGGGGATCCTGACACTCAACACGCTTCCGGCGGATAAGCAGGAAGAAGTCTTGCGCGCGTTGTTTGATCCGCAAGTCGGCGCGGGCTACACGGCCATGAAGACGCCCGTCGCTGGGACCGACTTTCAATCCGCCGGGCCGTGGTACGCCTACGACGACACGCCCGGGGACGTCGAGCTCAAGAATTTTTCCGTGCAACGCGATTTTGGCCCCAACGGTGTTGGCACTTACATCCTGCGCGCCCGCAAATATGGCCACTTCGCGTTGCAGGCGCCGATGGACTACCCGCCGGACTGGATGCTCTTCGATGTGAAAAGACATCAGGACATTCGGCCGAAATACTATCCAGTGCTCGCGAAATATTTCATTCGCTACCTGGAGGAGTACAAGAAGCGCGGCATTGTCGTCGATTATCTGAGCTTGTTTAACGAGCCAGAAGAGGTCTACACAAAAATAAAATATCCGGAGATTGCGGTGCTATTGCGGGATTTCGTGGGCCCTGCGCTGCAACAATCAGGTTTGACGACGAAGCTCATGATGAGTGAAGCGCCGGAACGAAAGGTAGCCTACAAACGGTACCCAGTGGTGCTGAATGATCCGGCGGCGCGCAAATTCGTTTCCGTTGTCGCGTATCACGGCTACGATTTCAAGAATTTCGATAAGATTGCGGAGTTGGAGAAGAAATATCCAGATCTGACGTTCTGGATGGACGAACTTTGCTACGCCTACGAAGCCGGTTATCCCAAGAGCAAAAAGCTGCCGATCTACGATTTCGACGACGGCGATGTCTGGGGCAATATTATTTTCAGCGATTTGGAAGCCGGCACATCCGCTTGGCTGTATTGGAATGCCATTCTGGATGAAACCGGCGGCCCCTGGGCGGTTTCTCCCGTTCATGGAAATCCGGACCCTAACATCCAGCATCCCGTGGTGATCATCAATAAGAACACTCACGAAATCACTTACACCGGCACCTATTACTACCTCGCGCATTTCAGCAAATTTGTCCGGCCGGGTGCGGTTCGCGTGCAAACCAGTGGAGTTGCAAAAGGCATGCGCGTGATGGCTTTTCAAACTCCCGAGGGCGGCTTTGTCGTGCAGCTCCTCAATAGCTTGCAGCAGGACTCGGGGGTCAATTTGACGTCCAAAGGTCGGACTCTCCACGTCGAATTGCCCGCGCGGTCGATTAGCACTCTCACCTGGTGACCGAGTGTTTCTGTTGGAACAAACTTTTTCCGTTTCAGCCACTTCTGCGGGGTCTTGATTCAATGAACCGAGTGTCGGCTAAACGAGAGTTCCCTGAAGTACTTCGCGGAGTAGTTCCTGTTTCTGCGTGGTGAGTTTTTTGCCCTGCGCGGTCAGGTAGAACACGTCGATGGCCTTGTGTCCTTCCGTGTCGATCAGCGCGACTTCGATATTGCATCCCAGGCGCGCCAGCGCCGAGCCGATCTCGTAGAGCAATCCCGGGTGGTCCTGCGTAACAATTTCGAGCAGCGTGCTGTGCGCCGATGACGAATCATCGAAATTGATGCGCGTTTCGACTGTGACTTTTGGCGCGCGCGCGCGGCTGGCACTTTCGCGCCCTTTCAACAGCGGCTCCAGCGGCGCCTTTCCGTTTACTACGTCCTCGAGGCTCTTGCGGAAGCGCTGGCCCTCGCTGGGGTTCAGCTCCAGCGTGCGATGCAAATCGGCAAAGTGAAAAGTGTCCAGCACCACGCCGGCGGCATTCGCAAAGGCATCCGCTTTGTTGATGTTCATGCCCCAGCCGGCCAGCACGCCCGAAATCGTAGCAAACAGCGCCGGGCGATCCGCCGTGAGCAGCGTCAACGAGAACCCATGGCGAGTGGCGAGAAGTTCCGTCTGCACGGGGTCCGCGCCCAGCTTGCGGTACAGCGCAAAGTGCGCCGCAATCTCCGCCGCGGAATGCACCGCCAGGTAGCGCCGCGGGAAGCCTTCGAGGAACCGCTCGATCTCTTCGCTAGTCGCATCGCCGGTCTGCGCCTTCACGCGCTCGAGCAGCGAGCCCTCGTCGGGAGCGTGCAAGCGGTCACGATCCAGCGTGCGGCTGAAGTGGTTGGAAGTGGCGACGAAAAGCTGCCACAACATTTCGGCCTTCCACGGCGTCAACGCTTCCGGATTGACGGAGTGAATGTCCGCATAAGTGAGCAGGCACAGCCGTTGCAGCCGCTCGAGAGTCGTGACCGACTGCGCGAAAGCCGAAACGGTCGCCGGATCAAAAATATCTCTTCGCTGTACGGTAGCGGACATGTCCAGGTGATGTTCGATCAGAAAATGCACTTCTTCTTTTTCTTCCGGCGAAAGTTGCAGTCTCTTGGCGGCGCTATCGAGGGCCGCGAGGCTTCCGGTGATGTGATTCTCCACCGGCATTCCTTTGCCGATGTCGTGCAGCAGCAGCGTCAGGATCAGCAAATCCCGGCGCTCAGCGGTTTTCCACAGCGGCGCGAAATGCGCTCCGCGCTCATCCGGAGGCTCCGCCAATTCCTGCAGGTGCTCGATGGTGCGCAAGGAGTGCTCGTCGACCGTGTAGCGATGGTAGAAATCGCGCACCACCAGAGAGTCGATCAATCCAAATTCGGGCAGAACTTCCGTCAAAAGAGCGAGCCGCTGCATCGAACGCAAAGCCACTCCCGGATAATCGGAGCCCAGAATTTCGCGCAACGTGTCCCATGAAATCTCCGTGTTCTTGGGAGGGAGTTCCGGATGCGTCAGGATGTATCCGATGCTGCGCTCCGCCTCGCGGCTCAGCGGAGTGCCAGTGCGGGCAGCTTCAGCAAAAAGTGAGTAAGTGACCGCGCGGTCCGATAATACCGGCTGGTCGATTACCTCGAGCAGTCCATCGCGCACCGTGAAAACTTTGCCATCGCCCTGCTCCGTCTTGGCGGCGCGTGCCGCGTTGAACAAGCGCTGCCGCAACGTTAACGGTGCGGCAGCTTTCTGCTCCAGATAGCGCAAAAGCTGCCGGTTCAGCGTGCGGGCGTGGCGAAAATACTGGCGCATCCATTCAGCGGGGGTGCGCGCTACTCCGTCGCCCACACCCAGCGCATGTTCTGCGGCCGCCGCCTGCAGTTCGTAGGTCAGCGTGTTGTCGTTCCGTCCATTGCTGTAGTGCAGAAAGCACCGGATGGCGCTGAGAAAATCAACCGCCGAAGCCGAAAGCTCTTCCTCGGCGGTGGTGATGCTCCGGATCCCCTTCTTTTCGTCGACAATCTGCCTCAGCCAGATGGTGGCTTGATAATCTCGCAGGCCGCCGGGAGATTCTTTGACGTTGGGCTCGAGATGAAAAATCGTATTTCCGTAGCGCGTCAGTCTTTCCCGGGTCAGCCTGTGAATTTGCGCCAACAGAAAAGGCCGCGCTTGCTTCTCCGATGCGGGAAGCACTTTGCTGTCCAGTCTTTCGAAGAGCGTGGCGTCGCCTGACAAGAACCTGCGATCCAGCAAGGCCAGGTGGAACTCCGCATTGTCCTCTTCAATCCGTTTACACTCTTCCAGCGTGCGCCCCGCCGAGCTGACGCGAAATCCAATATCCCAAAGTGTCCGTGAAAATTCAGAGATGAGTTGCCGCGATTCCTCCTCCACTTTCTCGTTGCCCAGCAAAAACAAAATGTCGAGATCCGAGTACGGGAAGAGCATCTTCCGCCCATACCCGCCCAGCGCCAGCAGGCAGAGCCCTTGCGTCTCGCGATTGTGCACCCGCAGGACTTCTTCAAAAATCTGCCGGACGTTGCGGTCCGCCAGTTCGCACTGCGCTTGCAGCGTTTCTCGCGCGCTGGTACCCGATTCAAATTGTTGGCGGATGCGTTGCCGTTCGGCGTCGGCTTGCGGGCCGAGCACCGACAAGGGCGTTGGGGAATCTTGCATGTTTTTTGCGGGTGGGAGGCCCGGAGTGAGACTGGAGCGTGCAGCGGTCGTCACGTTGCACGCCCCGCGGTCAATTCGCCGGCTGCCGGACGGCCAAGAGTGATTGCTTAGAGCGCGTTTTCACCGCGCTCCTCGTTGCGAATCCGGATTGCTTCCTCAACCCTTGATAGGAATATCTTACCGTCCCCAATCTTTCCTGTCTTGGCGGTCTTCAAAATTGTGTCCACCACGCGGTTGGCCAGCGCGTCCGGCAGCACCATTTCCAATTTTATTTTCGGCAGCAGGTCAACCGTGTATTCGCGCCCTCGATACACCTCAGTGTGCCCCTTCTGGCGGCCGTGCCCGCGCACCTCCGTCACCGTCATCCCTTCGATGCCGATTTCGCGCAGCGCATCCTTCACCGATTCGAACCGCGAGGGCTGTATGATTGCCTCGATTTTCATCATGAGTGTTTCCGCTCCGCCCCCTGCCTGACGCACCTTTGACCGCTTACATCATGACTCAAGGTTGTATGCCTCTTCGCCATGCTGAGTAATGTCCAGTCCATCGCTCTCGTGCTCTTCCGAGACGCGCACGCCGGTGATCATATCCGTGATCTTGAGAATCAGAATCGTTCCGAGCAGTGCAAATCCCCACGCGATGAGCACGCCGACAAGCTGGTTGCCGACCTGGCCCCAGTGTCCGTCAAGGCCGCCCGCGGGCTTGTCCGCCCCAAAGATCGGGTTGATCACCGTCTGTGCAAAGACGCCGGTGAGCAACGCTCCGATAGTGCCGCCCGCCCCGTGCACACCGAATGCGTCCAGCGCGTCATCATACCCGAAGATGGCCTTGATTTTCGTCACCATCAGGTAACACACCACCCCTGCAATTAATCCGATGGCCAGCGCCGGCATCGGGCCGACAAATCCCGACGCGGGCGTAATCGCCACCAGTCCCGCCACCGCCCCGGAAATCGCGCCCAACGCGCTCGCCCGGCCATTCTTGAGCCATTCCGCGGCACTCCAGCCCAGCGCCGCCGCAGCCGCCGCGAAGTGGGTAGCCACGAATGCACTGGTTGCCAGGCTACTCGCTGCCAGTGCGCTTCCCGCGTTAAACCCGAACCAGCCTACCCACAGCAAACAAGCCCCAATGAAACTGAGCACCAGACTGTGCGGCGGCATCGGCACCTTTGGATAACCCGTGCGCTTCCCCATGTATAGGGCGCACACCAGCGCCGAAACGCCAGAAGATATGTGCACGACCGTTCCGCCCGCGAAGTCCAGGCATGGGAACCTGCCTCCCACGGCGTTCAGCAATCCGCCTTTGCCCCAAACCATGTGCGCCAGCGGCGCATAGACCACCAGGAACCACAGCGTCATAAAAAGGACCGTTCCGCTGAACTTCATCCGCTCCGCTGTGGCGCCGGTAATCAGCGCGGGCGTGATGATGGCAAACATCAGCTGGTAGACCATGAAGGTGGCCTGCGGAATCGTGCCCGCATAATCCGGATTCGGGTCCGCGCCTACGCCCTTCAGAAACGCATGTTCAAAGCTGCCAATGACCGGCCCGTTCCCGCCAAAGCACAAGCTGTACCCCACCAGAGCCCATAGCACGGTGATTAGCGCCATCAGCGCGAAACTCTGCATCATGATCGCCAGTGTATTCTTCCGCCGCACCAGGCCGCCATAAAAGAGCGCCAGCCCCGGCCCCGTCATCATCAGCACCAGCGCCGCGCTGGTCAGCATCCACGCGTTGTCGCCGGCGGACTGCGCGGCCTTCACGTCCTTATCCAATTGCGCAAGCTTGTCCGTGACCGCTTTGTGCATTTCCGGCGTTGGAGCGGAGGCGGTTGCAGCTGGAGCGGCTGGCGAGACGGGCGGTTGTTGCGCGGAGAGAGGAACGGCGGCGAGCAGGACGGCCCCAAGCACCAGGACAAGCCTGAAACTACACTTCCATCCTACGCACTTCATAAATGGTTCCGCTCCGCTGGTTCTGGATTCGACTACGGGGACCCACCACTTCTTCGCCCTGCATTATACGCATGCGCACTCCACGTCATAGCGTGAAATTTTCATTTCCACGATTTGTTTTTCTGATGCAGCGCCTGGTCCCATGCACCGCACCGCCTGCAAATTTCGAGAACAGCTCAGTTTGTGTAACTTACTTTGTGCAACTTACCAGCCAGCGTATAATGCCGTGCGGCATGGCCAAGGGCCATCGTCACCCAGAGAAAGTGGATTGACTCACTGTCATGACCGACCGGCTGCCCATGGAAATCAACGTTCGCGAATCGGGTGGTATTTCGATCCTTGAGGTTCACGGCCGGCTGACCATCGGCGAGCCCGCCGACCAGCTCCATGACGCCCTACAATCCGTGATTAAGGCCGGCGCGAAAAAAGTGATCGTCATCCTGAACGGCATCCCGCAGATCGACAGCTCCGGCATTTCCACGCTGGTGCGCATCTCCATCAAACTGGCCCGCGAAGGCGGCGTCCTGCGCCTGGTCTGCGGCCAGGGCCGCGTCCGCGACGCCCTCACCGTCACCCGCCTCGTCGAAGCCATCCCCACCTTCGAATCCGAATCCGCCGCCCTCCAAAACTTCGCTTAGACACAAATATCCTTCCGCCGGGAAATTCATTTTCTAAACTTTGGGGCAATTTTGGAAAGGAACTTACCGGAAGAGAACTACCCGCCCTTTTTCAATTCCGCGAGCACCAGCTTGGCGACTTCTTTCAACGTCTCAAACACGCCCACTCCCTGAATCGCCACGCCTTCCAACACCGGCTCGCCTTTTTTCTGCAGCTGCTTCGTCAAATCCGGAACCGACATTGCGTTCGGCAAGTCACGCTTGTTCAGCATCAGCACGTACGGAATCGTCGTGAAATTCAGGTTGTGCTCTTTCAAGTGCTCCATCAAATTTTCCATGGTCTCGAAATTCGCGTCCAGCCGTTCTTCCTGCGAATCCGCCACGAACACCACGCCGTCCGCGCCTTTCAGGATCAGCTTGCGGCTGGCTTCATAGAACACCTG
>Ga0137412_10003958_pt1 | contig 11852 bp, 15 predicted proteins | sample CZODoug2_1_16fun_FD_122160 | JGI IMG/M metagenome (GOLD analysis project Ga0137412, IMG submission 122160) | Vadose zone soil fungal communities from Angelo Coast Range Reserve, California, USA - CZODoug2_1_16fungal (Hybrid Assembly) | ecosystem: Environmental > Terrestrial > Soil > Vadose zone...
CGACGACGAGATCGGCGGGAAAATTGCGGCCGTCGGTCGTGGTCACGCCGGTGACGCGGTCCTCGCCCGTGAGTGCGGTGACCTGCGCGCCGAGCCGGACGTCGACGCCGCTGGACGCGTGCAGCGCGAGGAAGAAATCGGAGACGAAGGGCGCCGAGCTGCGCGCCAGCAACCGGTCGAGCGCCTCGAACACGACGACGGGTTTGCCGGCCTTGCGCGCGGCGGCCGCGATCTCGAGGCCGATGAAGCCGCCGCCCACCACCGCGACCGACGCGGCCTGCGCGATGCCGGCCGCGATGCGGCGCGAATCCTCGATCGTGCGCAACGTCACGACGCCGGGGAGGGCGGCGCCCGGGATGGGCAGCGCGCGCGCCCGCCCGCCGGTGGCGAGCGCGAGGCCGCGATAGGCGAGGCTGCGGCCGTCGGACAGACGCAGGCGCCGCGCCGCGCGATCGATGGCGTCGACCCGCACGCCGGTCACCAGCGCGATATTGCGGCGCGCCAGGAGGTCGGGCCCGCGCAGGATCAGGCGGTCCTCGCTGCTCTCGCCGGTGAGCAGCGCCTTCGACAAGGGCGGGCGCTGATAGGGCGGATGCGTCTCGTCGCCCACCATGGTGAGCGGGCCGTCATAGCCCTCGGCGCGCAGCGATTCGGCGACCTGCAGGCCGGCCTGGGACGCGCCCACGATGACGATGGGATCGCTCATCGGCGGCGGGCATCCGGCGCCGGCAGATCGGTCGGTCGATAGGGGCGGCGCGGCTTCATCGGCGGGGGTCACGGGGGTTGGGCTGCGCTTCTTTAGGGCGCGCGGCAGCCTGGTTCAACCCGACAATGGTCGCGCCTGCGGCGAGCTTGACGTAGGATTTCCCGATCGAGGGGCCGGGGTCGTCCGCCCGCCCCATCTTCCTCAGAGGAATCCGCATGCGCTATGTCGACGCCTTCAATCATTTTTTCCCGCAACGCTTTTTCGCCGGCGTGCTGGAGACGCCGGCCGCCCGGAAGGACATGGGCAAGCGCATCCGCGGCATCCCGGCGCTGTTCGATCTCGACGAGCGCTTCCGGGTGGTCGACTCGTTCCCGGACTATTCGCAGATCCTCTCGCTCGCCATGCCGGCCATCGACCGGCTGTGGGACGCGGCTGCGGCGCCGACCTGGGCGCAGATCGGCAATGACGAGCTCGCCGGGCTGGTGGCGAAATATCCCGGACGCTTCCCGGGCTATGCCGCCTCGCTGCCGATGAACGCGCCCGCCGCGGCGGCACAGGAGGCCGAGCGCGCGCTGCGCAACGGCGCCTGCGCGATCCAGCTCCACACCAACGTCGACGGCGCGCCGATCGACGAGGAGCATTTCTGGCCGATCTACGAGATCATCGAGAAATCCGGCAAGCCGATCCTGCTGCACCCGATCCGCACCCGCGAGATGGCCGACTACCGCACCGAGACCAAATCGAAATACGAGATCTGCAGCGTGATCGGCTGGCCGTTCGAGACCGGCGCGGCGCTCGCCCGCCTGGTGTTCTCCGGCATCATGGACCGCTATCCCGACCTCAAGGTCATCACCCATCATCTCGGCGGCATCATCCCGTATTTCGAAGGGCGGGTCGCGCATTCCTGGGACCAGCTCGGCGTGCGCACCTCCGACGAGGACTACGCGTCGCTGCTCAAGCGCCTGAAGAAGCGGCCGTTCGACTATTTCAAGGGTTTTTACGGCGACACCGCGCTCGCCGGCGCGCGCGCCCCGACGATCTGCGGGATCTCCTTCTTCACGCCCGACCACGTGCTGTTCGCGTCCGATTGCCCGTTCGATCCCGAGAAAGGGCGCGGCTACATCCGCGACACCATCGCGGTGATGGAATCGCTCGACCTGCCGCCCGCCGACATGGAGAAGATTTGCCATGGTAATGCGGAGCGGATGTTCGGGCTGCGGGCCTGAGATTCCGGCCGTCATTGCCCGCGCAAGCGGGCAATCCAGTAGACACCGCGGCTGCGATTGAGTGCAGAATGTGAACGGTGTCTTTCGGTGAGTACTGGATGCCCCGCTTGCGCGGGGCATGACGAGGCAGAGGAGAGCCACGTTGATCCGCATCATCGGCATTGTGCTCGCATTGTTATTCGCCCTTCCGGCCGCGGCCGAGACCTATCCCAGCCGCGCCATCAAGCTCCTGGTGCCGATCCCGCCGGGCGGGGCGCCCGACGTCGCGGCGCGGCTGATCGGCCGCTATCTGTCGGAGGCGCTGGGCCAGCCGGTGGTGATCGAGAATCGCACCGGCGCCAACGGCAATATCGCGGCGGACGCGGTCGCCAAAAGCGATCCCGACGGCTACACGCTGCTGCTCGGCGCGGACTCCGGCATCGTCATCAACCCGCATGTCTACAGCAAGCTGCCCTTCGATCCGTTGCGGGATCTCGTGCCGGTCGCGAGCGTCGCCGCCAACCAGTTCATCCTGGCGGTCAATCCGGCGGTTCCGGCCAGGGATTTCGGCGCCTTCGTGGCGCACGCGCGCCGCGCCGATCCGCCGCTCGCCTACGCGTCGGGCGGCAACGGCAGCCAGCACCAGCTCGCGATGGAGCTGCTCAAGCGCCGCGCCGGCATCAACCTGCTGCACGTGCCCTACCGCGGCGGCGCGCCGGCGGCGACCGCCACCATCGCGGGAGAGACCCAGGTCTTCTTCGCCGGCGCCGCGAGCAGCGGCCAATTCGAGACAGGACGGTTGCGCCCGCTCGCGATGAGCGGGAAGAAGCGCTCGCTGCGCTTTCCAGAGCTGCCCACCATCGGCGAGTTCTATCCGGGCTATGAGATCGATATCTGGCTCGGCCTGTTCGCCCCCGCCGGGACGCCCGAGCCGGTCGTCGCGCGGCTGCGCATGGAACTCCACAAGATTCTGGCGCAGGCGGACTTTGCCGAGAAGCTCAACGTATCGGGCAGCCTCGAGCCGCTCATTTTGTCGCCGGCCGACTTTTCCAGCCTGATCCGCCGCGACGACGAGAAATACGGCCGCATGGTCAAGGACATGGGCATCAGCCTCGATTGAGCCGGCAAGGGGCGCAATATCGTCACGGCGGCGGGACGGGCTCCCGCCATGAAGGCGCCGCAATGAGGAGCGGCGGAGGCTCGTCTGCAGGGGGCGGCGTCACAGCTTGTATGATCGAGGGTCCGGCGGTAAGCATACACAGGGTGTTGCCGCAAACGTGGGGGTCTATCGTGGCATCGGTTCTTGTTGTTGAGGATGATGAGCAGGTTCGCGTCCTGGCGGAATCGATCCTCCGCGATGCGGGTCATACGGTCGTCACGGCCACCGGAATCGACGGCAGCCAGGCGCTGCTGGACGACGCGGAAAAGCTCGTCGATGTCCTGTTCGTGGATATCCACCTGGGGAACGATCTGGAGGCCGGGCTGCGCACGGCCCAGCACGCCCGGGAACGGCGTCCCCTGCTGCCCATCCTTTACACCACGGGCCTGGCCGTCGACGACGGGATGAAGGCCATGTTCGTCGAGCCCTGCCAGTTTCTCCCCAAGCCCTATACGGCGGAACAGCTCAAGAAGTCCGTTGCATTTCTTCTGATGAACGCCAACCCGCGCCCGCGGCCCGACTTGTCCAGCCCGTTGGATTCGCAACGGCCCGGGACTTAGCGGCGGCCCACGAGGTCGGCTGGCGAGCGCGGGCCAAAAGCCGGAACAACGGTAAAAATTGCGGCCAGCCTCCGCCGCGGGCACAAAGCCGCCCCATTCCGACGTTGCAATCGTTCGGTAAAATATGTCCCGGGGATTCGGCATCGGGGGACAGCGGGGAGCAGCATTGCGAACGCCCATCTCGGTCCGGCGCCAGCGCCGGGTTCTTTGCGTGTTTCCCGCCTATACGCCGTCCTTCGGCACGTTCCAGCACGCCTTCGCGCTCATGGGCCGGGTGCGCGCCTTCATGCCGCCGCAAGGCCTGCTGCTGATCGCCGCCTATCTGCCCGAATCCTGGCCGGTGCGCTTCGTCGACGAGAACATCCTCCCGGCGAGCGACGCCGACTTCGCCTGGGCCGACGTCGTGCTGGTCAGCGGCATGCACATCCAGGCGCCGCAGATCCGCGACATCCAGGCGCGCGCGCATGCCGCCGGCAAGGTGACGGTGCTGGGCGGGCCGTCGGTGTCCAGCGCGCCCGAGATGTATCCGGGCTTCGACTATCTCCATGTCGGCGAGCTCGGCGACGCGACCGACGAGCTGATCGGGTTGCTCGACGCGAGTGTCGGGCGCCCGGCGACGCAGATGCGGCTCACCACCAACGAGCGCGTTGCTCTCGAGGCGTTTCCGCTGCCCGCCTACGACATGATTCCGCTCTACCGCTACCTCATCGGCAGCCTGCAATTCTCCAGCGGCTGTCCGTATCGCTGCGAGTTCTGCGACATCCCGGGACTCTATGGGCGTCAGCCGCGCCTCAAGACGGCCGAGCAGCTCACCACCGAGCTCGAGGCCATGCTGCGCCAGCCGGCCCACCCGACCGTGATCTATTTCGTCGACGACAATTTCATCGGCAACAAGAAAGCCGCGCGCGACATGCTTCACCACCTGATCGCGTGGCAGAAGCGGCATCACTATCCTTTCTCCTTCGCCTGCGAGGCGACGCTCAATCTCGCCAAGCAGACCGAGATCCTCGGCCTCATGCACGAGGCCGGCTTCTGCGAGGTCTTCGTCGGCATCGAGACGCCGGACGCCGACGCGCTGAAAGGAATGAAAAAGGAACAGAACCTGATGGTCCCGCTGCTCGAATCGATCGGGACGCTGAACAGCTATGGCCTCGAGGTCACGGCCGGGATGATCATCGGGCTCGACACCGACAAGCCCGATACCGACGCCGGCGTGATGGGTTTCATCGATCAGTCGAACATCCCGATCCTCACCCTCAACCTGCTGCAGGCCCTGCCCAAGACGCCGCTATGGGACCGGCTCGCGCGCGACGGCCGGCTGGTCGACGATCCGCGCCTGGAGTCCAATGTTCGCTTCCTGCGCCCGCATGACGACGTGGTGGCGTCGTGGCGGCGCTGCGTCGCCCACGCCTATGCGCCGGAGCGGCTGTTCGCGCGCTACCGCCACCAGGTCGAGGCGACCTATCCCAATCGCTTCCACCCGCCGGCGCGCGGCCGGCTCACGCTCGCCAACCTGCGGCTGGGCGCGACGCTCGCCTTCAACGTGGCGACCCGCGTCGGCTTCAAGTCGGACTATCGGGCCGAGTTCTGGGGCGCCGCGTGGCCGGCGATCAAGCGCGGGCAGATCGAGGCCGTGCTGGGCATGGGCTTTGCGGCCCATCACCTGATCCAGTTCTCGCGCGAGGCCCTGCGCGGCGAGCAGAACGCGTCCTTCTATTCGGCGCGCGCCAAGCAGAAAGCGGCGGTGGGCGAGCGGGCGCTGGCGGACGCGTGAGAGTGGCGAGGGGGACGCCTGTCGGCGCGTAACCGGGCGCGAAGGCGGATCAGCGGCTCTGGCCGCGGTGGGTATGGCCCGGGTGGCGCGTGTCGCCGCGCTTATTCTGCTTGCGCGAATAGGTGATCATCGCGGCGGGGAGCTCCGCCTTCACCTTGAGGGCGGCGATCAAGGCGTCCTCGGCCTCCACGATCTCGTGGCCCGATTTTCCGTCCAGCTTGAATCCAACGGCGAACAGCAAGGCGGCTCTCCTCTCGCGGGCCAAGCCTAGCGCAAAAAAGCGAGCCCAAAACGATTATTTTGCGGCGGTGCCCCGCGTCCCCGGACCGGAATGATGCGCGCGAACGTCCCCGTTCATTCCATCAAGGGCGCCGACGTCGCGCCCGGGCTGATATCCCGGCTTCCCTGGATCTTCGATCGATCACGATTGCTTCAACCAAATCCCGCAACGCCGCCCGCGATGGGCGGGAATAAATGACGGCCTGCCCCAGTCTCATTGGGCGACGGTGCATGATGCCGGCCGCGGCCGATGCCCGCGGCCGGGGAAGCGCCTGCCTTTGCCGGCTCGATGCGCTCCATGCGGGGAGACGGATGAGATGACCATTGTGAGTATTCACGCCGACCGCGCGACGGCCCGCAAGGTGGTGTGGTCCGGCGATCGTCCCAAGGATCCCATCGAGACTTCGCGCCACGACGGGGATGCCGCTATGGCGACAGGCGAAGACGACAAGGCGCGTTTCGCCAGGATCGTGCTGCCGCATCTCGCGGATGCCTACTCGCTGGCGCGATGGATTACCGGCAACCGCACTGACGCCGATGACGTGGTGCAGGACGCCTGCCTGCGGGCATTCCGGGCCATCTGGAGCACGGCCGACGGCAACCCGCGCGCCTGGGTGCTCACCATCGTGCGCAACACCGCCTATACGTGGCTGCGCAAGAATCGCCCGGCGGCCCTGGTCGGGGTCGAGGACCTGGAGGCGGTCGAGAACGCGCAAGCGGGGCGCGGGGACGCGGAGGCCGAGACGCCGGAGACGGCCCTCATCGCCAAGACCGACTCCGCGCATCTCGAGGCCGCCATCGCGGCGCTGCCGGCGCCGTTCCGGGAAGCGCTGGTGCTGCGCGACGTGCAGGGTCTTTCCTACCGCGAGATCGCCGATGTGACCGGGGTGCCGATCGGAACCGTGATGTCGCGGCTCGCCCGCGGGCGCGGCCAGCTGATCAAGACCATCGGAAGGAGGGCGTCATGACGCGCGCGATGATTGCGGAAGACCCTACGCGCCTAGTCCACGCTTATGTGGACGGCGAGCTCGACCCCGCCAACGCGCTGGCGCTCGAGACCCGCATGGCGACCGACGCGGGGCTCGCCGCCGAATGCGAGCGCGTCGAGGCCTTGCAGCGCCTGATCCGCCAGCGACTGCCGCGCGAAGCGCCGCCGGCCGGCCTGCGCGCCCGGATCGAGGCTTCGGTCGGGATGCGGCGCCCGCGCGTCCAGCCCACGTGGCGTGCGCTCGCCGCCTCGATCGCGCTCACCGCCGTGGTGGCGAGCGGCGCGACCTCGATCGTGCTCGCCCCGACGTCGCTGGTGCTGGCGCCGGAGCGGACGGAGCCGGTGCGCGAGGCGGTCGTCGCCGGCCATATCCGGTCGCTGATGGCGCCGCAGCCCTTCGACGTCGCCTCGTCCGACAAGCACACCGTGAAGCCCTGGTTCAACGGAAAGATCCCCGAGGCGCCGCGGGTCGTCGATCTCGCCAGGGACGACTTCCCGTTGGCGGGCGGGCGTCTCGACGTGGTCGGCCAGACGCCGGCGCCGACGCTGGTCTATCGCCACCGCAAGCACCTGATCAGCCTCACGGAGGTGCCGGCACCCGGTCAGCCGAATGCGGCGCCGGTCCTGCGCACGGTCGACGGCTACAATGTGCTCGACTGGACCGACGACGGCGTCGCCTATTGGGCGATCTCCGACATGGCGGCGGCGGACCTCGACAAGTTCGCAAGGCTGTTCCGCGCCGCGTCGCCGGATCAGTAGGGGCGGACGAAGCGCCGTTGGCCGGCGATCGGCGGCGAGGGCAGCTCACGCGACGGCGCACCATGCTCCTGCCGGATCATCGGCCGGCGGATGGACAGCGCGTTCCGGTCGCTCCTCGCCAACCCCTCACGCATTGGTGACGACAAGCCGGAATATGCGCTTGTGACGGCGAGTCCTCCTGTCGGCCAGAAAGAAAGGAGAAACGCCATGTCGATCGAATACACGTTCATATCCACCACGCTCCGGGAGATGAGGCCGTGAGTGTCCGCGCGCTCCTCGTGCTGAGCGCAGCCGCGCTTGCGTTTTCGACGCTGCCCGGCCGTGCCGGCCCGTGCTCGCAGGACATCGACCGTGCCTGGCTCGCGCTCAATGCCAAGATCCAAGCGCGGATCGGCGCCGGACGATCCGGGCCACAGAGCACCACCGCGCTGCTTCACCGCCAGCCGACGCCGGCCTCGATTGCCGCCGCCGAAGAACTTGCCGGCGACGGGTGGGCGCCGATGGAAGCGACCGTCGCGGCCCTGGCTCGTGCGCGTGAGGCCGACCACGCCAAGGACAAGGCGACCTGCGAGCAGGCGCTTGCGCAGGCGGGGCGCGCGATTCTGCGCTAGATGCCGAGCGTGCGGAGGCAACGGGCGGGCGCGGACAAAAGACCGGCAATCCCCACTCTTTTTCCCTGCGCTGCCGTCGGATCCAACAGGCTTGATCGGTGAATGCCGCCCAAAGTCCGAGAATGCCTGGAACGAGCGTCGGAAAGCCGCCGGAACGCCATGCAGACGCGCGAACCCGGATCGCGCGAGTTCTGGCGCGAGATGGAAAGTAAATGGCTGGAGCTCGCCGACAGCTACCAGCATGCCGCACGGACTGAAGCGCTGCTGCATGAGATGCGTCGATTTGGCGAGCCATAGACGGGCGCCGCCGCGACCGCGCCGCTCGCAGGCGCTGGCGCGCAAAGCATTGTGATTGATCCTCGCCGGCTCCTCACGCATCAGTGAAGGCGATCAAGGCAGTCTCGTAAAAACCCTGGGATTCATGCGCCGATGTCGGACCGATCGCGCTCGCTGCGCCAGCGGCGCGGCGGCGGATGATCGAGGTCACGTGTCGCGACTGGAATTTTCAGCTCGAGGGTCAGGTCTTGATGTGAGCAACCCTCGAAGGAGAACACCATGCCGATCAAGCTCACATTCACCGCCGCGGCGATTCTCGCCGTTCTTGCGGGCCCGGCTTTTGCGGGCGACCACGACCTTGAGACCGAGCTGCGGGACAGCGGCCGTTACGTTCCGCAAGCAAACCTGCCGGATGTGAAAATGCCGGGCATGAGCCTGCCGTCCGGCGCCTTCGCGTCAGCCGCCAAAACCGTGCGCATTCGGGCGCCGAAGGCGTTCGCGTCGGCCGCCAGACCCATGCGTATCCAGTCGCCGAGCGCTTTCGTCACGACGCCGGCGCTGGCGAATGACTTCCAGCTGCAGGGCCGCTGAGCCACCCCGCGACGGCGTGTCAGCAGCAGGAGCGGCCGGTGCCCCCCGGCCGCTCTGTGCTGGGGGTTGGCGGCCGGTCGGCCATCTCGCCAATGAAGGGAATAAACATCGATGGCCGCAGGTCACGTCTCGGGGCACGAAGGAGGAGACTTGCTGTGTGGAATTTTCTCAGCCTGGCCATCATCTGCGCCGCGTTGGTCGTGATCGGCACGCTGCCGAGCAGGGCCCAATATGCAGCGCAGCTTTATCCCTATTGCGCGCTCAGTCCCGCCAGCGGCGCGACCACCTGCTATTACCGCTCGCGAGAGGAGTGCGGCAGCTCCTGCATCAGCAATCCCTGGTACATCGGTCGGGAACGGGCCTGGGCCGCCGTCCATGGCGGACGTCGTCTCGCGCCGCATTATGTCCGCCCATGATGCATTCGCCGTCGCGACGGGAGAGGCGATTGATGCGGTTATTCGTGGTGCCGCTTGTCATGCTGGCGCCTTGCGCTGCGCACGCAGAACCGAGCGTGATTTCCGGGATGGGGACCCTGGGCTGCGCCACCCTGACGGCGCAAGCGCCGCCGGGCAGCGGCTATGGCCAGAACAATCTCACGATGGCGGTGTTCTCATGGGTCCAGGGCTATCTGTCTGCCTGGAACGTCGTCGGGATCATGCAAAGCGGAAGATTTGCCGACCTGACGAGCATCAGCACCAACGAACAATGGGCCTATGTCGTCGGATTCTGCCAGCGCAACCCGGATGGCTTCGTTCTCGACGCCGCGCGGGAAATTCTCGCGACCCGGTTGAAAATGGAGACCGGCGCTCCCTTGAACAGGTAGCCCGCGGATATTACAGATGTGCAGCGTTCGCGCGTGCAGACGCGAGCGGACGTCGCCGCCCTTTTTTGCGGGAATAAAATGCGGGGCGGGCAAGTCCATTCACCGAACCGCATTTTCACTGAATCGGCCGCCATCGTGCCAAAAAATCCTGCGCGAGTTCCGCTCTGGCTCGGCTGCGCTGCGGCCGCCTGGCTTGCATCGGCCGTTCCGGCGAGGACCGGGCCGGCCTGTCCGACCAGCGCGGATCACATCGTCACGGACCGGCCGGACGTCACCAACTCGAGCCTGGTCGTGCCAACCGGCAGTCTGCAGGCGGAAAACGGCATCGACCTCGTCAGTCGCGGGAGCGCGCGCACGCTCGACGGCACGAATACGCGGCTCCGGCTTGGCGTTGCATCCTGCCTCGAGTTTTTTGTCGATCTGCCGAGCTACGTCGGCGCGACGCACGGCGGCGCAAGCTCGGGGTTTTCCGATCTGGCTCCCGGCGTCAAATGGCAGCTCTGCCCGTTGCCCGGCGAGGTCGACCTCTCCGCCACGGCCGGCATGGGGTTGCCGACCGGCGCGACAGCCGTCGCCGGCCGAGGCGTGCGGCCGTATCTGCAATTCCCCTGGTCCCGCGAGCTCGGCGCGGGGTGGGGCGTAAGCGGCATGTTTACGACGTTCTTCGCGCCCTCCGACCCCGACAGCAGGGTCGTCGTCGAGCCCACCTTCGTCATCGAGAAGCAGATCGGGGCGCATGCCGACATCTTCGTCGAGTATATCGGCGATTTCCGCCGGCACGACGGTCCCGGTCACCTGCTGAATTCCGGTGCCGCATACCGCCTCACCCCGACTCAGCAGATCGATTTCCATGTCGGCTTCGGCCTCAATCGCAATGCACCTGATATGATTTTCGGTCTGGGATATTCCGTCAGGTTCGACAACCTGTTTTAGATCGCCCCGCTACGCTGCGGTTGGCGGAAACGCGCGTGAACGTGAAAGAGCGGCGGGGTGTCCGGCCGCTCTTTCGGGGTTGAAACCGTATCTTGCCGGCGGTCGCGCGCCGCTCAGCGGCCTTGCAGCTGGCGATCGCCGAAGCGGTTGGTCACATAGTCGGTGGGATAGCCCGCGAAGCCTGGACGGGCCCCGCTGATTTGTTCCGGAGCGCCGCGGCTGCCATTGATGATCGAGGCATCGGCGCCCGGCGCCTGCGCATAGGCGCGTTTGGGCAGGGCGTGGCTGCCAGCCAGGGCAGGGCCGGCGAGAACCGCAAGGGCCGCGGCGGTGGTGACGATGAATTTGATCGACATGGCATTTCTCCTTTTGATGTTGCCGACATCAAGACCCGCCACGCCCGACCGCTATTCCGACGCGGTGCTCACCACTGCGTGAGCGGTTGGTGATGGTTCATCGTGCACGGCTGGGCGAACGCGCCGTTTGATTCGCTGCACCAGGTCTCGCGGAGAAAGTGACGTACGCCAGGCATGCGGAGTGCGACTTTCAACATACATAATTGCGGGAATTAATTTCATGCGCGTAGAAAAATGGTCTGCTTTTTCACCGATTTTGCCGACGAAAGGTCTGCCGGCATGCGGAGGCATGCGGTTAGAACTGCGTAATAAGTTGGAATTTTTTCCAAGGCGCGTCGAAAAACTGAGAAATGTTATTACCCGCGACACGCGCGCATTTACCAAGGCGCTGTGAATTAGAGATTTAGCGGCGCGTAAAAACTTATTCCCGGTTTTGCATCATTTCTCGCGCAACAAACCGTCAGCAGGAGAAACGAGCGAAACGAATCTTCGTGATTCGCAAGCAGCGCCGTCGGCGTTCAGTCTCCGCGTCGCTCTCGGGGCAAGGCGTTCCCCGAAGAGATGGCACACGGAGGCGACACTCCTTGGGGGGCAACGTGCCCGGCGGAGGCGGCTCCTCGAGAGGCGATCTGGAGGATCACGATGAGAAGCATCAAGAAGGTTTTGCTCATAAGCGCGGCAAGTTTCGTCACCGTCGTGGACGCCGGGGCGGCCGACCTTCCGGTCAAGGCCAAGCCGGTCGAATACGTCAAGATCTGCTCGGTCTATGGCGACGGCTTCTACTATATCCCGGGCACCAACACCTGTCTCAAGCTCGGCGGCTATCTGCGTG
>Ga0137412_10003959_pt1 | contig 11850 bp, 8 predicted proteins | sample CZODoug2_1_16fun_FD_122160 | JGI IMG/M metagenome (GOLD analysis project Ga0137412, IMG submission 122160) | Vadose zone soil fungal communities from Angelo Coast Range Reserve, California, USA - CZODoug2_1_16fungal (Hybrid Assembly) | ecosystem: Environmental > Terrestrial > Soil > Vadose zone...
CGCCCATCACCTGAACGCAGCGATCCGCCACCCGCATCAGCGCCTCGGACACCGCGACCTTCGTCATCGAACTCTCGACAGTTGCGAGCGATCCGGCATCGATTACCCCGGCACACCAGTCGATCATCAACTGCGCCTGCAGCAAATCGATCAGGTTCTCTGCAAGCATGAAGCCGACGCCCTCGTGATCAATCAGTGTCTTGCCGAACGCCTCCCGCCGGTTCGCGTAGTCGGTGGCAATGTCATGAGCACGGCTGCATGCCCCGAGCCAGCGCATGCAATGCGAAAGCCGAGCGGGACTCAAGCGCACTTGCGCGTACCTGAATCCCTCACCGCTCTCGCCCAGCATCTGGTCATTCGGCACGCGCAGATTTTCAATGCTCACGACCGCATGCCCACCGGGCATCGAGCTGTCGATAGTCTTCGGTATGCGTACGATTCGTATGGATGGGTTGGGTAAGTCGACCACGAACATGCTGGCACCTTGCGCAGACTTCGCCATCACGATCCCAATCTGTGCACCTTGCGCCCCCGTGATGAATGCCTTGCGTCCGTTGATGACCCAACAGTCATCAACAGGGACCGCCGTCGTCTTCATCATGGACGGGTCTGATCCAGCGCCCCCGTCCTCGGCCGGCTCGGACATGAAGAAGGCTGAGCGGGCGCGTCCCTCGATGAGGGGCTTCAGAAAACGATCCTTGATTTGCGGGCTGCCCATCTTGCCGAGCAAATACATATTTCCCTCATCCGGAGCGGCCGTATTGCAAGCCAGCGGCCCGAGCGGCGACAGCCCCGATTTCCTGAGGACGAGCGCGGTTTCCCGCTGAGTGAGATGGCTGCCGTCTGCGAGGATATGAGGCGTGAGGACTCCCGCCCTGCGCGCCAGCTCTTTCAGTTCCATGACGAGTTCATCGGTCGGCGCCCCGTGATGATCGCGCCGCGGGTCCCTTTCGTACGGCACGACAACTTCGCGCACGAACGCCTCGACTTTCTCTGCAATGATTTCGGCGCGACCGCGCTGCGCGCTGTTCATCGAGGCGCCATCCGAATGGCGCCGTCGAGCCGAATGACCTCTCCGTTGAGCATTGGGTTCGCAATGATCGACTGAACGAGAAGCGCAAATTCGTCGGGATGTCCGAGGCGACTGGGGAAAGGAACTTGCTTGCCGAGTGAATCCTGAGCCTCCCGCGACAGCGTTTCGAGGAGTGGCGTGCGGAAAATGCCCGGTGCAATCGTCATCACCCGGATACCGTAGCGAGCCAACTCACGGGCGATGGGAAGTGTCATCGCCACCACGCCGCCTTTGGAGGCTGCGTAGGCCGCCTGGCCGATTTGGCCGTCGTAGGCCGCGACACTCGCCGTGTTGATGATGACTCCGCGCTCCTCGTCTTCGGACTTCGCCTCATGCAGGCGAGCGGCGAATTTGGACAGCACGTTGAATGTACCGAGGAGATTTATCGACACGATGCGCGCGAACTCCGCGAGTGCGAGCGCCTTGCCCTGGCGATCAATCACCTTTGCCGGAGGTCCGATGCCCGCACAGTTGACTAAGATGCGTGCCGTGCCGTTCAGGTCCTGGGCTTTTTGAAGCGCAGCCTCGACGGCCGTAGCGTCAGCGACGTCAACGGCCACGAATTGAGCATTGAGCTCAGCTGCCTTGTCCGCGCCGAGCTTCTCGTCGAGATCAAAAATCGTCACCTTCGCACCGGCCTTCGCCAACATCCCGGCGACGGCGCCACCCAATCCGGAAGCTCCGCCGGTGACGACAGCCGCAAGACCGGTGATTTTCATACTCGCTGCCCTACACTCTTCAGGGAATCAAGACCGCCTTGATGCATTCACCGCGAACTTGCGCCGCCACCGCATCGTTGATGTCATCGAGCGCAAAGGTGCGGATGAGGCGGTCGAAGGGGAAACGACCCGCCTGGTAGTGCGCAACAAGCTGTGGAATGAATCCCTGCAAATCGGTGTCGCCCTCAATAATGCCGTGGATTCGATGGCCATAAGTGATGAGAGCGGCCAGGTTTATCGACACGCTGCTGTCGGTACGAGGCGGTACGCCAACGAGGCCCAGAAGACCGTGGCTGCAAAGGGACGCCAGTGCTGTTTCCACCACGGGTTCGCGGCCACTCGTTTCGAAGGCGAATTCAACACCGTTCGGCAGTATGTCGCGAATCGCCTCGCCGGCATTGCCAGCGCCAGGATCGATGACATGTGTTGCCCCGAGTGACATACCCATATCCCGTCGCGCCGCTATCGGTTCCACCAACATGATGGTCGCGCAGTTCTGCAGCACCGCGCCCATCACGGCTGCCAGGCCTACAGGGCCGCCACCGAAAATCGCAATGGACGAGCCTGCCGGGCAGGCGAGTGACCTCATGACACCCCCTGCACCGGTCTGCAAGCCGCACCCGAGAGGTCCCAGAATAGCGAGCGGAACATCCGCATCATCGATCTTGACGACATTGCGCTCGTGAGTCAGGGCGTGACTCGCAAAGGACGATTGACCAAAAAAATTGGCGGAAATCTCCTCGCTCGCAATCCGGATACCGCATGACCCGTCTGAGCGCGTACCGGCGTAATTGAGCGCGGGAAAGTGGCGGCAATACGAGGGCAAATCCTCCTCGCAGCGCGCGCATTCACCACAACTCGCAAAGCTGAGCACGACTCGGTCGCCTGCCCTCACCTTACTCACATCCTTGCCGACTGCGATCACGATACCTGCTCCCTCGTGGCCCAATACCGCGGGTAACCGGATGGGAATGAATTGATCTCTGGCAATCAGATCCGTGTGACACAGACCGACCCCGTGGATTTCCACCAGCACCTCATCGGACCGCGGCGCTTCAATGCTTGCGCGCTCAATGCTGAATGGCTGATGTGCCTGACGCGCAACTGCGACCTTAATCTCCATTACGCGAGCGCCATCACAACCGATTTCGGCTCCAGATAGGCATCCAACACCTCGGGGCCGTTTTCCCGACCGATTCCCGAGCGCTTCATTCCGCCGAACGGAAACGCGGGATCTGCGAGCAATATGCAGTTGACGAAGACAGTACCGCTTTGAAGTTGCGATGCTGCGTAATGCGCAGTTGCGAGATCCCGGGTCCACACGTGCGCCGCCAAACCATAGACGCTGTCGTTGGCGAGCTCGAGCGCTTCGTCCAATTCGTCAAAAGCTGCCGTGGTCAGAACCGGGCCGAAGACTTCCTCGCGCGCGATTTCAGCATCGGGTTTCACGTCCCGGAATACAGTCGGAGCAAAAAAATAGCCCTTCTCAGGTAGCTCGCGAGACGCACCCACTGTCTCAAACCCAGACTGCGTGGCACGTCGCACGAAGCCACTGACTTTCGCATGGTGTCGTTCGCTGATGAGCGGCCCGAGTTGGCTTCTCCTATCAGCACTGGGGCCCATGAGTTGTGAAGCGGCTATTGCAGAAATCCCCTGGAGGACTCGATCGTAGAGGGAGCGATGCACGTAGAGTCGAGTACCGGCGTAACAGACCTGTCCCGAGTTGAAGAAACAGCCCATCGCAGCCTGCGGCATCGCCCGCGTGATGTCCGCATCCTTGCAGATGATTGACGGCGATTTTCCACCTAGCTCGAGCGTGACACGCTTAAACTCAGGAATGCTGGCGCGCAGAATGGCCTGACCGGTCGCTGTTGAGCCGGTAAAGGCCACTTTGGCAACGTCTTTGTGACTTACCAGGGCCGCGCCGGTCGATGCATCTCCCGTGATGACTTGAAATACTCCGGGCGGAAAGCCGATTTCCCGTGCTATCTGCGCTAGACGAAGCGCGGTGAGAGGCGTTTCCGGCGCAGGCTTGAGAATGACCGGGCAACCGGCCGCCAGCGCTGGTGCCACCTTCCACATGGCTAAAACAATGGGAAAATTCCATGGCGTAATCGCTGCGACAATTCCCACAGGTTCGCGGCGCGTATACACATGGAATTCGCCCGGCGTGGCTGCGAGAGCCCCGGCTCGACTCGCGAGCTTGCTGGGCCAGCCCGCATACGTACGCAGCCACGCAATCGCCGCTGGAATGTCGACTGTCTCCGCAATGGCCACGGGCTTGCCCGTGTCGAGCGCTTCGAGGGCCGCAAGACGCGGAAGATCAGCCTCGATCGCGTCCGCGAAGGCATGTAGCAATCGCTCGCGCTGTAGCGGCGTCAGATTACGCCAGCTTGGATCCGAGAACGCTCTTCTGGCCGCCGCAACTACGGCATCGACATCAGCCGGCGAGGCAGTCGGAATGTCGGCGAAGTACTCCCCGGAGCACGGATCCTCATCGGCAAATGTGTCTCGAGGCTCGAGTGGTTCCTGACCCGCATAAAGCGTCGTTTCGGGTAGAACCAACCCCTCAAAGCCACCGACTGTCCTCATCGGGAGTGTCCGCCATGCGTGCGTCGGAAGTCAGTCGGGGTCTTGCCAGTGAACTGTCGGAACGAGCGCGTAAAGTGGCTTTGGCTCGTAAATCCGAGGCACTCGGCGATGCTCGACAAATGCATCTGCGATTGCACCAACATCTGCTGCGCCCGCTCGAGCTTCGCCTTCATGACGTATTGGTGCGGCGACATAGCGGTTGCCTTACGGAACACGCGACAAAAATGCGAGGGTGTCACACCGGCATCTGCCGCCATCTCCTCCAACGTGTAAGTACCTTCCGGGTGCTGCAGAACGACGTTCATGATGTGATGCAGCCGATAAGCCGAAAATCCGGCAGTCGGAATGTCGGCTGCTCCCGCTGTCGTCGATCCGCGTAAAATGTGCGCTTTGAGTGCGTTGACGAGTGCGCGGACATAGACGTCACGCTCAGGAGCCGCGGGCGCGTAGAGTTCTGCAAGGACCTGCCGGGAGAGCGCAACGCCCAATGGATCTGCGAAGGCAAACCGCATTCGCTTGAATTGATCCGGGTGCGCGGCCGCCTTCAGTTGAGTGTTGGAGATGCTGAGCGTTACAACATCGAGCTCGCCGTCCACCAGCCAGCCGGTCTGTTGGCCAGGCGGCACCACGGTCGCACATCCGGGAGTAGAGCTCATTGCGCTCCACGCACCGCTCTCCCAGGTCTTGACATGCGGTTTGCCCGCGATGTGAACCGTGAACATGGGTTGAGGCAGCGGGGGCAAGGTGTACGTGCCGACAAACTGCCGCCACCGGCACAATCGCCAGCCGTCCTCTTCGGAGCTCAGCTCGACATCGGGTGCACGCTGCAGCGTGTCGCTGATGATCGCCTCGTTAGTCAGGATTTTTACCGAGTCGCCCATAAAGATTCCCCCAGTCTCTAGGCCGGCACCAACTTGACATCCAGGTTCTTGAGCCCGTTGATGAAGTTCGACCGAAAGCGCCGCGGCGGTTCCGTAACTTCAAAGCCGCGTACGCGGGCTGCGAGCTGCCCGAAGGCTATCCTAAGCTGCATTTCTGCCAGGCGAAAGCCGACGCACGCATGCTGGCCGGTACCAAATCCAATCTGCGGGATATTGCCGCGCGTGATGTCAAATGAGTCGGCCCGCTCGAACACCCGCTCGTCTCTGTTGCCGGAGACATACCACATGACCACTTTGTCCCCCTTGGCGATCTTTTTGCCGCCTATTTCAGTGTCGGCCGTCGCGGTCCGCCGCATGTGCATCACAGGGCTCGCGAAGCGAACCAACTCACGTACTCCCGAGCGGAGTATATCCGGGTCCTGCCGCACTCGATCCCATTGAGCAGGATTCTGCGCAAAAGCGACGATGCTGTGACTGAGCGAATTACGCGTCGTTTCGTTACCGCCCACCAATGCCAGGATCAGGTTGGCGACAAACTCGTTGAAGGAAGCGGGGACGCCATTGATGTGGGCGTTTGCAAGCACGGAGGCCAAGTCAGTACCGGGATTGGCCCGGCGTCTCGAGAACAGATCCTGAGCGAATTCAAAGAACTCTCCCAGGGTCTGAGCCATCGCCTCGGGGGACCGCCGAAAATCCGGATCGTCCTCACCGACGAAGGCATTCGTCCAATCGTAAAGTTTGAGCCATAGCTCCGCCGGTACATCGAGAAGCTCGGCAAGGGTCAGCAGCGGCAGCGGTGCGGACAGCAGGGGCACAATATCGAGCGCTTCGCCGAGCGGAATCCGCGCAATGAGATCCGTACAACGCGCGCTCACGCGCTCCTCGATTCCCGCCAGCCGGCTCGGGGCAAGTGCGGGCATGACGACTTTGCGGTACTGCATATGAAGCGGCGGATCGCGGGAGATGAAGGGAATACCGATCGAGGATTCACCTGCTCCGGTCAATCCAACCTCATTCTCATTGAAGATGCGATGTCCGCCGTTTTCATAGGCCGATGAAAACAGGTCCGGGCGCCGCGACACCTCGATGATGTCGGCATGGCGAGTCAGCGCCCAGAATCCGCGGCCGTCGACTTCCGGGTTCCAATAAACCGGATCCTCCTTGCGCAATTGCGCGAACAACTCGTGCGGCACCCGCTGCACGTACAGGTCTGGATCTTTGAGGTCCGGGGATTGCGCGACATGTTCGGGCATTGGGCCGTCCTCAAAAGGAATACCGGGCGCTGACACCAAATGTTCGCGGCGTGGACGGCACCCGAAAGTTGTAGGGGAAGCCTGCCCCGCGCAGATCGAGGCCGTAGCTGTACACTTCCCGATCGAACAGGTTGTTGCCCCACGCGCGGATCAGCAACTTGTCGCGCGTCCAGGAGAGGGAGGCATCGACTTTCGCAAACGCTCCCTGCTCGAGCTCGGAATTCTCCTGGCCTGTGCCCGCTGCATTGGTATCGTTGAAAGGAGAGAAGAACTGCCGGCTCACGTAGTTGATTTTCGGCGACAGGGTGAGGGCGCCGCCGCCGACCTCCGCGAACGTCCAATCGAAGCCCGCCTGCGCCGTCCAGGTGGGAGCAAACGGGAGAGTATTACCCGCCAGATTCGTGTTCTGCAGCGACAATTCCGAGTATGTGGCGTGCAGATAGCCGAACGCTCCGCGCAGCGTGAGGGTCGGCACGACATGCCAGGTCGCCTCGGATTCAGCACCGTATATCTTTGATTTGGGCGCGTTCACCAGGAACGAAACAGGGCCCGGCCGCGTGTCCTGAAGTTGCTGATTGCTGTAGTCGTAGTAGAAGGCCGCCGCGGCGAAGGTGAGGCTCTTGTCGAGGAGCCGTCCTTTGAGGCCCGCTTCATAGGCATTCACAGTTTCCGGTTTTATGTAGGTAATGCCGGAAGAGGACGTGTAACCTCCGCCATTGATGGCGCCTGAGCGGTAACCGCGGTTGAAGCTGATATAACCCAGCATGCCATTGTCAAAGGAATAGCTGAGCGCCGCGCGGCCGGTGGGGGCGTCATTGCTGCCCCTCAAATCAAAGCGCACCGCTGGATCGTAGGCACACGTGCCAGGCAACCCGGCGCAAGGCACAGTGGTTGCGAGCGGTGTGTGCGCCGTTCCAACGCCACCGATGAACAGATTCGCGTAAGCCTGATCGTAATGCGCTCGATCTTCGGTGTAGCGAGCGCCCAAGGTAAAAATCAGCTTTTCGGTGATATTCAGGTCACCTTGCAGAAAGACCGCCGCGGAGCGGCGAATCTGTCGGTAGTGTTGGAAGAACCCGCCATCCACCCCGGGCCCCAACGCACTTCCGATGTCGAAGGTGTTGTCGGTAGTCGTCTGGTCCCATCCATAGTATACGCCCCCGACCAGCGTTAAGAGTTTCGACGCGTAGTTCAGACGCGCCTCTTCGCTGTACTGCCTAAAGTGTGATTGCCAGTCGATATCCAGCACGTCGAGTGGAGAGCCGTCTGCGGCCTGCTGCAGGTCCTGGCGACCGATGTCATAGGAACTGATCGAGGTCAGCGTCAGTTCCGGCGTCAATTTGAGCGCTATGTTGGCCGCCACGCCTGACGATGAAGTCTGATTCTCGCCGATTCGATTCTCATCGACTCGAAAGAAATCGAGCCCTTGCCGGAACGGCAGCAGACCCTGCACAGCCGCCTGCGTTGGATTGTCGCGACCCGCGTAGGCGCGAATCTTGATATCGAGCGGCCCGTCGCCGGGTTTAACCCGGACCGAGACACGAACCTGCCGCGAGTCCTGTGAGTTGGGATCCGCGCCACCGGGATAGACATTCTCTATTTGACCGTTGCCCTTCAGGTAATTGGCAGCCAGGCGAACACCCAGTTGACCATCGATGAGGGTTTCTTCGACGGCTCCCTGGGCACTGAACGTGTTGAAGTTTCCGTAGCCGACCTCAGCGAATCCGTTCGCACCCGACAGCGTCGGACTCCGCGTGATGAAGTTGATCGCCCCACCGGTTGTATTGCGACCAAATAACGTGCCTTGGGGCCCCCGCAAGACCTCCACCCGATCGAGGTCAAAGAGGCCCATCCCCTGGCTCGTACGCGCCGCAATGTAAACATCATCGATATAAACGCCGATCGGCGATGCTTGATTGGAGTTGTATTCATTGGCGACGCTGATGCCGCGCAACGAAAAATTAGGCTGGGTATTGCCGTACGGACTGCTGATCTGGAGATTCGGAACTGCGCTGGCCAGCTCGGCTGAATTGGCGATTCCCTGCCGGGCGAGCGTGTCGCCATCCAGGGCGGTTATTGCCAGGGGTACCGTTGAGATGGATTGGGCGCGTCTTTGCGCGGTTACGACTATTTCGTCCAACTGCGGGGTGGCACCCGGTGCGTCTGCAGTCGTCGCCTCCTCTGCCAGGCCGCAACTGATTCTTGCCATCATCAGAAAGGTAATGACGCCGGCCCTGCCGCTACAATCACGCATGACTTTGCCGCCCCCTCGAAGTACCGTCGAATTTCCGCTGGCCTCGCGGGCCCCCTCTCGCGGATCGGAAGTCTAGGGCAATTCAGGCGCCCCGCTTTTCCTCCCATTGATGGGTCTTTCGACATTTCTTGCGCTCCGCTTGCACTGGCTCGAGCTATTGCGTGTTATTGGGCCGCCACTACACCATTCGCTCCGGGGCCGCGGGCAGCACGCTGTGCCATGGAGCATTCAACCTTGATCGGATATGCACCCCATTTCCCATGCACACAGCGATCCGGACAAGCCGGCGTGTATCGACGCTGAGTCTGGACAGGGCCTGAGCTATCGCACGCTCAACGAGCGGGCCAACCAAGGTGCGCATCTCTTGCGTGCCTTGGGCCTGAGGCGAGGGGATGTCGTTGCGACTCTGCTGCACAACTGCCTCGAAGTGTTTGAAGTCGCATGGGCTGCGCAGCGAATCGGGCTCTATCTGACCAGCATATCGACTAAACTCAGTCCGGCCGACGTCGGCTACATCGTTGATGATTCGGGTGCGCGGCTCCTGATTGGTTCCAACCACCTCGCGCCCTTGTGTGCGGCCGCACTTCAGACCCGGTCACACGTCAGGTGTTTGCTTGCCGATTCAGCGTCAAAGGATTTCGCAAGCTGGCGCGCCGCGAGAGAATGCTACCCGACTGACCCGGTGGCAGATGCGAGTCCAGGGACGGACATGCTCTACTCCTCGGGTACGACGGGACGCCCCAAGGGTGTAAAGCCTGCCCTACCTGCGGGAGCCATCGACGCACCCACTCCTCTCATGCACATGGGCCAAACGCTGTATGGCATGGGCCCCGACAGCATCTACCTGTCAACTTCGCCTCTTTATCATGCCGCGCCGCTTCGGTGGGCAATGACGATCCAGCGCCTCGGCGGAACTGTGATATTCATGGAGCAGTTCGACGCGCAGCGGTCGCTTGCACTGATCGAACAGCATGACATTACCCATGCCACCTTCGTGCCGACCCATTTCATTCGCATGTTGAAACTTCCGGTTGAAGTCCGTGAGCGCGCCGACGTGTCCTCGCTGCAGGCCGTCGTACACGCCGCTGCGCCCTGCCCAGTGCCGGTGAAGCGGGCGATGATCGACTGGTGGGGACCGATCGTACATGAGTACTACTCCGGGACCGAGATGTGCGGAATCACTGCGATATCAGCCAGCGAGTGGCTACAAAAACCGGGCTCGGTCGGGCGCGCAGTCCTGGGTACTGTGAAGATCACTGATGATTCCGGTAACGAATTGCCCCCTGAGCAAGTAGGTAACGTCTACTTCGCCGATGGACCTCGCTTCGAATATCACAATGATCCAGCAAAGACTGCCGAAGCGTACGATCGACACGGTTGGGCAACTCTCGGTGACATTGGGCGCCTCGACAGTGATGGATACCTATTTCTTATCGATCGAAAGCATTTCATGATTATCTCGGGCGGCGTGAATATCTATCCGCAGGAGATAGAGAATCTGATCATTACCCATCCCAAGGTAGCGGACGTCGCCGTGATTGGCGCACCGGATGAAGAGATGGGTGAGAAAGTTGTCGCCATCGTGCAGCCCCTTCATTGGGGCGATGCTAGCAGCGCCTTCGCAGAAGAACTTCGCACGTTTGCCCGCAATGCGCTGGGCGGCGTCAAATGTCCACGCCAATTCCACTTTCGTCAGAGTCTGCCGCGCGAACCGACGGGAAAACTAATGAAGGCGCTGCTGCGCCAGGAGTTCACGAGGGTCTGAGGCGGCCAAGCACTTGGCGTACGCGCTCCGCTTGGCACTCACTCTCTCTCACGAGATCGATTGGCCTGCGACCTTCAAAAAGCGGATGTGAGTCGTCGAGGAACGCAGCCTTTTCCCCGCGAGAGACCACGACGCGCGACGGGTAGCTCGGCGCGACTGACCGAACCCTCCGGGCGTTATCCTTCTCGCAGTCGCTCGAACCTAGAGCCACTCCGACGCGACGAATTACTCACGCCGACGAATTATTGGCTGGGGTGGAAGGATTATTCGGCCCGGGACGGGCCTCACCCCTTCGGGGCCGTCCACGGTGCGTTGAAACCAGCAACGGCACAAAGCGATCAACCACGATGCGGCGCGACCGATAACACTGGCCACTAAATCGAGCACCGCGGCCGTTATCCTTCCCGTCGTGGCTCGAGCATAGAGCCACACTCTAACGCGACGGGTGGCTCCTGCCGACGAATCTGGCTGGGGTGGAAGGATTCGAACCTCCGAATGGCGGGATCAAAACCCGCGATAGTGACCAGCATAATCAACAAGTTGCTGAAACTACTGACCGGCAGGTCCCCTCCAGTCCCTTTGATTCCCCATCGCTGCCACCAAACCTGCCACCAGCGATCGGGGAAACGGCCGTCGTACTTGGCCCGGCTCGCGGCACGACGAACTATCTTCTTCTGTCCACAAACCTGAGGCGCCCTACGGGACGTTGTCACGTTATAGCAGTTCGGCCGCAGGCGCATCAGCGCGTCGCCCGGAACGATCCGAAGGAGTCGCGGAAAGTCGCACTTCGTCTCATCAATCGAGGAAGGGTGCGGCGTTGGGAAAGCTCCTCGCGCAGCAAGGAATCCGACTTCTTGCAGCATGCCCCAGGCTAGACGCTCCATGCCTTGGCGAAGCTCAGCGAGCGCGGCAACGCTCAGGAACACGCGATCCGCATCCACCTCGTCGAGTCACGTGATAACACCGTCCAAGAATCCTGAGCAGCCAGACCGCACAGCGTCGGGCGACGATCTCTCATCCCTCTGCCAAACAGCCAGGTGGGGAGAAGACGAGCGCCTATGCGCTAGCCTTGATTTCGGGTTGCTTCTGCAGCCGATCGTGCGACAGAAAGCTGCCGCTCAATCGTTCGTCTACAGCTACTGACCCATCGCAATCAGGACCGAGCAACTCACGCGTTCTGCCAGCGCGGTACGCTCCGGACCGGACCACCACCTTCCCCCCGACGGCTTCGGATAGTGACCGACCACGACCAGATCGATCGATAAGCGCTTTGCATACGCCACGATTTCATCGATCGTGTTGCCTCGGGCGAGG
>Ga0137412_10003960_pt1 | contig 11847 bp, 13 predicted proteins | sample CZODoug2_1_16fun_FD_122160 | JGI IMG/M metagenome (GOLD analysis project Ga0137412, IMG submission 122160) | Vadose zone soil fungal communities from Angelo Coast Range Reserve, California, USA - CZODoug2_1_16fungal (Hybrid Assembly) | ecosystem: Environmental > Terrestrial > Soil > Vadose zone...
GATGATGCCCGCCTCCTTGAGGCGCAGTGAGTAGAACCGCACACTGTCGTCGGGCTCGAAGTCCCGCCAGATGTTGTACGGGATCTGCTTGAGGGATTGACTGGCGTAGTCCTCGTTCGGGGTGTAGCCGTGAGCGACCATGTGGTGCGCGGACCCGTGGGGGTCCTTGGCGACCGTGTCGGCGGCCTTGAGCACCGCCCGCATCGCCGCCTTGGTGGCCACCGGGTTCTTCTCCATGAACGCGCGGTGCACCGCCACCGTGCAGCAGTAGTAGCTCGACCACGGCGCGTCGGTCATGGAGTTGAGCACCACCCGACCGATCTTCTTGGCCTTCAGTTCGGTGGAGATGGGCGGGAAGGCCAACACCGCGTCGACCTCACCCGAGGACAGGAGCCGGGCGAACTCGGTCGGCGGGAAGTTGACCAGCTTCACGTCCTTGCGCATGTCAAGCCCGACGTTGGCCAGGGTCATGCCCAAGAACCGGCCGTCGATAAATTCCGGGCCGATGATCGCCACCGTCTTGCCCTTGAAGTCCCGCATCGACTTGATGCCGCGGTTCGCGATGATCTCCCAGCAGCCCACGTGGACCCCGCCGAGCATCACCAGAGGTGCGCCGGCGTCGATCATGGGGATGAAAGCGGCGGCGTATCCCATGCCGATGTCGACCTCCCCGGCAGCTAATTTCCCGAAGGCCTCCTTGGCCGGGAACGGCTTGTACTGCACGTCCGTGAACCCCTGCTCCCGCAGGAACGGCTCCGACACGCCCAGGGCGGCGAAGCAGGTGGCGGGGGGGACCGAGAGCACGCGAATGCTCTTCGTCTCCAGGGCCGGCTGCGTCCCTGCTGCCTGCGCCCCCGCCGCCTGCGCCCCTGCGGCGCTGACCGCGTTCTCACTCCCGCCCCCCGAGCCACACGCTGCGAGCAGGGGTCCGGCGGCGGCAGCCAGGCCCAACCCGGCGGCGCCCCGCAGCAGGGTGCGGCGGCTGACCTGGATATCGCGATTTCCCTGATGCGTCATCACGCCTCCTTAGATGCTGCCCAGTCGGCACTCGGCAGCGGCGAGATCCCCGGTGCATGGACGCTTCCTCGACCCGAAGGCTGGAGGCAGAGGAAGCATCAGATGCCGTTGATCGATGGCTCCGAAACTAAGCGGGGAGCCTCGTGGTGTCTGCCGTACAAGTACGGACACCGGGTACGCAATGATCATCGACCCGTCCCGGCCTGGAGCACCATGGTTTGTGTCAGGTCAATCGGCGACCGCCGCCCATTGACCTGACAAACCGTCGGGACTGCTCATCCCGGAGCTAAGCGCCCGTCACACTCGATGCGCTGTCAGGAGAAAGGCCTCGGACATGTTGTTCGGGGCGCCGGGCGTGTTGGTGCTCAAGTTGATCAGGGTGAACTGTCGGCCGCCGTCGAAGACCAACATCCTGGTCATGTGGGAGTGGTCGATCGGGCCGAGAAGCTTGGTCGTGTGTACGGCGAAGAACGTCAGCTCGCCATCGCAATTCCCGCCCACCGAGTAGGTGCCCCGCGTGAGCGAGATCCCCTCGGGATGGGCAACACGTTGGAGGGCGACGGTGGCCAAGCCTTCGGTGATGGTTCCCTTGCCGTCCATCACGAAGTTACCGATGGTGTTGAACTCATCGCCGGCGATGGTGCCGCCGCCGGAGAAGATGTAGTTCCCCTTCAGCATGTCGGTCGAGCACTTGGTCGTTGTGGCGTCCGTGGCAGAACCTTCGCTATCCGCGGCCGCGCTTCGCCCGGTCAACTGGCCCGCTCCGAACAGCAGGACGCCAACGAGCGGCACGGTAAGCATTCTGGTTCGTGTGGGGTTCATGGTCGGTCCTTCCACTTCGGGGACCGCCGAATCGGTACTCGGCGGGATAGCTCCGAAGCTAGGTGGGCCGTCCCTTCGCGTCTGCCGCACAAGTACGGACAGCACCTACGCAAATCGGGAGTTGCGCACGGGTGTCGACGTGACGCTCCCTCAGGTTTGTTGCTCTTCCTCGCTGAGCCCGTCAAGCGGGCAACAATCCCGCCAGCGCCAGCGCTGCGGGTAGGTCCGCGGGCAGCCAGTCCACGTCGAACAATTCGGCGCGGGACAGCCAGCGCAGCTGGTCGTGGTCCGGGCCGAGCACCGGTTCGCCCTCGGTGATCTCGGCGAGGAACACGCGCAGTACCAGCACCTCACTCACCGGCCACTCACCGGGCACCCGGGTGTGGCAGACCACCTCGACGCCGAGTTCTTCCCGGCACTCCCGGATCACGGCGGCAGCCTCGGACTCCCCCGCCTCGACCTTCCCACCGGGGAACTCCCAGCCGCCGGCCAACGCCTCCGGGGCACCACGCCGGGCGGCCAACACCCGGCCCTCGCGCAGCAGCGCCGCGCCCACCACGACGCGGTGGCCGGACAACGGCACCTCCCTGCGGTTGACAGTGCCCCACCGGCGGGGCCACGGTCGAGTCATGGTTGCACCGCTGAACCCGACCGAGCTGACCGCCGCGCTGGCCGAGCTGCCCGCCTGGTCCGGTGACGGAACCGGCATTCGTCGCACCGTCAAGGCCGAGAGCTTCCTGGCCGGCGTCGCATTGGTGGTCGAGGTGGCCCGCATGGCCGAGGACATGAATCACCACCCCGACATCGACATCCGATGGCGCGACGTGACCTTCGGCCTGGTCACCCATTCCGCCGGTGGCGTCACGTCGCTGGACATTGACTTGGCCAAGCGCATCGACGCCGCCGCGGGCTGAACGGAGCTCACCCGTCTACCGGGACGAGCCGGGTCGACCTGCTCTGGAAAGACAATGTCGTAACGTCCGCGCAACCGAACGCGCAATCGACGCGGCCACAATCGGCGCCATGCCTGGATCCCGTGTGCGCGGCGCCGCGCTCCTCGTCGGCGTCCTGCTGCTCAGCGGTTGTGGGGGCAGCGCCAAGGTCACCGAGAAGAACAGTCCGCAGGCGCTGGCCTGCCGCAAGGCGATCGCCGCCCGGATAACCGCTGCGTTCGCGGACGCGAAGCCCGGCGAGGCGGCGCCTCTGTCCATGCAGCGTGCGCTGGCCGGCAAAAAGCCCAAGGAGTGCGACAACATCGACGACGCTCTCGGGGTCCAGTTGATCGCCGAGCTCGGGTCGGAGCACGACCAGATGATGGCCGACCTGGCGGCATCGGCGTCTCCGACGCCGATGGCGATGCCGCACCACTGAACGCCGGCACTGGCAACTGATCGCCGGGGGAATCATCCTTTCGGCCCGGGTGGTTATAGCCGGTAGGACGACCGGCCGGGCTTGACCCGGAACGTCCAAGGGTGGACTGGGACAGACCCGGGCTTCAGGGGGAAACATGGTCAACTTCGACCCGTTCATCGCCATCACCGCGACCGCGAACTACGCGTCGTCGCACGACTGGGCATTCGGGACAGTGCTGGCTTTGGCCCTGGTGGTACTGGTGCACGCGCTGGCCCTGCTGGCGATTCTGGGCACCGCGGCCCGCGCCACCCGGAACTACTTGGAGCGCCGCGCGATCGTCAAGCTGCTCACCCCGGTCAAGATCCCGGCCCAGCGCAGCACTCTGGACCCGCGCCGCGCCACCATCCCGGCACAGCGACGGGCGCCGGTCGACCGGTACTGAGGCTCTAACGTCAGCGGGATCGGTCGCTATAGCGACCGATCCCGCTGACGTTAGTGGGGCTACTAGTTGCTGACCGTGATGACCGGGTCGAAGACCAGGCCGAACGACTTCAGCACACCGAACAGTTCCCGGTGTCCGAAGGCCTGGCAGGCCGAGCCGAAACCGGTCTTGCGGGTCACCCCGGCCGCAAGTTGCTGCGCCGCCCAGGCCTGCAGCAGACCGGTCTGCTTGTAGTTGCAGTTGCCGTAGATGACGCAGTGCGAGCGGGACAGCGGGCCGGTGCCGTGCACCGAGTCGATGGAGATGTTGACCCGCGGGTTCTCCCGCGGCGGGTACTCGCTGCGGATGCCCTTGGACTGCTCGGCGAGGATCGCCCGCTTCTCCTCCAGTGACTTGCCCTCGACCACCGGGATCAGCGCGGCGATGATCTGCGGCACGCCGAGCATCAACGGGCGGTTGATCACACCGCCGAGCACCTTGACGCTGCTGACCCGCGGGTCGTCCTGGAACCAGATCGGGCTCGAGGTGCCGCCCCAGGGCAACGCCAGGCCGAGTTCGTGCTGGCCGGGCACGACGAGCTCCGCGATGCCGGTGTCCATCGGCCACTCGACCAGTTTGTTCTCCTCGAGGAAGTACGCCTTCGAGAGGATCGCGTTCGCCACGATGGTCGCGGTGGAGGCGACGGTCGGGGTGCCCTTCCAGAACACCGCCATGTCCAGGTTGTCGATGCCCGGCGTCTCCAGCACGTAGTTAGCGGCGATCTCACCGACGGTGTACATCTGCGCGATGCCCGGTGAGAGCAGCAGGCCCTTCTCGGCGAACTTGGCGCCCCACTCCTGCTTGCACCAGATCAACCAGTCCTGCTCGCCGGTGGTGTCGGTGTAGTGCACGCCGGCGTTGTAGCAGGCCTCGACCGCGGCCGGGCCGTACTCCATGAACGGGCCGACCGTGTTGCACAGGACCTTGGCCCCGCTCAGCAGCTTGGTGAGCTCGTCAACGCTGTGCGCGACCTCGGCGATCTCATACTCGGCGGTCTCCAGGCCCGGCACGGTGTCCAGGCCGGCCTGCAGTCGACCCTTGTCCCGGCCCGCGGCCACGAACGGCATGTTCAACTCGCGCAGGTACTCACAGACCAGTCGACCGGTATAGCCAGAGGCGCCGTAGACGACCACGGGCTTGCTCATAAAAATGCCTTTCCGTCCGGGACGAATGAGAAGTGACGAAGCGTCAGATCAGGTGCCCATGCCGCCGTCAACGGGCAGCGACACACCGGTGATGAAGCGGGCGTTGTCCGAGGCGAGGAACACCACCGCGTCGGCCATCTCTTCCGGAGTGCCCAGCCGGGCCAGCGGGGTCTGCTCGACGACACCCTGGATGGCGCCGGGAAGGTCGGGGGCGAGGCCGAGATCGACGATGTCCTGAGCCAACTTCGCACCCATCGCGGTGGGCACCAGACCGGGGGCCACACAGTTCACCCGGACACCCAGACCGAGCTTGCCCGCCTCCACCGCGGCGACCCGGGTGAACCGGTCCACTGCGGACTTCGTGGACGAGTACCCGGCAATCGTGGGGAACGCGATGAGCGAGGCCACCGAAGCGATGTTGATGACCGCCCCGCCATTGCCGGCGGCACCGCCCGGCTTCATGGCCCGGAAGGCGTGCTTACAACCGAGCGCCATGCCGACCACGTTGATGTCGAACATGCGGCGCAGGTCGTCCGGGTTGATGTCGATGACCAGGCTGGTCAGTTCGATGCCGGCGTTGTTCACCAGGATGTCGAACCCGACGGTGCTCGCGATGGTCTGCGCCACCGCGGATTCCCAGGCGGACTCGTTGGTGACGTCGAGTTCGACGAACTCGGCGGTGCCACCCGCGTCGCGGATCTCCTGCGCGGTGGTCTTGCCGAGGTCGGCGTTGATGTCGGCGATGACCACGGCGGCGCCGGCCTTGGCCAGCGCGTGGGCCATGGCAGCGCCCAGGCCCTGGGCACCTCCGGTGACCATGGCGTGGCGACCGGCGAGCAGCGTGGAATCGGTCATGAAAAAGGCCTCCTTGGCGCGGTCACGAAGCGGTGATGCCAGCCAAGTCCCCTGACCGGAGAAGCGTCAAGGCCTTCTTTGACAGTCGTCCAAATTCTTTCTGGCGGATTCCCACACCCCCCTGGTTTGATGGCACACGTGTCCATGACGGCCCAGGTCGAGGCCTCGGCGAAGTTCACCGCGCGGCGCGACGAACTGGCCGCGGCGGCGCGCACCACGCTGGCCGAACTCGGCTACGCGCGGACGAGCCTGCGCGAGATCGCCGAGCGCACCGAGTACTCCCACGGCGTGCTGCACTACTACTTCCAGGACAAGGTCGACCTGATCACGCACTCGGTGCGCCAGGTCAAGGCCGAGTGCGTGACCCGTTACGACGCGATCGTCGCGGCGGCGGTGGATGCTCCCTCGCTGGCGCGTGCGTTCGGCTGCGCGATGGCCGCCAGCCTGCGCGAGGACGCGGCCATGCACCGGCTCTGGTACGACCTGCGCAACCAGTCCATGTTCACCGCGACCTTCTCCGACGACGTCGCGGAGATCGACGCCAGCCTGCAGGCCATGATCTGGCGAGTGGTGGCCCGCCACACCGAGTTGGCCGATGGGGCGCTCCCCGACCCGGCCACCGCTTATGCGGTGTTCGACGGATTGTTCTGGCAGGCCCTGCTGGCCTTCGCGGACGACCCGGACGGCGCCTGCGCCCGGTTGTCCGAACGGGCCGAGCACCTGCTCACCCGCCTGGTCGGCTAATGCGGATCGTCATCGTCGGCGCCGGCTTCGGGGGCATCGGCGCCGGCATCGAGTTGCAACGCGCCGGCTTCCACGACATTGCGATCCTGGAGGCCGGACCGGGCATTGGTGGCACCTGGCTGTTCAACACCTATCCGGGCGCGGCCTGCGACGTGCCCAGCCCGCTGTATTCCTACTCCTTCGCGAAGCGCGATGACTGGCAGCACCTGTGCGCGCAAGGGCCGGAGATCCTCGCCTACCTGCAGGGCGTGGCCCGCGATCACGGCGTGGATCGGTTGGTGCACTGCGATACCCGGGTCAGCAGCGCCGACTGGGACGACGCATCCGCGCAGTGGACTGTCACCGCCCAGGACGGTCGAACGTGGTGCGCCGACGCGCTGATCGTGGCCACCGGTCAACTCAGCACTCCGCGCCACCCCGACCTTGCGGGCTTGGACAGCTTCACCGGGCGGGTTTTCCACTCCGCTCGCTGGGATCACTCCTACGAGCTGACCGGCAAACGGATTGCCGTGGTCGGCAGCGGCGCCAGTGCGGTGCAGTTCGTGCCGCCGGTGGCCCAACAGGCGGCACATCTGACGGTGTTTCAGCGCACGCCCAACTGGTTCCTGCCCCGGCGCAACACGCCATACCCGCGCATCATCCGCGACGGGGTCCAGCGAATCCCCGGTGTGCAGAACGTCCGGCGCGGATTCCTGTTCGAGTACTCCGAGACGCTGACCATGGCGATCCGCCATCCCGACAACCTGGGCAAGGCCGTGGCCGCTCGTTCCACGGCATTCATGCGCTGGCAGTTGCGTCACGCCGCACCCGAGCTGAGGGCCACGTTGACCCCGGATTACACCTTCGGCTGCAAGCGGGTGCTGTTCTCCAGTCACTATCTGCCCACGTTCCTGCGGCCGAACGTCGCACTGGTCACCGAGGACGTGGCCGCCGTCGAACCGGCCGGGGTGCGCACGGCCGACGGGGCGCTGCACGAGGCGGACTGCCTGATCTGGGCCACCGGTTTCGCCAGCAACGACTTCATGTTCCCGATGGCCATCACCGGCCGCGGGGGACTCAGCCTGCGCGAGGCCTGGAAGGACGGCGCGCACGCCCACCTGGGCATGACCGTGCCCGACTTCCCCTCGATGTTCGTGCTTTACGGGCCGAACACGAACACCTCGGGCGGGTCGATCATCTGGTACCTGGAGCAACAGGTCCGCTACGTGCGCCAGGCACTGGAACTGGTGCGGGCCCGCGGCGCCGCGGCCATCGAGGTGCGGCGTGAGGTCGAGGCGCGCAGCGACCGCGCGATGCAGTCGAAGTTCGCGAACACCGCATGGACCGGGGGCTGCGATTCCTGGTATCTGGACCGCGGGCGCAACGTGGCCAACTGGCCCGGCTACATGGCGCAGTACCGCAAGGCGGTGCGCCGATTGAACGCGGAGGAATTCGAGTTGGTCGCAGCTCCCTGAACGCGGGAGCTGCTAACCCGGGCGGCGGCGTCAGGCAAGCCGGACCGAGACCGGCCGAGCCATCAGGCGCCATCACAACAACAGCAAGTCGAAGGCCGTCGCGCGTAATGTGCCTGACGCCACCAAAGGCAGCCCAAGGAGTCGAATGCTGCCGTCACGACCGGGTGGGACGGTCGCCACAAAAGCACCATAACGAGATTGTCAAGAGTCCACGATCATCTGGCGACGACGTGCACACGCTGTGCGACGAACGGTCCACAGCCAGCATCCAGGATTAACCCCAGGTGAAATATGCACCACTCCTGCCCCGCGCAGCCACATGCAAACGTCACATATTCGGATGCGGCGGGCCGGCTGCGGACATATCGGACAGATCCTGCATGTCCTTGCACAATGCACGCGCGCACTTGGTTGGTCGCTTCCCGACGTTCCCCGACTCTCCCGACATGGCCCGACACGCCCGAGTGCAGGAGCTCCCGACCCGTACCTGGGCCGTCTCCCCCGCGCTCGTCGGCACGGTCGCCGCGGCGGTCACCACGGCCGGATTGGCTACCGCGGGGGTCTCGCACCACGTGCTGCCCACCGCGGCCAAGGCCGGCTCCGGCGTGACCCAGGCACGGGCCATCACCAAGGCCAACCGCGCACACAAAACGCACCCGCCCCGGGACCTGTCAGAACTGGAAGCCGAGCGCGCGGCCGAACGCGTTGCTCGCGGTGAGGCCCGGCGCCTGCTCGAGGAGCGGATCGCCCAACTCGAGCGAGACGCGGCCAAGACGGCTGCGCTGGCCAAGGCCCGGGTCGCCGCAGCCGCCCGGGAACACTTCCTCTGGTTGCAACACACCTGCGGTTACGCCCCGCAGGCACAGCGCCACCCCGACCACAGCGCCGCGCAGCTACGCAACGCCCGCACGATCATCGCGGTAGCCCGATCCATGCACCTGCCGCCGCGCGCCGCCGTCATCGCGATCGCCGCCGCGGAGCAGGGATCGAAACTGAACAACATGCGGGGCGGCGATATGGACTCCGCGGGGCTGTTCCAGATGCGACCGTCCGCCGGCTGGGGCAGCTACCGCCAGGTGACCGACCCGGTGTACGCCTCGCGCAAGTTCTATCGGGTGCTGTTGCAGGTGCCCGGGTGGCGCCACCTAACGGCCACCCGGGCCGCCCAGGCTGTGGAGGTCTCCGCGTTCGGCTGGGCCTACGCCCGCTGGGAGCTCTCCGCCCACCAGCTCGTCTCGCGGTCCTGGCACGTGCCCGCCACCGAACTGCTCTGCACGCCGAGTCGGGCCGCGGTCCGCACCGAACATCACCACCACTCCGCCGCGCACAAACACACTTCGCAGCACGGCCATCGCACCGAGCACCACCACCAGCGCGAGCACTCCCACAAGACTGCACACCACAAGGCGACGGAGCATCACATGAAGCCCGAACATCGAGCGCACGTCGAGCACCACAAGGCGGAGCCGCACAAGGCGACGCAACACAAGGCCGTGGCCAAGCACGCACGCACTTCGGCCAAATCCGCCCACCACCGCCGCGGCAAGCACGCCCGGTAATCCGAACGTCGGATGCAAATCTGACCGTAAGTACGGCCCCGGGACGAGTGGCCAGAACGTCACAGTCCCAACAGCCCGGGGGAATTCATGCTCAAGCGCGCCATTGCCGCCGTCGCGGCCATCGCCGGTGTCGGTCTGCTGTCCGGGTGCGGCGGCCTGAGCGCCTATGCCGCGCACGACCCGCTGCCCGATCCCAGTGCGCCCCCCAAGGTGAACAGCCATCCCAGCACCGCGCCCACTGCCGCCGCCTCACGGTGCACGAAGGTCAGCAAGGCCGAACAGCAGGTGCTGAACGCCGTGCTGACGCCCGGCGTGCGCGGCACCAAGTTCGCCGCGGTCCGGTCGCAGGACTTCGACCAGGTCTACTTCGTCGCGGTCCGGCTGGCCGGCAAGGGCGTCGGCCAGGGCTACAACGCCGTGTTCGCCACCGACGAGTTGAGCAGCAAGGGACAGTTGTTGGCGGTGGATGGTTTCGCCCAGGAGTACACCAAGCTCGGCGAGCCGACGCAGGCCGGCATTACCCCGGATGCCGACGGGGTCGCGGAAGCGCAGAGTTGCGTCGCCGGCACGGGATCAGGCCAGGGCAGCGCGGGGCTGCCGGGCTGAGCCCTAGGCAGCGTTGAGCGTGTAGGTAGTACCGACGGAGTTCGGCATGAACGACTCCGGTAACGCCGCGGCGAGGCGGTGTTGCGCGCGCCAACCGGTGCAGTGCGCCGGCACCAGCAACGAGGGCGCCAGTTCGGTCAGCGCAGCGACGGTCGGTTCGATGACCGGCTCGAAGGCCGGACCGCTGAGGTGGAATCCACCGAGCAAGGCGTCGAGCCGGTCGACGCCGGTGAGACGGCAGGCGTAGCGGGCGATGTTGATCGCGCCGGCGTGTCCGCATCCGGTCAGCACCACCAGACCACGTCCGCGTAGGTGCACGACCAGTGCCTGGTCGTCGATGACGAGTGGGTCCGGCACCCAGGCGCCGTCCCGGTAGGCGTCGTGGTTTCTCATGCCCTGTTCGAACTCGGTGGTGCGGTCCACCTCGCCGGTGATCAGCACGGCGCCGTCCAGCAGCAAGGACGGGGTGCGCCGCTCGATCACCGTGAAGCCCTCGTGCTCCAGCGCGGAGCGGGACAGCGCCGGCAGTAGCCATTCGATCGGGCCCGGCAGCATGATGCGCCGCCGGTTCCACACCTCGGGGTGCACGGTGATCGGCATGCCGGTGCGTCCGCGAAGCCGGGCCAGCCCCTGTAGGCCGCCGGCATGGTCAAAGTGACCATGGCTCAGCACCGTTGCCTCGATGTCGCCGACGTCGATGCCCAGGCGCTCGATGTTGTCGGCCATGCCGTTCGGCGAGATACCGGTGTCGAACAGCAGCGTGTGCCGGCGCTCGCCGACCCGCACCCGCACCAGGGCCGAGAAGCCGTGCTCAGCAACCAAACCGCCCGCCACCTCGCCGCCCTCGAACAACGCGACGGGGATCTTCGGACTGCGCGGCAATGGGGTGCGCCGGGCCGGCCCGGCGTCGGTGAGCAGCCCGTCGTAGACGTTGTCGACGAGCATGGTGATGGAGACCTCGTCGGCCGGCTCCAGCGCGATCGGGTCGACGGCCGCACTGCGTATCCGACGTGGCGCACTCCCCCACGCATCCGCCGCCGTACCTAACTCTTGGCACATGCCGCCCACCCTGGCACACCGGCGATCCGGCTCGTTCCCGACCACCCGGTCAATTCGACAGCCGCGCACCAGCCTTCGCGAGACGCAACGCGAGGTCTGCCGCTTCTTTCGGTGTCCCGGCAGTAACGCATCCGGCCAACAGATCCTCGGAATAGCTCGCGAGCAGTACTACCGGCTTGTCCTGACCGGCGGCGAGCGCGATCTCGCTGAGGGTTCCGGCACTGCGCCCGATGGCGATGACCACGTCGGCGGTCTGCACGACGAGCAGGTTGCGGCCCTCGCCGAGGCCGGTGGCGATGGGGATGGTCACGTGCGGATTGGCCGCCCGCCGATCGCTGCCGGGCAGCAGACCGATGCTGGTGCCGCCGGCCAGCGAGGCGCCCTCACACGCGGCCTGCATGACCCCGCCCAGACCGCCGGTCACGACGACTGCTCCGTACTCCGCCAGCAGGCGACCGACGCCGCAGGCGAGTTGCTGCTCGCGCTCGTCGGCGTCACCCGGGCCCACGACCGCGACGTAAAGGGGCGGTGTCACCGACTCTGCGCGGCTATTGCCGTCGGTCTCGTTCTCACTCAACGGCCGACCGACCCATCGCCTCCGCCATTCCCTTGGTGGCTAGCTGGTCGGCGAGTTCGTTGTCGGCGACGCCGTCGTGCCCCTTCACCCAGTGCCAGTGGACGTCGTGCCGCTCGCAGGCCGCCTGCAGCCGCTGCCACAGGTCGACGTTCTTCACCGGCTGCTTCGCCGAGGT
>Ga0137412_10003961_pt1 | contig 11847 bp, 11 predicted proteins | sample CZODoug2_1_16fun_FD_122160 | JGI IMG/M metagenome (GOLD analysis project Ga0137412, IMG submission 122160) | Vadose zone soil fungal communities from Angelo Coast Range Reserve, California, USA - CZODoug2_1_16fungal (Hybrid Assembly) | ecosystem: Environmental > Terrestrial > Soil > Vadose zone...
AAAATGGTCGATCAAAAACGTCGTTGCCAGCACCGTCAGCCACCCAGCTGCGAACAGCGCGTTCAAGGCCAGTCGTCCCGCGCTGTTCTCCACATTCCAGATCGCTCCCCCCATCGGCTCCCACTTCCAGAACAACACGATCAGAGCCACGCTGGAAAACAACACGTACGTGCTCCGTTCCACAGGCACCGGTACAATCCGCGTCCACAACGCCTTAAATCCCTGCCGCGCCATCACGCTATGCTGCACCGCGAACAATCCCAGCAACGCCGCATTGATCGCCAGCGCCTGCACAAACGGAATCTCCGCCCCGGAATCAATTGACTTCGGCACTCCGAAATTTCCCAGAAACCCGATCGCATACAGAAAAGTTACAAGAAACAGCACGTAGCAAAACAGGCCGTAAACAAATGCCGTGATTCTCCCCATCTTCTTTTCTCCTCCGGGGCCCAAGGTGCGCTACAATTTGCAGCGAACCAGGTTGGCTCCCGTCGCTGTCCATTAACTCTCCGAACGGGCGCCCAAGTCCTTTGTCAGGGCTGATTTTTTTCTGCTATTTTTCTGAAACAGTGCGCAAGGAAACCACCAGCGTCGTCTATGAGTTCGGCCCTTTTCGCCTGGAACTCCGGGAGCATCTCTTGCTCCGCCTGGGCGCTCGTATCCCCGTCACTGGCAAGGCCTTCCAAACCCTGCGCGTTCTCGTGGAAGCCCGTGGAAACCTCGTCTCCAAGCAAGACCTGATGACCGCCGTCTGGCCCGAAACCTCCGTCGAAGACAACAACCTCGATCGCAACATTTCCACTCTCCGCAAAGCCCTCGGCGAACAGTCCAGCGGCCGGCCCTTTATCGAGACCGTCCCCCGCGTCGGTTATCGCTTCCTCGCTCCCGTCACGGAATACGCTTCGAATCCCATGCCGCCGGCCGCAACCCGTGAACCCGATCCTCCTACCCGCCAGGAAATTCGCTTCTGCAGCACTGCAGATAACGTCCGCCTCGCCTACGCCACCGTCGGCTGCGGCAATCCCATCGTCAAAGTCGCCAACTGTTTCAACCACCTCGATTTTGAATGGGAGGGTCCCATCTGGCGCCACTGGGTGCGCGACCTGGCCAACGGCCAAAGCATCGTTCGCTATGACGGCCGCACCAATGGCCTCTCCGAATGGAATGTCGAAGACGTTTCCTTCGAAGCCTGGGTCCACGATCTCGAAACCGTGGTCGACGCCGCCGGCCTGGATAAATTCGCCCTCTTCGGCCATTCGCAGGGCGGCGCCATCGCCATTGCTTACGCCGTCCGCCATCCCGAGCGCGTCTCCCACCTGGTTTTATGTGGTGCCTATTCGCGCGGCGTGTACCACCGGGGGCATCCCGACGCAGTCGATGTCCGTTGCGCTCTCGAGACCCTGGTCCAACTCAACTGGGGCAAAACCAATCCCTCGTTCCTCCAGGTCGTCACGAACCTCTACATTCCCGAAAAAGCTTCCGCTGAAGACCAGCAATGGTTCACGGATCTCCAGGTCATCTCCATCTCAACCGCCAACCTCGTCAAAATCATGCGCGCCTGCGACGCTATCAACGTCCGCCCCCTGCTCCCCTCCATCACCGTTCCCACCCTTGTTTTTCACGCTGATCGCGACCGCATTGCTCCTCCCGAAGAAGGCCGCATCCTCGCCGCGGAAATTCCCGGCGCCCGCTTCGTTCCACTGCCCACCGCCAACCACATCCTCCTCGACGAAGAACCCGCCTGGAAAATCTTCCGCGAAGAACTCTCTTCTTTCCTCAAATCCAACAACGCCAACGCCGGCGCCGCGGGCAACTGATCGCCGCGCCAAACGAACCTCCCTTCTGACTCCAACCTTTCTCGCACCAATCCCTTTGTAGGGGCGGGGCTTGCCCCGCCCTCTTGGGTTCCTCTTCCCAATTTTCCATTTTCACTTTTCTATTTTCTATTTTTTCGCTCTCCAAACACACCCGCACTCCATCCCAAACTCCCCAATTTGTTCTGGAACCCTTGCGTAAGGAACTACTCCGCGCTCGATGGATCCAACAACCGCCGCACCGCCGACACCCGATTCGCCGGCAATCCCACTTGCCTCGCGTGCTCCCGGATGATCTTCTCGTCCGCCGCGATATACACGCAATAAACCTTGTCGCCTGTCACATAGCTATGCAGCCACTGAATCTCTGGCCCCAATCCTCGCAGCACATTCACTGACTTCTGCGAGATTTCTCGCAATTGCTCGTCGGTCAGATTCCCCGCCCCCGGCACTTCCCGTTCGATCACAAACTTCGGCATCAATTTTCTCCGTCTGGCACGAATGCTAGCATGTACGCAAAACGCCTTCAAGGCGGCCACGCCCGAGTAACTCATCTCACCCCCTTATCACGACGCACCTGAGAATTCTTCAACTCCACAAGTCCGATCAGAGAAGCACATTTTCGCTCTAGCCAAATTGCCGTTACCTTCCTATAAAAAAATAACCTTGCCTTTTCTACCAGGACAGTTGTAGGTTTTCTCCGTTCACAGTCTTTGCCCGCCCACAACTTTCTCAGGGAGGCCTTATGTCTGATCACAAGCATGATGACGGAATCAAGCGGCGCGACTTCATTAATGGAATGTTGATCGCCGCGGGGACAGCCAGCGTGGGCGGCTCGATCCCGATGAGGGCATTTGCCCAGCTTGCGCCCTCCACTACCTTCCCCTGCGATGGCCCCATCGGAACGGATCCAAATGTGACCCGCGGCGGCAATCTGCGCTCGGTCTTCAATATTGCTCACTGGTTGCGAGACGGTCGCCTCACGTTCAAGACCAATTCGGTGACGATCTCGCCCTCGCCGTGCGACTCCTATCAGGGCAGCCAGCCGATCCTCGCGGACAACGGAAATTATGAAGTCATCATTGTGGGAGCGGGAATGTCCGGATGCTCCGCGGCGTTCTACATCACACAACAGCGGCCCGGCACCAAAATTCTCATCCTGGACGGGCAGCGCACGCCGGGCGGAAACGCCAATCGCGACGACGCCCCACCTATCCCGGACATCGCCTCGACAGCCACGGCATACGCGGTACAGCCCTATGCGCCGTTCCTTTCCAATATTTACAACACAACCGGAATTCTCTGGCAGAACTACGTCGTGCCTTCGCCGTTTTACAGCTACTTCTTCGATAGCATGACCCCGTATGTCAATCCCGGCACCGCAAGCTGGAACCTCGACACCTACGGCAAGGGCCTCGACACCGTTCCGTATCCCAACAACATCGTCAACGACCTGAAATCCGCTCGCGCCGACCTGATGAACTGGTATCACAAGCCCGGCTCGCCGACCGATCCCGCCGACAACAGCGATCCCAAATATGATTACCTCTCTCCAATGACCTGGGACTACTACCTCACCCAGGTCCGGGGTTTTCATCCAGCCGTCTCGGATTTCTACACCCGATACGCCATCGACGCTTTGGATGGAACCACCAGCCAGGTCAGCGCGTACACCTCCATCAGCTTTACAGCCGCCGAATATTTTCCAGAGTTCGCTTATCCCGGTGGCAACTCAGGAATGCTGCGTCACGTCGTGAAATGGCTGATTCCCTCCGCGATCACCGGAAGCACGGATGCTGAATTGCTCGCCCATCCATTCAATCTGGCGGCGATGGACAGCGCCAACAACAACGTGCGCATTCGCCAGGGAGCCTTGGTCCTGCGCGGCGACACCTCCAACAATTCTGCCTCGGTCGTATATTTCCTCAACGGTCAGTTCTATCGAGCCACGGCGAAAGCAGTCATCTTTGCCGGCCAGTCGCACACCGCCCGCACCGCCTGCGCGCAATTGTTAAGTTCCTCGCAGGCAAACGCTTTCGACCAGGTGACCCTGAGCCCCGTCGTTACCGCCAACGTAACCATTCGTAGCGCCGCGCCGGTCGTCGACCTCGGCTATGACGGCTACTACTGGGGCAGCCAATACTGGGCCGATTTTGTCGTCGCGGACTGGGTCGGGCCCGATCGCGCCAACCCGAATCGTCAGACCGTTCTCACTTTTTACGGTGGAAACACCGCTTCCGTCGACGATCAGCCAAACGAGCGCATCAAGCTGCTCACCACTCCTTTTTCCTCCTACGAGGATTCCCTGCGCTCTGATATGAACCGTGTTCTCGCCGGCCGCAATTTCGATTTCGATCGCGACGTCATCTCCGTGTACCTCTATCGCTGGGGACACAGCATGGTCTATCCGAAGCCAGGATGGCCCTTCTCCGCTCCCATCATCGGCACCGGCGGCCAGGTGACACGCGTGCCCTCGCCGCGCTTTTATGCGCGCCAGCAGATCGGCCGCATTTCCTTCGGCGCACAAGACGTGGAGTCCAGCCCCGCAAACGAAAGCGCCATCGGCGCAGGCGTGCGCACCAGCGGCGAAGTTCTGCCCCTGCTCTGAGCCCAAATCATTCAAATCAGGTGGTCACAAGGGCCGCCATCAAATTGGACATCTTCCACGCCGGCGGGAAGCACGGCATTCCCCCGGTTAGTTCGTTTCAGCCGCAACAGTCGCGGACGCTATCTTCGTCGCTTTCGTCGTGGTAATCAGCACTACGCTGATCAACACGAACACAGTCCCCAGTATCGTCCGCAGCCCCAACTCTTCCCCGCCAAGAAAATATCCCAGCACCACCGCCACCACCGGGTTCACGTACGCATACGTTCCCACCTTCGTCGGCGATTCATGATGCAGCAGCCACACATACGCCGTGAACGCAATGATCGAACCCGCCACAATCAAATACAGCAAGGCGATCCATGCCCCGCGCGAAACGTTCGCCCAATGAAAATTTCGGTATTCTCCAAGCAAGCACGAGATTACCGCCAGAAACACTCCCCCGGCCAGCATCTGCGCCCCCGAACTCACCACTTTCGATTCCGGCAGCGGCAGCTTCCGCGCTAACGCCGATGCAACTGACCAACCCATCGCCGCCACAATCAAGGCCACCGCCCCCAACCGGTCAATCGGCGCCCCTCCAAGATTCAGCGACCGGCTCACCAGCACGCCCACTGCGCCCAAGCCGATCAACAGTGCCGCCACCAGTCGCACCGTAAGCCGTTGCGTCCCCAAAATAAAAATCTCGCCAAGCGCCATGAACGCCGGAATCGTCGCCAGCATCACCGCCGTCAACCCCGAAGCCACCCGCTGCTCCGCCCAAAAAACCAATCCGTAATCCACCACAAAAATCAAAAACGCAACCACCGAAATCGACGCCCATTCTCGCCCGCTCGGCGCTTTCTCTCTCCGCGCCCGCGTCCATCCATAAAGCGCCAGCCCCGCAATCAAAAACCTCATCGCCGCCAGCAAAAACGGCGGCACCTCCCGCACCCCAACCCGGATCGCATAAAACGTCGATCCCCAAACAAAATAAATAATCCCAAACGCCAGCAGCGTCTTCCACCCCGGCCGATGTCTCTCAGCATCCATAGCAGTTCCGCCGTCCAGAACTACCACGCCCACAGCCACCCGGCAAGCCGCCACCCTATGAACCCACGCATCGCAAATCTTGTCCTTACGGACTGCGCGGGCCCAACGATAGGCGGATGCCGCGGATTCCCTTCCTAGCCCGCCTTCGCATGCAAAACCAACCGGTGTTCCAGTTCGTGCTCGGCCTGCAGCCAATCGTCCAACTCGCGCCCAGGCTGTTCGCCGCCTTCAAGATAGATTTCATACGCACGCCGCCTGATTTCCTCTTCACGCGCCGAGTTCCCTGCTGAGATCCCTCCTCTCCCCGCCTGCGTGGATGTGGTTTCGGTCTCCGTACTTCCGTGTGCCTTCAGTTTCGACGACATACTCATCTCCCTTTTTCTTGTGATTGGCTTGCGGCATTCCGCGCGGTTTGATGCCTGTCCCTCAAAAAATGACACACTTTGCAACACGACACGGCCTTGACACTCAAGCCCTCCTCCTACAATCATGGCCCATCATGCCCGAAGCCCTCAGCCAGCAGCTCGCAGCCATCGTTCTTCCCGACGCCTTCGGCAAATCAATCCGCCTCGGCTCGCTCTGGGAAAACAATCCCGCCGTCCTGGTTTTCCTTCGCCACTACGGCTGAATCTTTTGCCGCGAACACGTCGCGCAGTTGTGCGAACACCAGCAATCCTTCCGCGAAAAACGCGTCTCCCTCGCCGCCATCGGCCTCGGCGACGCCAATTACGCCCGCCTCTTCCAAGAGGAAACCAAAATCGACTTCCCCCTGCTCATCGACGAGCACCGCCAGACCCACCAAATCGCCAATCTCAAATCCGCCAACTTCCTCCATCTCTTCCGCGGCGACAATCTCGTAAGTCGCAAACGCGCCCGTGCCGCCGGTCATCACCAGCACAAACTCGGCCGCGATCCCTTCCAGCTCGGCGGCACCTTCATCTTCGGCCCAGGCAACGTCGACCGCTTCGCCCACCTCAGCCAAACCTTCGGTGATAACGCCTCTCCCGACACTCTCCTAGCAAATCTCCCGACGTAGCGGCCACCTTCAGGTGGCCCTGGTTTCTGGATGCCGATCTTTATCATCATCTGCAGGAGGCCGGGGCTTCAGCCCCGGCGTAAGACGCCTAAGGGATTGGGCTTTAGCCCCTGAAGAAGGCTCTTTCTTCGGTAGCCCACCTCAGCTAGCCCTATCCTCAACCCCCGATGCTCCCATCTTTTCACCGTTTCATTCGACACCCTCCCTCGTAACTCGCAGCAAACACACCACCTATCCAAGGTCCGCCAATCCCACCCGCAACTCTTTCCTCCTCCCCGTGTTTAACGAACTGTAAGGCGCTTCCCCAGGGCAATTTCCGGGAGGCGCCCCGGCCAGCCTCGTTTCGCTCCGCGAGACCCACGCCGGGATCAAGGGGACACCATGCGTTATCTAAAATATGCTGCTTTGTTGGGAGTTTTGCTTTTTGCTGCGGGAAGCGCCCACGCACAAGTTGGCGTGGCCGTTGGAGTAGGTCCCGTGTACGGCGCCGTCGGCCCCGCGCCAGTCTGCGCTTACGGTTACTACGGCTACTATCCTTACGCTTGCGCTCCGTACGGTTTCTACGGGCCTGACTACTTCGCCGGTGGCGTCTTCATCGGCGCCGGCCCCTGGTTCCACGGCTTCTATGGGCATGGCTTCTACGGTCGCGGATTTTATGGCCGCGGTTACTACGGTCACGGCTTCTACGGACGTGACGGCCACTATGGACACGGCGGTTACGGCTACAGGGGCGGTGAATCCCACGGCTTCGTCCGTGGCGGCGACCACGGCGGTTTCCATGGCGGCGGTGATCACGGCGGATTCCATGGCGGCAACGGCTTCCACGGTGGTGGTGGTGGCGGGTTCCACGGCGGTGGAGGCCACGGCGGCGGCCATCGCTAACTAAAGCCTGAGCGCCCGGGAAATCTTCCCCGGCCAGCGTTCAGAAAAGCTTCTCACCCAGAAATAGGGCGGCTCTCAACCGGGCCGCCCTTTTCATTTCCTAAAACTTGTCATTCTGAGGGCATGCGACGAGCATGCCCGAAGAACCTCAACTTCAATAGTTCCGCTAAATTCATGTTCGAGGGCTCTCCAGCGCCAATTCAATTACGCAACATCCACCCTCTAATTCCCACAAAAACCAAAAACAATCCCACTCCCAACGTCGGCGCCCACGGAATCCAGTTCCACACCGGCCGGTCAATCATCGCCAGGCTCGGCTTCTCCGGATCGTAAAGCACTGTCACCCGCACATTCGTCAACGCCACGCTTGTTCCCATCCAATCCTTAAACTCCACATCCTGTTGTCCCGCCTGAAATTTCACGATCGGCATGAACGCATCAGAGCCGCTGGAAGGCCGCCCGTCGCTCCCAGGGAAATATTGCTCCTTGTAGCCCACGATAATCCCCGGCGCTCTCATTCCATCCCGTATCAAATGAAAATGATCTTTTCCGATGTAATATCCCAGGCACAACAGAAACAATCCCGCCGCGACCTCCGCAATCCGCGTGTACCGCAGCATTTTTTCCTTATTGTTTTGCGCCCACTCCGCAAATCCCTGAATCTCGGAAAGCACCTGCTCCGAAGACGCAAACCGCTTCCGCCACCGCAAATACAAAAATAAAATCCCCACCAGCATCCCGATCTTCACCAATATAATCACTGTGTGCATCAACGCGCACCCCTCCGAGGCTGGCTCCTCGTCTAGCGGCTACCTTCAGTGCCTGCCCTGACGAAGAAAGGTGGCCCGGCACGAAAGCATGCCCAATTCGATCAACTGCAATTTGTAACCATGGATGGGCCTTCGAATCCGGCGCGGCAAACATCAACGGACTCGTTCTTCCTGGAATCTCTAATCTACCAGCACAATCTACCTGTCGGGTCTTCCCTGTGCTCTGTCTGCAACCTCCGCTTCCTTTCTCCTTTTCCTTCAGCCTCTTCTCTGCGCTCTCCGTGTCTCTGCGTTAATTTTTCTTCCTCCAAAATCCTTATTTTTCATTACCATTCCAATGGCCACACCATCTTCCGAAGGTGATTCCGATGATCGAAAATCGCTCTGTCCCCCCAAACACCATCCTCCCTCACGTCGTCTATCCCGATATCGCCCAAGCCATCGCCTGGCTCGCCAAAGTATTCGGTTTCACGGAGCACTACCATTACGGCGATCCACCCGCCGGCGCCCAACTCCACTTCGGCAACGCCTGGATCATGCTCATGCAAGCCCGCGCAGGCCGCGCCACTCCCGTCCAACTGGGCGCGCACACCCAAAGCCTCACTGTCTTCGTCGAAGATGTGGAATCTCACTACCAGCGCACCAAATCTGCCAACGCAAAAATTGTCGAAGACCTTCACGAAACCGAATACGGCGAACTCCAATACGCCGCTGAAGATTTCGCCGGTCACCACTGGCTCTTCTCCCGCCACGCCCGCGACGTCAACCCTTCCGAATGGGGTGCCACCATCGCGCAACCCGCCTATCGCCTGGCCCTTCTACCCCGCCCGCGCTTCTGCTACTTCGAAATTCCAGCGCAAGACGTCCACCAGTCCGCCGCCTTCTACGCAAAAGTTTTTAAGTGGAATATCCGCAAGGAAGGCTCGTCCAATCCAAGCTTCGACGACGCCACCGGAAACATCAGCGGCACCTGGGTCACCGATCGCCAAGTAGCTCGCGACGCCGGCCTCCTGCCCTCCATCTGGGTAGACAACATTGATGTAAGCCTGGCGATGGTCGCCGCCCACGGCGGCGTCATCCTCGAACCCGTGCAGTCAGTTTCTCCAGACGGCTCCGCTTGGATCGCCACCTTCCGCGATCCCGCCGGCAACGTCCTCCGCCTCTACACCGAAGGCTCCCGCTAATAATGCAAACACGGGTAGCGCCGGCATCTTGCCGGCAAGCGTTCTACATCTTTTCTCTTGAGAATTCACAACGGGCAAACACCCCGGCTCTCTCTCACAAAACTAGACACCCTCTGCCTCGGGAAAATTCAGAATCCTCCGAGGGCGAGGTTTTTTCGAATTCTGCTCAGTCCGCCGCCGCGGCTTTCGCCATGCCCGAATAATGAATCGTAATCAGGAACCCATTCGTCCCGTCATACGCGAACTTGTGCCCGTCGCCCTCGAACGCTTCATGTTTCGTCTTCCACATCCGGAATCCCTCGTTCGACTGCGCGCCCCAGTATTTCAAATTTTCCATCACCACTTCGTGACCGGGCTTATTTCCGGCAACCCGCTCCAGCACCACTTCGCCCTTTCCATTCTCCATCTTCGCGTGCGCCACGCCGGTCTTGGTGTCCACATCCCAGGTAAACGCCACAGTATCCATTCCCTTTTTCTGCCAGGGAATCGGATAGAGCTGCCCGAGTATGTCCGCCATCGCGGCCTTTTGTTCCTTGCTCACGCTCGGATCAAAATTCGCCACCATCCAGGAGTCCTTTCCGGTACTCCAATCGCTCCCGAGGTCGGTCGCGATCCACACCTTCGCGCCATCCAGCTTCGTCTCTTTGTAGTGGCCCTTGTCCACCTTCAGCACCAGGTTCGCGCGGCAAAAATGCGCGTCCGCATGGTGCTCGTCCATGTGATTTGTCGAATGCGTATTGAAGTAGCACGGACAAAACATGTCGCAACTGCAAGCTTCGATATAACTCGCGGTAATTTCGAAATCAGCCTTCGATGATTTCTCCTGCGCATAGGAACCGAGAAAAATAAGTCCCCCGGCAAACATGAGGAATACCAGAAAAAGCACCCGAGGCAAGCGGCTCATGATCCCTCCAATCAATTTGTCAAATGGTCAAAACGGGCCCGGGGCGGAATGGGAAAACTTTACTCCCCAGCTTTCCCGGTTTCAACTTCTTTTCCTGGTGAATGCCGCCAGCGGCATCCCTCTTTTTCGCAGGGGACCCGATCTGCCGTGGCAGTTCCAAATCGCGTTTCCGAAACAATCAACGACTATGGCCGGGGAAGATCCAGCAGCTCCACATCGGAGCGCTCCTGCACCCGCTCGAGGACAACTTCACGCCCATCTGGCGAGATGTCGAAGTCGCGGATGTCAAAGTCACCAGCGAGGTTGGTCAACTGCCGCTTGGCCCCAGTCTCTAGGTCAATGAGCCAGAGATTCTTGTGTTGAATCTCACCTTGCAGAAACATCAGTGCCCTCCCCCCAGGTAGGAAGGTCAGGTGTCGAGCCCCCCGCGTCAATGTCAGGGCCGGTAGCGGTTTCTCTGCAGCCTCACTCGTGACCGCCTTCACCGAAAACGTGGTGCCGATGTCGGGCCCCGAGTAAACAACGAAGCGGCCATCAGGTGCCCACGCAGGATCGATCGAGTACTCGTGGACAAATGGGGCTGGGGCGCGACCCTCGACCGGTATCCTGAAAAGGCGTGGAACGCCGTGTTCTTCTGCCGCCGACAGAATCGACTGCCCGTCGGGCGCCCATGCTGGAGCGCCCTCCAGGTTCAGCAAATCGGTCACAATTCGCGCGTTCGTGCCGTCGGCCTGCATCACGTACAACAGCCTCTGCTCGTGTTGCCGGACCGAGAATGCGATATACCTTCCATCGGGGGAGATTGCCGGGCCGCCAAGCACTCGCGCCCCCACACCACTCCACAACTCCGTTCCAGTTCCGTTGGCCAGCTTCCAGATACTCTCGCTCGTGCTGGTCGCGGAAACATACAAAAGATAATCTGGACCCAGTCGGGGGGAGAACCCCGTGCCGGTCGTCAGCGAGATTCGAGCCGCCGCCGAAGCCTCAGCCGGTGAATCAGCAAGCCGCAAGCGCCAAAGGGTCCTTTTCGGACTTGCGTGCGTGACAATCAGGCGGCGACCATCTGCACTGGCCGCCAGCGACGTGTACCGGTCAAGGCCAGAGCTCAGCCTATGAGAAATGCGGCGCTCGACATCCACGCTATAGAGCCACGGGCCCGAACCATCGGGATCGCTAGCGAGGTACATCAGCGTACGCCGATCCAATAGGACCGGATGAGTCACGCGCGCAGAGTGCGACGTAATCCTTTCAGGTCTTCCGCCGGTTGGGGTGATGCGCCAAATGTCCAATTTGTCTGGGAGGGCTCCCTGGACGAAGTAGATGAACGCCGTATCGGTCGCCCACAACGGGAAGTGACAGTGGAGCCCGGCAGGCGCAGTGAAGATTGGCGGACCCTCCGATCGCCTGTTTCCGTCTGACACAAACAGAGGATCTCCAGGTCCGGGCGTGTGGTACGCGAGTCGGGTACCGTCATGCGACCAGTCGAACTCGGCCACGCCTTCAAGGTATGGCCTCGGCTGGCCCCCCAGCGTTGGCGCCGCCCAAATACCAATGTCGCCGCCAACGCTGGGGGGCCAGCCGAGGCCATACCTTGAAGGCGTGGCCGAGTTCGACTGGTCG
>Ga0137412_10003962_pt1 | contig 11847 bp, 8 predicted proteins | sample CZODoug2_1_16fun_FD_122160 | JGI IMG/M metagenome (GOLD analysis project Ga0137412, IMG submission 122160) | Vadose zone soil fungal communities from Angelo Coast Range Reserve, California, USA - CZODoug2_1_16fungal (Hybrid Assembly) | ecosystem: Environmental > Terrestrial > Soil > Vadose zone...
TGACCGCCACCCTCTGACCGCCGCCCACTTCCGGCGCGCCCCCGCTCCCGTCGATCTTGAAGATAATGCCCCACATTTCGGACATTGATGGGCCATATCTTCAAGATCGGCGAGGGAATTAGGTGAGCTTCTTGTTCGTGAGTTGCGGGATGGTCGGCTGGCCGTCGGCGCACCATTGCAGCGCGATGCCGCTCTCGATCCGGTAGATCCGGTAGTTGCGCCCGCCGACGACCGGCGTGAACGGGCCGCCGTGATGGGCCAGCCATTCGATGTTGCGCTGCGGTCGGTTGCCCTGCCGGGTTTCCACGTCGGTCACGTTGTACCGAACCGCGGTCTTGAGCACCTCGCAGATCGAGGCCTGCGGGATCATGACGGTGGCGAACCCGGTGGCCTGGTTGACGTCCCACGGATTGCTGGTCATCAGGATCAGCTGGCGGTCGCCGAGATAACGCTGCTCGGTCTGCAGCGGCCGATGCAGCACCGCCGCCTGTCGGCCGATCGCGTTGCCGCCCTTGACCGTGTGCGAGGTGAGCGAGGGCAGCCGCAGCGCCGGCAGCACCATCAACGCGACCGCGCCGGCCAACGCGACCAGCTGCATCAGCCAGGTCGAGCCGCGCAGCCATCGCGGGAGGTCCGGCCGCAGCCCGGGCAGGCGCCGGCCGCGCTGCAACGCACCGATGACCAGCACCGGGGCCAGCGCGATGCCGCTCTTCTGCACCGAGCCGGCGCCGGCGACGACCGGCGTCACCGCAGACTCGAAGATCGGCACCAGGATTGCGAAGCCGACCGGCAGCAGCCAGGCCGAGCGGAACACCCGGCCGATGAACGAGCCGTCGCCGACGGGGATGTTGGCCGGCCGGCGCAGCAACAGCGACACCGCGATCAGGGCCAGCAGCGCGACCAGCACGCCGTACTCATAGATCGCCTCGCCGAAATGCCACTGGTCGGCGAACGCCTGCCCGCGGGCATCCCACATGGCGTCGCTCCACAGCCCGGAATGCTTGACGTGCAAGGAGTACAGCTGGCTGTACTTGCTGACGTACGGGAAGTCCTGGCTGGCGGTGGGCAGCGGCGAGCCGATCCGCTGGATGCTGATGATCATGTACGGCACGATGATCGCGGCATAGCCGGCCAGCAATGTGCCGAGCCGGATCAGCCGCCGCCAGCCGGTGTTCCAGGTGATCGCGGCGACCGCCATCACGGCGATCAGCAGCAGCCCCTCATTGCGGGCCAGCCCGGCGATGCCGGTGAACGCGCCGGCCAGCGGCCAGCGCCACGGCCGTTCGCGGGCGCCGACGGCCGCGGCCAGGGCCAGCACCACGAACGTGGCGAGATAGATCGCGGACTCCGTGCGCATGGCGTAGATCGACACCGACGGCAGCAGGATCACCGTGATCGCCGCCACCGACGGGATCCACCACGATCCGGTCAGCCGCGAGGCCAGCTGATAGGTGCCGGCGGCGAACAGCGCCGACAGCGCGATGCCGACGTCCAGCGCCGAGGTCATGCCGCGCTGGAAATGCTGCCCGACCGAAATCAGCAGCGACGGCATCGGCAGCCAGTAATCCCAGGCGAAATGCCGGACGTGCTTGACCGGTGCCAGGAAATGCCAGATGTAGTCGATGTCCGCGCCGTGCCCGGTCGCCAGATTGCGAGCAACCTGATAGTAGAAGGCAGGGTCGGCATGACCGGGAAAGCGCGCACTCGTGGCGCCGACCATCCGATATGCGGTGACCCCGATCACCACGAGGATCGCCGCTATGCGCGGCCAGAACTCCGGGCTGCGCCGCTTTCGCTTAGCCGGGCGGGATACCGCCGGAGGCGCGGCTGTTTCCGCTAGTGACGCCGCGAATCCATGTGAGGGCGGCGACGACATGTGTCAGTTGTACCTGACCGGGGCATTCCGGCTCGCAACCGCGCCCGGCTACCCTGCGGCCGGCTAGTCTGCGACGGGCGAGGAGAGGTGATGGCATTGGAGTACCGGCCGGTGCGGGCGCCGCGGGGCGGCACGCTGTCCTGCAAGGGTTGGCCGCAGGAGGCGGCGCTGCGGATGCTGATGAACAACCTCGACCCGGAGGTGGCCGAGCACCCCGAGCAGCTGGTCGTCTACGGCGGGTCGGGGCGGGCGGCCCGGTCGTGGCCGGCGTTCCACGCGATCGTGGCGAGCCTGCGGGATCTCGAGGCCGACGAGACGCTGCTGGTGCAGTCGGGAAAGCCGGTCGGCATTCTTCGTACCGACGAATGGGCACCACGGGTGCTGATCGCCAACTCCAACCTGGTGCCCGACTGGGCAAACTGGGAGGAGTTCCGCCGGCTGGAGCAGGCCGGGTTGACGATGTACGGGCAGATGACGGCCGGCTCCTGGATTTATATCGGTACGCAGGGGATTTTGCAGGGTACGTACGAGACCTTTGCCGCGGTGGCCGAGAAACGCTTCGATGGCACGCTGGCCGGCACGATTACCCTCACCGCCGGGTTGGGCGGCATGGGCGGCGCGCAGCCGTTGGCGATCACGATGAACGGCGGCGTTGCGCTGTGCATCGACTGCGACCCGTCGCGCATTTCCCGGCGGATCGAGCACGGGTATCTCGATGAGCAGGCTTCTTCGGTTGACGATGCGTTGCGGCGGGCAATTGTCGCGCGGGATGCGCGGCGGCCGCTGTCGATCGGCGTGCTGGGAAATGCCGCGGACCTGGTACCGGAATTGCTGACTCGTTCCGCGCCGATGGATGTGGTGACGGACCAGACCTCGGCCCACGATCCGCTGTCGTACCTGCCTTCCGGGGTTGCGTTCGAGGATATGCCGGGGCTGCGCGCCGAAGATCCGGCCGGATTCACCCGCCGTGCTCAGGAATCGATGGCTCGGCACGTTGAGGCGATGGTCGGATTCGCCGATGCCGGTGCCGAGGTATTCGATTATGGCAATTCCATTCGGGGCGAGGCTCGGACAGCGGGTTATGCGCGGGCCTTTGATTTTCCGGGTTTTGTGCCGGCGTATATCCGGCCGCTTTTCTGCGCCGGCAAGGGCCCGTTCCGGTGGGCCGCGTTGTCCGGCGATCCGGCCGACATTGCCCGCACCGACCGGGCGATCCTGGAACTGTTTCCGGAGAATGAGTCGTTGGCTCGGTGGATCCGGTTGGCGCAGGAGAAGGTGCATTTCCAGGGCCTGCCGGCGCGTATTTGCTGGCTCGGTTATGGCGAACGGGACAAGGCCGGGCTGGCCTTCAATGATTTGGTTGCGTCGGGCGAGATTACGGCGCCGTTGGTGATCGGGCGGGATCATCTCGACTGCGGCTCGGTAGCCTCGCCTTATCGGGAGACCGAGGCGATGGCCGACGGTTCCGATGCGATCGCGGACTGGCCGTTGCTGAATGCGATGGTCAACGTGGCCTCGGGTGCGTCGTGGGTCTCCATTCACCACGGCGGCGGGGTCGGGATCGGCCGGTCGATCCACGCCGGGCAGGTGACGGTGGCCGACGGCACCGAGCTGGCCGGTCGCAAGATCGCCCGGGTGTTGTCCAACGACCCGGCGACCGGGGTGCTGCGGCACGTGGATGCCGGCTACGCCGAGGCGCGGGAAGTGGCCGACGCCCGCGGCGTCCGAGTGCCCACGCCGTGAATCTCAGCAGCCCTATTCGCGCGAACGTGACGTTGGTGCGGAATGGGATCCGCGGGGTGGCTGCGTGAGTGGGGAGTTTGGGCACTCTATTCGCGCGAACGTGACGTTGGTGCGGAATGGGATCCACGGGGTGGCTGCGTGAGCGGGGAGTTTGGGCACTCTAGCCGCACGAACGTGACGTTCGCGCGGAATAAGGTCGCGGCGCAATGAACAGTTTCGCCCGGATGTGGGGCGAGCTGGCTGCGATCGGGCGGTCGTCGGAAACCGGTGGGTATCGCCGATTCGCCTGGACTCCGGCCGAACGGGACTGTCGGGCGTGGTTCCGCGATCAGGCGGCGGCCCGCGGGCTGGTGCTCGAGTCCGATGGCAACGGCAACGAGGTCGCGTGGTGGCCCGCACCCGGACCGGCCGGCGTCCTCACCGGCAGCCACCTCGATTCGGTGCCCGACGGCGGCGCGTTCGACGGGCCGCTCGGCGTGGTCAGCGCGTTGGCGGCGATCGATCTTTTGCGTGACCGTGAGGTCACCCCGATCCGGCCGATCGGCGTTGCCGTATTCGCCGACGAGGAGGGTGCCCGGTTCGGGATTGCCTGCCTCGGTTCGCGGCTGTTGACCGGTGCGTTGACTCCCGACCGGGCGGCCGCATTGACCGATGTGGACGGCATTTCGCTGCCGGCTGCCATGCGGCAGGCCGATTTCGCCGACCAGCTCGGCCCATCCACGTTATTACGTGATCCCGCCGCATTTATCGAGTTGCACGTCGAGCAGGGTCGCGCGCTGGATGCGCCGGTCGGAATTGCCAGCTCGATCTGGCCACACGGCCGGTGGCGGCTGGATTTCACCGGCGAGGGTAATCACGCCGGCACCACCCGGCTGGTCGATCGTCGCGACCCGATGCTGAGCTACGCCGAAACCGTGCTCGCCGCGCGCAAGAAAGCCGGCCAACACGGCGCTTTGGCGACCTTCGGCCGGGTCCTGGTCGAGCCGGGTGGGGTGAACGCAATCCCGTCGGCGGTCCGCGCCTGGCTGGACGCGCGGGCGCCGGACGAGCAGACGCTGCAGGAATTGATCGCCGATATCAGTACGCACGCCACCGCCCGGGTCACTCGCGATCGCACCGCGCTCACGGTCACGCCGGAGTCGCTGAGCCCGGCGGTGCATTTCGCCGGGTCGGTTACCGACCGCGTTCGGGCGGTACTGCCGGCTGCACCTGTATTGCCGACCGGAGCCGGGCACGATGCGGGTGTGCTGGCCACCGCCGGAATTCCGACCGCGATGCTCTTCGTTCGCAACCCGACCGGTGTATCGCACGCCCCGGCGGAGTTCGCCACCGAGGAGGACTGTCTGGCCGGTGTGGCAGCACTGGCAGACGTGCTCGCGGATTTGGCCTGCCGGTGACAGCATATTGGGCCGAATCGGCCTATGTGGACGGTCGGCTCGCAGAGCGGGTGCTGCTGGACATCGAGGGCGGCCGTTTCGCCAACGTACGGCCCGATTCACCGACGGGTGACGCTCACATTCTGCGTGGCGTGACCCTGCCCGGGTTCGCGAACGCGCATTCGCACGTATTCCACCGTGCGCTGCGCGGCCGAGCGCAGGGGCCGGGCAGTTTCTGGACCTGGCGCGAGCAGATGTACGGGGTCGCCGCCGCGCTCACCCCGGACGGCTATCTCGCGCTGGCCCGCGCGACTTATGCCGAGATGGCGCTCGCCGGATATACCTGTGTCGGCGAATTCCACTATGTGCATCACGGCCCTGATGGCGCTCCTTATGACGATCGCAATGCGATGTCGGCGGCGTTGGCACAGGCGGCGGCCGACGCCGGCATAAGGCTGACGTTGCTCGACACGTGTTATCTCGCCGGCGGGATAGGTGAGCCGCTTTCCCCGGTACAGCGGCGATTCAGCGATGGTGACGCCGACACATGGGCCGCTCGGGCCGCCGACTTCCGGGCCGATCCGGAGCGTATCCGGCTGGGTGCGGCAATTCACTCGGTACGGGCGGTGCCGCGCAAGGAAATCCCCACGATTGTTGCGTGGGCGGCCGAGCGCAACGCACCTCTGCATGCGCACCTGTCCGAGCAACCACAGGAGAACGACGCGTGTCGGGCGGCATACCAACGCACGCCGACCCAGCTGCTCGCCGAGGCTGGCGCGCTCGGTGACCGGACCACGGCGGTGCATGCGACGTACGTTGACAAGAGCGACTTTCCGTTGCTGGCAGCCGGTTTCGGGTGCTTCTGTCCGACCACTGAGCGGGATCTGGCCGACGGTATCGGCCCCGCCCGCGGGCTCGCCGACGCCGGCGTCGCGCTGACGCTCGGCAGCGATGGGCAGTCGGTGATCGACCCATTCGAGGAAATGCGCGGGCTGGAATTGGATGAGCGGCTATTGTCCCAGCGCCGCGGCAATTTCGCGGTCGGCGATTTGCTTGCCGCGGCCGGCGCCGCCGGACATGCGTGCCTGGGTTGGCCCGATGCCGGTCGGATCGCGGTCGGCGCCCGCGCGGACCTGGTGACGATATCGCCGGACTCGCCGCGCCTGGCGGGCATCGCCGATCCACTGGCGGCCGCCGTATTCGCCGGCACGGCGGCGGACGTGAGCAACGTTATTGTCGACGGCCAACGGATCGTATCCGCGGGCCGGCATTTGTCGATCGACGTGGCCAATGCACTCAACGCAGCGATCGAGGCGGTGACGCAATGAGCACGCTGGCAATTACGAATATCCGCGAGCTGGTCACCAACTCGGCGGAGCTCGGCCCCGCGCCCCTCGGCGTGATCAGCGACGCGGCGCTCGTTATCGATGACGACCGGGTCGCCTGGGTCGGGCCCACATCTGCCGTTCCGGAGGCCGACCGGCAGATCGACGTGGCCGGCCGGGCGGCAATTCCCGGATTCGTCGACTCGCACGCGCACCTGGTCTTCGCCGGCGACCGTTCCGCCGAGTTCGCCGCCAGAATGACGGGAACGCCTTATACCGCGGGCGGGATCAGGTCGACGGTCGCAGCCACCCGGGCGGCAACCGACGCCGAGTTGCTGGCCAATCTCGACCGACTGCTGGAAGAGGCTTTGCGCCAGGGCACCACCACGACAGAGTGTAAGAGCGGGTACGGGCTGACGGTCGCGGATGAGGCCCGGTCGCTGCGCATCGCCGGCACCCGGACCCCGCACGCGACCTACCTCGGCGCGCATGTGATCCCCGACGGATATACCGAGGAGTCCTATGTGGACCTCGTATGCGGGGCGATGCTGGATGAATGCGCGCCGCTGGCCCGCTTCGTCGACGCGTTCTGCGAACGTGGGGCGTTCGGTGCGGACGCCACCAGGGCAGTGCTCGCCGCCGGCGCCGCAAAGGGGCTCATCCCGCGGGTGCACGCCAACCAACTCGGGCCCGGACCGGGCGTGCAGCTGGCGGTGGAGCTCGGCGCGGCGTCCGCCGACCACTGCACATATCTGTCCGACGAGGACGTCGACGCGTTGTCCACATCGGACACTGTCGCGACGTTGCTGCCCGGAGTGGAGTTCTCGACCCGGTCGCCCTACCCCGACGCCCGCCGGCTCATCGACGCTGGTGCGACCGTGGCGATCGCGACCGACTGCAACCCCGGCTCCTGCTACACCAACAGCATGCCGTTCTGCATCGCCTTAGCCGTACGGGAAATGCGAATGAGCCCGGCCGAGGCGCTGTGGTCCGCGACCGCCGGCGGCGCCCGCGCGTTACAGCTGGACGACGTGGGCGCCCTGCGCCCCGGAGCGCGGGCCGACCTCGCGATCCTGGACGCGCCTTCGTACCTGCACCTGGCCTACCGGCCCGGGGTGCCGTTGGTCGCCGCCGTTATCCGCGGCGGTGTCGTTATCAAGGAGCTCGAATGAAAACGTTGACCCTCGGTCCGGAAGGGCTCACGCCAGCCGACGTGATCGCGGTCGCGCGCCATAACGCCCGGCTGGAGTTGTCGCCGACCGCGGTCGACGCGATCGCCATCAGCCGCCGGATCGTGGACGAGATCGACCAGAGCGATCGGGCGGTGTACGGCGTTTCCACCGGGTTCGGCGCGCTGGCCACGACGCGAATTCCGCGGGAACGCCGGGCGGAATTGCAGCACGCGCTGATCCGCTCGCACGCCGCCGGAATTGGGGAGCCGATGCCGCCCGAAGTCGTACGGGCGATGCTCGCGCTGCGGGCCCGATCGCTGGCCGCCGGCCGGTCCGGAGTGCGGCTGGAGGTCGTGCAGGGATTGCTGGATCTGCTCAACAGTGGCGTTACGCCGTGGGTACCCGAGCACGGATCGCTTGGTGCCAGCGGGGATCTGGCGCCACTCGCGCACTGCGCACTAGTGCTGCTCGGCGAGGGCTGGGTACGGGCGGCGGATGGGACCCGGGTCGAGGGCGCGGCGGCGCTGGCCGGTGCCGGGCTGCGGCCGCTGGAGTTGGCCAGCAAAGAGGGGCTGGCGCTGATCAATGGCACCGACGGCATGCTCGGCATGCTGCTGCTCGCATGTGCCGACGCGGGGCACCTTTTCGCGATGGCCGATGTGACCGCGGCGCTGGCGATCGAGGCAATGCTCGGTAGCGCCCGGCCGTTTGCCGCCGACCTGCACGAGATGCGGCCCCATCCCGGGCAGCGCCGCAGTGCGGCCAATATCCGCCGGCTGCTGGCGGATTCGGCCATCATGGACTCGCACCGGCACAACTTCGACCATGCCGTGCAGGACGCGTATTCGATGCGTTGCGCCCCGCAGGTTGCCGGTGCGGCCAGGGACACGTTGGAATTCGCCCAACAAACCGCCGCCCGCGAGCTCGTATCCATGGTGGACACCCCGGTCGTACTGCCGCACGGGCGGGTTGAGTCGACCGGCAATTTCCACGGCGCGCCGCGGGGATTCGCCGCCGACTACCTCGCGATCGCGGCCGCTGAAGTGGCGTCGATCGCCGAGCGCCGGGTCGATCGGCTGCTCGACATCACCCGATCCCGCGACCTGCCGGCATTTCTGGCGCCCGATCCCGGCGTGAACTCCGGAATGATGATCGCCCAATACACCGCCGCCGGGATTATCGCGGAAAACCGTCGGCTCGCCGCGCCGGCCTCCGTCGACTCGCTGCCCACCTCGGGTATGCAGGAGGACCACGTCTCGATGGGATGGTCGGCGACGGTGAAGCTGCGCCGGGTGCTGGACAATGTGGCGTCCGTACTGGCGGTCGAGCTGCTCACGGCCTGCCGCGGGCTGCAGTTGCGGGCGCCGCTCACGCCCAGCCCGGCCGGCCAGCTCGCGGTCCGCGCGGTGGCCGAATTCGCCGGCGAGCCCGGCCCGGACCGCTACCTCGCGCCACTCATCGAGCAGACCCGCGCACTGCTGGTCGGCCGGGAGCTGCGCGCAGCGATCGAAACCGCCACCGCCCCCCTTGAGTAGCGCCGCCCCACCCCAACTGGAGCCAATGTCACATCGGTACGCGTAGAGCGTACGAATGTGACATTGGCTCCGAATGACCAGAGCAGGTGAAACACCACTGCCACGGTAGGGCGCGCCCCACCCCCTATTGGCCGGTGCACGCGGTGCCATCGCAAGCGTCTCCCCGGCAGGCTCGTACCTGGGAATCCAATCCAGGGGAGACGACGTGTCCGCAATGACAGAGGCACCACGGCTGCTCGACTCGGCGGTGCAGCTGCAGTCGGTGACCAAGGTGTACGGCCGGGGCGGCGGCTCGGTGACGGCGCTGCGCGACGTGTCGGTCGCGTTCGCCCGCGGCACGTTCACCGCGGTGATGGGCGCGTCCGGGTCGGGCAAGAGCACATTGATGCATTGCGCCGCAGGGCTGGATCGGCCCACGAAAGGGAGTGTGCTGCTGGGCGATGTCGACCTCTCGACGCTGAAAGAAACCGCGTTGACGAAACTGCGACGGGAACGGGTCGGCTTCGTATTCCAGGCATTCAACCTGCTGCCGGCGCTGACCGTCATGCAAAACATCACGCTCCCCCTGCGGCTGGCCGGGGCGCCGATAGACCGGAGCTGGGCGCAGCAGGTGCTGGCCGGCGTCGGACTGGCTGACAAGGCCCGCCGCCGGCCGGCGCAACTCTCCGGCGGTCAGCAGCAGCGGGTCGCGATCGCCCGCGCGCTGGTCAGCCGCCCGCAGCTGATCGTCGCCGACGAGCCGACCGGAGCGCTGGACTCCCGTACCGGTAAGGAGATCCTGTCGTTGCTACGGCGCAGCGTCGACGAGTCCGGGCAGACCGTGCTGATGGTCACCCACGATCCGATGGCCGCGTCGTACGCGGATCAGGTCGTGTTCCTCTCCGACGGGCAGCTGGCCGGATCGATGCCACGCACGGACCCGACCCAGATCGCCGCGGCAATGACACACCTCGGGGCGTAGATCATGTTTGCCATTGCTATTCGGACGATGCGCACCAGGTGGACCGGATTTGCCGGCTCGTTCATTGCGACCACGCTGGCCGTTGCCCTCGTCGGGTGCTGGGGAATCCTGCTGCAGTCGGCAATCCAGTCGAAGGCAAAGCCGGAACGGTATGCCGCGGCTCCCGTTGTGGTCGCCGGCAAACAGACCGTCACCATCCACAGTGGAGATAGCACCGACCAGAGCGACCTGTTGACCGAGCGCAACCGGCTGGACTCGGGGCTGGCCGGTACGCTCGCCGCGCTGCCACAGGTGGCCAGGGCGGTGCCGGACATCTCGTTCCCGGTTTCCATAAACGACCGGTCGGCGACCGCGTACGACTGGTCGGCCACGGCGTTGACCCACACCGAGCTGAAATCCGGCCGACCACCGGCGGCCGGGCAGATTGTGCTCGGCTCGAACATCCGTGGAATACGCGTCGGTGACAGCATCGCGCTGCACACGCCCACCGGCGACAAGCAGTTGACCGTCAGCGGGATCGCGGCCGCCGCCGGCATTTACGTACCCGATGCGGTCGCCGCCGAGTTCGCCGGCGTACCCGGAAAGGTCGACGCGATCGGCATTTTCGGCAAGCCGGGCGTATCTACGGAGCAACTGGCAAGCGTCGTCGGCAAGCACACGGGTGCGGCCGCTGTGCTCACCGGCAATGACCGCGGAAAGCCGGAATTCCCCAAGCTGGTGCAGGCCAAGTCGGATCTGGAAGGGCTGGCCGGCAGCATTGCCGGCATCGCGGTCATGGTCGCGATATTCGTCGTCGCCGGCACGCTTTCGGTATCGGTACAACAGCGCAGCCGCGAAATCGCACTCCTTCGGGCCGTGGCCGCCACCCCGCGCCAGATCCGCCGGATGATCGCCGGCGAGGGTTTGCTCGTCGCCCTGGCCGCGGGTCTCGCCGGAATCCTGCCGACCGTGCTGCTGGCGAAATTCATGCATTCGATGCTGATCGACAAGGGCATTATCTCGGGCGATATCGGGCTGCACATTGGTTGGGTCCCGTTCGTGGTGGCCGCCGGTGGCGGCTTGGTCGTGGTGCAGCTGGCCGGGATCGCGGCCGGTCGGCGGGCCTCCCGGGTCCGCGCGACGGAAGCGCTGGCCGAATCGACGGTGCAGCCGCGCCGGCTCGGCATCATCCGGCTCATCCTCGGGTTGGGCGCGCTCGGTGGCGGGATCACGCTGCTGACCCAGTCCTTTTCGATGGAAGGCGATCAGGCCGCCGGCACCGCCGCCGGCGTGGTGATGATCCTCATGGCGGCGGTCGGGCTGCTCGGCCCGCTGATCGCCTGGGTCGGCTCGGTGCTGCTCGGCTCGCCGTTGCGGGTACTGTCCCGGGCCGGTGGATTCCTCGCCGCGGTGAACGCGCGGGCCCGTTCCCGCCGCCTCGCCTCGGCCGTCTCGCCGGTGGCATTGACCGTGGCACTGGCGTTCATCACGGTATTTCTGCAGGGCATGATGCAGCACAGCGTCGACCAGCAGAGCGCCAAACGGATCGTGGCCGACCGCGTCCTGGACGCCGATGGGCCGGGTATACCGGCCGACGCGGTGGACCGGATGAATCATGTGTCCGGTGTGGACAGTGCGGTCGGGCTGCTGCCGACCCAGATCGAGCAGGGCGGCGACCTGAGCAGCTACGACGCGGTCGGGGCGACCGGCGGCCGGCTCGACCGGGTGCTCGACCTCGACGTGGCAAGCGGCCGGCTGCAGCACCTCGGCCCGGACCAGGTAGCGCTGTCCACCGATCGGGCGCACGCGATCGGCGCCCATATCGGCGGCGACGTGAAATTCCGGCTCGGCGACGGAACTCCGGTAACAGCGAAACTCGC
>Ga0137412_10003963_pt1 | contig 11845 bp, 12 predicted proteins | sample CZODoug2_1_16fun_FD_122160 | JGI IMG/M metagenome (GOLD analysis project Ga0137412, IMG submission 122160) | Vadose zone soil fungal communities from Angelo Coast Range Reserve, California, USA - CZODoug2_1_16fungal (Hybrid Assembly) | ecosystem: Environmental > Terrestrial > Soil > Vadose zone...
ATCGTGGAGTTCGCGCGCGAGCTCGAATTCCAGGGCAAAGGCATCGTCGAGGCGGCGCTCGAAGCCTGCCGGCTGCGCCTGCGCCCGATCGTGATGACCTCCGTTGCGTTCATCGCCGGCACGGTGCCATTGGTGCTCTCGCACGGTGCCGGCGCCGAGGTGCGCTCGGCGACCGGTATCACCGTGTTCGCCGGCATGATCGGAGTGACGCTGTTCGGTCTGTTTCTGACCCCGGTGTTCTATGTCGGCCTGCGCAAGCTGTCGGGCCTCAAGCTGGTCCAGCACGGCGAAGCGAGTCTGGCGCACGGCTGAAGCCAAGCAGGTGCCGTTCGGTCCGAATGCAGCACTCGGCGTCCCTAATTTCTGTGTCAGGAGATGAAAATGTCCAGACCGTTTCGTCTGCGCAACTGCTGCGAGATAGTCCAACCCCTTCGGGGTGCGGAGCTTCTGAACCGTGAGGTACAGCAGAAGAGGCTGGAAAGCAGCATGGTCGTAGTCAGGGTGCTTAAAGTTCCCGAAGTACTCGACGGCTTTCTTGCCCGTCGAATCCACACTGCCAAAGAAAATCTTCGCTCGCTGATTCCTGACGGGAAGAAACGCTTCTGATACCGCTCTGGTACGTAGTGGTCGCGACGGTAGCTGGTCATGGGCTCAGCGAGGATAAAAGTTAACCGAGGGAGGGATTCGCAGAAAAGACACCGCCGCACAGAGCACGGCGGATAGACGCGATGATTGCGCGGGTGTGCGGATGCAGCGTGAGACGCACGCGGTGGCGTGCACGGCTGCGGCTCGTGCGCCGCTGCGCCGGGGGACGCACGGCAGCTAAAGCAAGCAACAAGCCCGAGCTGAAGCGTAACCATACGCTCGTGGGCAATCTCGGCGCTCCGACCAGTACTTATATGGGGCACACTACAACGCAGCAGCGGTAGCGCTCGCCAACGGGCTGGCACACGAATTTTTGAGTCAACAACTTCTATGATCGGTGAGTTGCGCATGCTTAGTAGCAATTCGTCCTTAAGCGCAGGGGAGGCTTCACGATCATGACGGAATTCGACCTCACGCCACCAGGTTCCGCCCAACGTGACGCGATCATTGCCGCCCTCACCGCGGAGGAACACGAGGTGTTGCTCGAGCACGGCACAGAGGCTGCCTTCTGTGGGGTGTTTCTCGACAACCACAAGGATGGCGTCTACACGTGCCGCTTCTGTGGTCTGCCTCTCTTTCGGTCTAGTGCGAAATTCGACTCCGGCACGGGTTGGCCAAGCTTCTTCAAGCCCTATAACGAGGCACACATTCGGCGGGTGCGCGACACTAACTACGGAATGGTCCGCGTAGAAGAAGTCTGTGCACGCTGCGGCAGCCACCTCGGACACGTTTTTCCTGACGGCCCGCCGCCGACCGGCGAGCGTCATTGCCTCAACTCCGTATCACTGTCGTTTACAGAGCAGGGAGAGGCGTTGCCGGACGTGCTCGGGCGTGGACCTCCGGAAGGCCGAGTACCCGGGTAGCGCGAGCCCAAAAAAGCCAGCGCAAGGATCCGACCGCGCTCGCGTAAGCCCAAAAGCCGGCCGAGCGTGAGCGGGACGGCATCTGCCCTACCAGTGCAAAGCGCGGTAGAGCCATACTTTAGCGGCCATGAGACCCGCCAGCGCGAACCGCCTCGGGGCTAGCGTAGGGATGAACCACTCTCGAAGGAGACTGAAAATGGAAAGCAAGCAAACGACAAAAAAGTCGAAGGCCAATGTCATTCTCGCGAAGACTCGGATGACCGCGAAACTGCAGGGGGAGGGCGACTACGCGGCGGCGCGGCGCTATGACAGGAACGTGCGCAAGTTCGTGCAGCGCGCGGACATCGAAGGCGCGGCACGCGCCGCAGCGCCCAGGAACAAGCGCGAGGCGCAGGAGATGGCGGCGGCCGAGGCCATCGGCCGGCAGGGTGAGCCACGGCAAGCCGAATGGTTTCTCGCTGACATGGAAGGCATTCGCCGCCGCGCGCGGGCGCAGCTCGCAGCCGGCGCGGTCACCGACAATTACCAGGGGGACGTGCAGCAGGCAGTCGCGCTCTTGAACCATGCCGTAGCCACGGAGATCGTCTGCGTCCTGCGTTACAAGTACCACGCCGTGGTCGCGACCGGTATCTCGAGCGATGCGGTGAGGGAGGAGTTCACGCAGCACGCCAAGGAAGAGGAAGAGCACCTGGACATGCTGTGCGAGCGCATCAGTCAGTTGGGCGGTAAGCCCAACATGAACCCGGAAGGACTGCTGTCACGGGCCGCGTCGCAATACATCGAGGGTAAGAACCTCGTCGACATGATCAAGGAGAATCTGGTCGCCGAGCGTGTGGCCATCGAGACCTATCGCGAGATGGTGCGCTATTTTGCCGATAAGGATCCCACGACCCGTACGATGCTGGAGCGCATTCTGGCGCAGGAGGAAGAGCATGCGAATGATATGCATGATCTGCTCGTCCAGCATGAGGGTAGGGGGATCTTGAAGAAATAGGGCCTTAGGCGCCGCTTTGCTACTGCGGGCCCAGGGCGGCCGCAGCGGCGAGTGCGCCCAATTTGCTGACCTCGCCGGTTTTACTCTGCGGTTGGCCGTCGCGGTCGCCTTTCAAGGACTGGCGTTTCTCGGTCAGGTCGCATGACCTTTAAGCTGCGACGATCGTAGGCTGATTCCCGGCCTCGGCGAATTCGCGCAGCACCCGATGCACGAACTGTACGCAGATCGATCCCTCGCCCACCGCCGAAGCAATACGTGTCTGAAGTCAGGCGCCACAGGCTCACCGTTACCAGGCATCCATGACACGCGCTCTAGTCGACCCGAGCCCTCGAGTGCCGTGAGCTACGTGCGCGTATGTAGGGTGATGTTCGGTGTGCCTTGGATGCGGCGGATGAGATATCGCGACATGCTCTCGGCCAGTCCGTCGGAGCGGACAAGCATGTGCACATGACGACAGGAGCCGGCGAGGAAAACCGCCGCCTGCCCCGCGGAATTACCACCGCCGAACGACCACGACATCTTCGGCCTTACATAGCGTGGCCTCCAGATGAGTCGCGGCGTAGTAGACGCCACGGCCTAGAAACCGAGAGAGGTTGGCGACATCGGGCATCTGGTACTGCGCACTGTGCCCCGAACTTCTGTGCCTGAGATAGCGCCCGACCGGCGAGCGCTGCGCCCGAAATGCCGGTCGGAAATCCCAGATAGTTCTCGATCCGGGAGCTCGTTCCGGCCTGACCGCCGGGAGCGAACGTGTCCACGACGCGGACGTCGAGGCCTTCTGAGACTGCATACACCGCGGCGGCAAGACCCGCAGGGCCCGCCCCGATGATCAGCAGGTCGTGCACGCGATCATCGGCGGCGTGTGATGGCGGGCCTGGTGAGAGGGAAAGCCTCATTTTGGGACCTGCTGCCTTAAATTCCGGGAACGTGCACACAACCCCACGACAGATCAAGTGCCTTGTGGCAGGATTGTTCGCAGCAAGACTGCGGGTCCGGTAAGTCGTGATGCGGCGGTATACAGCAATTCTCGTTGTCTGGGCGAGCCTGCTCGGGGGGCTTCTCCCGAGCGTTGCCTGCGCATTCGATCTCTGTAGCAACTGTTGTCCGACCGACTTCTCGCAATTCGGCCGGAGTGCTCCACCGAGCGCCGCTCCGGTCTCATCGGCGGAGGCCTGTTGCGCGGTCGCTCCAGCCCAGCCGGTCATGCTTTCGGCGGCTGACGGACCGGGTCGCCCTGATGCTCGTCATGTCCCTCAGCCGTCCGACCCCGCTGCGCTTGCCCCATCGATGCTTGTGTCACGCGACCCCGATCGATCGTGGGGCACTCTCGCGCCTTCTGTGCTGGCGTATCGAGAAAACGCATCGTTGACGTATCTGCAGACCGCTCGGTTGCGCCTTTAAGTCTGTCGCCGATTGATCGGGCTCGCGGATAGCCCGGTCCCCTAGATCTCAACCTCGACCAGCTGTCGTCGTCCAACGGCGCCAGTCACGCTCGCTTGCCGTCACTCGAGTGGCGACCGCGAGCTTATGAGGCTGAGTTTCAGACCTGGCGCAATTTCGTTGAGCAACCATGAACCGATTCAAACACCGCCACGCAGTGCGGACCTGCCGCCCGATGCTTTGGGTATTAGGCCTTTGGCCAATGATCGTCGCCGCGGAAGATCGAGCCCTGTCTCTGGAGGAAGCCGTCGATCGGGCCCTGCAACAGGCCCCGCAGGTGGCCGCATCGGCTGCCGGGCTTGATGCGGCTGTCGCCCGTGCACCCAGCGCCGGCCGTCTGCCGGACCCCGAGCTCGTCAGCGGCGTCGACAACCTGCCGGTCGATACGGCCGAGCGCTTCTCGTTCACCCGTGACTTCATGACCATGCGCAAGATCGGTCTGATACAGAGCCTTCCAAGTGGTGAGAAACGGCGCCTGCAGAGCGAGCGCGCCGATCGCGAGATCGCAGTCGCGCACGGAGAAGTGCTCAAGACCCGCTATGAGGTCGCTCGTGCGGCCGCGGATGCCTGGATCGCGCGCGCAGTGGATGAGGAGTCGCTCGCGCGACTGAAGGGTCTCGAGCCCGATGTGGCCGTGCAGGCGGCCGCGGGGCGCGCAGCTCTGGCAAGCGGCCGGGGCTCGGCTGCTGAAGCACTCGCAGGGCAAAGTCTCGTCGCGGCGCTTGATGAGCGAATTCTTGCACTCGAGCAGGATCGCCAGATGCAACGCGCCGAGCTTACGCGCTGGATCGGTGTCGACGCTGACCGCCCGCCCGCGGGCATTCCGACCGACGCCGAGCTCAATGTGACACCCGAGGCGCTCATCGATTCCGTCCCGCACCACCCACCCCTCGCTCCGGTGGTGGCGAGGCTTGCCCAGGCTCAAACCGATGTGGACCTTGCCCGAGCGGACAAGCGGCCCGACTGGAGCGTGGAGGCCGACTACGCGCAGCGCGGGCCGGCGTACTCGAACATGGTCTCACTCGAGTTTCATGTCAGTTTGCCGCTCTTTGGCGAGCATCGGCAAAACCCAGTCATCGCTGAGAAGCTCGCACGAGTACGCGCGCAGGAGGCCGAGCGCGATGACCAGGTGCGCATGCACACCGCAGAGATTCAAGGCGAGCTCATCCAATGGCGCCTCGGCCGGAAACGCCTCAAGCACTACCTCGCTGAGTTGCTGCCACTTGCGCGGGATCGATCCCGCGCCGCGGTCGCGTCTTACAGCGCTGGGCGGAGCGACCTGCGCGGGGCCGTGGATGCGCTGACTCAGGAGATCGACACCCAGCTCGCCTACGTGCAGCTGGAAGGACAGGTCGCACGCGCGTGGACCTACCTCCACTTTCTGCACGATTCGGGCGTGTCGCCATGAGCAGCACACGAGCTAGCGTGATCCGTGGGGTTTCAACCGCTGCAGCCCTGCTGCTCGCCGGGGCGGCTGCCGGCTATTGGTGGGCGCACAAGAGCACGGGGAATGAAAGTGCGCCGGCGGCGCGCGGCCCGTCAGGTCAAGGCGGGGTCCTGTATTGGTACGACCCGATGGCGCCGAATCAGCGCTTCGATAAGCCGGGCAAATCACCGTTCATGGACATGCAGCTCGTCCCGAGATATGCCAACGAGACAGAGCAGGCGAGCACCGTGCGGGTCAGTCCCGCCCTCGTGCAGAACCTCGGTATAAGGCTGGGTAAAGTCGAGCGAGTATCGCTTCCGACGCGGCTGCATGCCATCGGTAGCGTCACCTTCGATGAGCGGTTGCTGCAGCTCGTGCAAGCCCGCGTCGATGGTTACATCACGCAACTGCACGTCAAGGCCCCGCTGGTGCACGTGCGCCGCGGTGAGCCGCTGGCGACCGTTCTCGCCCCACAATGGCTCGAAGCGCAGCAGGAGTATCTGACGCTGCTCGATGCACAGTCGCAGAGCGCCCCCGCTTTGCGCGCGGCGGCCCGCGAGCGTCTGACCGTGCTCGGGGTGCCCGACGCCGCCGTTCGTGCCCTGGAGGAAAAACGCCTGACGACCCCCTCGACGATGGTGCGATCCCCGATTGATGGGGTCGTCACCGAGCTCGGTGCGCGCGAGGGCGCAGCATTTGCGGTAGGGGCCAGTCTGTTCCGCATCAACGGGCTCACAAGCGTCTGGGTGAACGCGCAGATCCCCGAGGCCCGCGTGTCGATGGTGCCCACGGGATCAATGGTGCAGGCGCAGGCAACCGCCTGGCCCGGCCGGGAGTTCAAAGGTCGCGTGATCGCATTGCTCCCGCAAGTGGATCCGCAGACGCGTACCTTCACTGTGCGCGTCGCCCTGGATAACCGCGACTTCCGCCTTTCCCCGGGGATGTGGATCGCGCTCGACTTCACGGGACCCGCCGTCCCACCGCAGCTGGTCGTTCCCAGCGAGGCGGTGATTAGCACAGGGGAGCGCAGCGTGGTGATCACCGCACATGAGGGCGGCTCATTCAATGTCGTCGAGGTATCGACCGGCCTGGAGGAAGACGGCAAGACCCCGATTTTGTCTGGACTGCATGAAGGTGAGTCGGTCGTGCTCTCCGGTCAGTTCCTCATCGACTCGGAAGCGAATCTCAAGTCCACGGTGGACCGGCTTAAGGCTGGAAGTTCGCAAGCAACCCCGGTGATCGGGGAGAGCCGGCGATGATTGCGACGCTCATTCGCTGGTCGATCGCGAATCGCTTTCTGGTGCTGCTGGCCACGGCGTTTGTCGCGGGCTGGGGTGCGTGGGCCATGCTGCGCACGCCGCTCGATGCGATTCCGGATCTCTCCGATGTGCAGGTCATCATCCGCACCACGTACCCCGGGCAGGCGCCCGAGATCGTCGAGAACCAGGTGACCTATCCCTTGGCGACAACGATGCTGTCGGTGCCGGGCGCGAAGACCGTGCGCGGCTACTCGTTGTTCGGGGACTCGTTTGTGTATGTCCTCTTCGAGGACCGTACCGACCTCTACTGGGCACGGTCACGCGTCCTCGAGTACCTGAACCAGGTGCAGTCGCGCCTTCCCGCCGCCGCGAAGCCCTCGCTGGGGCCAGATGCGACCGGAGTCGGCTGGATTTACGAGTACGCGCTCATCGACAGAAGCGGGACTCACGATCTGTCGCAACTGCGCGCCGTGCAGGACTGGTTCCTGAAGTATGAGCTGAAGACGGTCGCGAACGTCGCGGAGGTCGCCTCCCTCGGCGGCATGGTGCGGCAGTACCAGATCGTGCTCGATCCGGATCGGCTGCGCGCATTCAACATCACGCAACAGAAGGTCATCGATGCCGTACGCAAGGCCAACCAAGAAACCGGCGGGGCGGTGCTCGAGCTCGCCGAGGCCGAATACATGGTGCGCGCCTCGGGTTACCTTCAGACTCTGGAGGACTTTCGCAAAATTCCCCTCGCGACCACCGATTCTGGCGTTGCGGTGCGGCTGAGTGATGTCGCGCACGTGCAGCTGGGCCCGGAGATGCGCCGCGGCATCGCCGAGCTCAATGGCGAAGGGGAGGTCGCGGGCGGCGTCATCATCATGCGCTCGGGCAAGAACGCGCTCGAGACCATCCGCGCCGTTAAGGCGAAGCTCGCCGAGCTCAAACCCAGCCTGCCGGCCGGGGTCCAGATCGTGCCGACGTACGATCGCTCGAGCCTCATCAAGCGCGCGGTGGACAACCTGCAAGAGAAGCTCATTGAAGAGTTCGTCGTTGTGGCGCTCGTATGCATGGTCTTTCTGTTTCACCTGCGCTCGGCCTTCGTGGCCATCGCCTCCCTCCCGCTCGGCGTGCTGATGGCATTCGTCGTCATGAACTATCAGGGCGTGAACGCGAACATCATGTCCCTGGGCGGTATTGCGATCGCGATCGGCGCGATGGTCGATGCGGCGGTCGTGATGATCGAAAATGCACACAAACACATCGAAGCCTGGCGGCACGCCCATCCCGGCGAGAAGCTGCAAGGCGATGAACAGTGGCGCGTGATCGGCGAGGCAGCGGCCCAGGTGGGCCCGGCACTTTTCTTCTCGCTCCTGATCATCACGCTGTCCTTCGTGCCGGTGTTCACTCTGGAGGCCCAAGAAGGGCGGTTGTTCTCTCCGCTCGCCTTCACCAAGTCCTACGCGATGGCGGCGGCCGCCGGGCTTGCCGTGACCCTGATCCCGGTGCTGATGGGCTATCTGATCCGCGGCCGGATTCCGGACGAGAAGAGCAATCCGATCAACCGACGCCTCATCGCGCTCTATCACCCGCTGCTAACGCGTGTGCTCCGACACCCGAAGTCCGTGCTGGTGATCGCGCTGGTGATCCTGGTAGCGACTCTCTATCCGGCCGTACATCTCGGAGGGGAATTTCTCCCGCCGCTCGATGAGGGGGACGTGCTCTACATGCCCTCGGCGCTACCCGGTATCGCGACGGGCAAGGTGGGCCAGCTGCTGCAGCAGACCGACCGGCTCATCAAGACCGTCCCGGAAGTGGCGAACGTCTTTGGCAAGGTCGGACGGGCGGAGACCGCGACCGATCCCGCGCCGCTCGAGATGTTTGAGACCACCATCCAGTTCAAGCCCCGCAGTCAATGGCGTCCCGGCATGACACCCGACAGACTGATCGAGGAGCTCGACGAGACCGTCAAGGTGCCGGGCTTGACGAATATTTGGGTACCGCCGATCCGCAACCGCATCGACATGCTGGCGACCGGTATCAAGAGTCCCGTCGGAGTGAAGGTCGCGGGAACGAACCTGAAGGTGATCGATCGCCTGGCGAGTGAGATCGCGCGCGTCGTGCAGCGGGTCCCTGGAGTGACGTCAGCCTTCGCCGAGCGGCTCTCGGGCGGTCGATACGTCGATGTGAGGATCGATCGGGACAGCGCGTCGCGCTATGGCCTCAATGTGTCCGACATCCAGAGTGTCGTCGCCGCCGCCATCGGTGGCGAGAACATCGGAGAGACGGTCGAGGGGCTGGAACGCTTCCCGATCAACGTGCGCTATCCGCGCGAGACACGCGACTCCGTTCAAAAGCTACGCGACCTGCCGATACTGACTGAGCGCGGGGCGCAGATTCGCCTGGGGGACGTGGCGGCGATCGGTATCAGCGACGGGCCCCCGATGCTCAAGAGTGAGAACGCGCGCCTATCGGGGTGGGTGTACGTGGATCTGCGTGGACGGGATCTGAGCTCGGCGGTGCGTGACATGCAGCGCGCAGTGACTCGGGAGGTACGCGTGCCGGCGGGTTATTCCATCTCCTGGTCCGGGCAATTCGAGTATCTGCAGCGAGCGACCGAAAGGCTCAAGGTGGTGATCCCGGCGACGCTCCTGATCATTTTCGTACTTCTTTATCTGACCTTCCGCCGTTTTCAGGATGCTGCCTTAATCATGACCACGCTGCCTCTTGCGCTCGTGGGCGGGTTTTGGCTCATGTACCTGCTCGGCTACAACATGTCGATTGCGGCTGCAGTCGGATTCATTGCCTTGGGGGGCGTTGCGGCGGAGATCGGGGTTGTGATGCTGGTGTACCTCAACCAGGCGATCAGCGCCCGGGCGGCGGCAGGGCGCCTGAACAACGAGGAGGAGCTCGTCCAGGCCATTGTCGAAGGTGCGGCCTTACGGGTACGCCCGATCGCCATGACGGTGGCCGTGATCATCGCAGGCTTGCTTCCCATTATGTGGGGCAGCGGGACGGGCTCGGAGATTATGCGACGCATCGCCTCCCCAATGATCGGCGGCATGTTCACGGCACCGCTCCTCTCGATGCTGGTGATTCCGTCTGTATATCATCTGCTACAGCGACGTTCCTTGGCGCGGTCGCTGTGATGCGTCGAGCCGCGAACATTGACCCGGATGATGACCGCCGCTGGGTTCCTTATATACAATGCGTGCCACACTACGAGCCCACCGGCGAGCTGGACGCGCTGATTCGGTGACCACGCTCCGGTTGAATCGAATGTCAAAATCGCAATCAGCGACCGTCCCACACGCAGCAGCGATTGAAGTGGAGTGGATCGGTGGCCTTGAGTTCCAGGCCGGTCGACCGCGAGGCCCCAGGATTCGAATCGACGGTGATGCAACGACCGCACCCGGCCCTTTTGATATGCTGCTGGCATCCATCGCAACCTGTGCATCCACCGACGTCGTCACGATACTGCAAAAGCAGCGCAGCCCGGTTAAGGCGCTCCATGTGATGATCGAAGCACAGCGTGTGGCGGCCACGCCGCGGCGCCTCGCTTCGGCCGTCTTGCATTTCACCATCACAGCGCCCGGCACCACACACGCGAGAGCCGCTCGAGCCGTCGAACTCTCGATCACTAAGTACTGCAGCGTCCGTTCCTCGCTTATTGCTGACGCACCGGTCACCTGGACGGTGGAACTCAGATCCTGATCCGCTGACGCGCCATCGGCGCCCATACGCAGCCCTGGCCGACTTTGCTTCGCCTCCTCGTCGATACGCTCTTACGAGCGCAGCGGTGTGCTAGCCACCCTGCGCTTGCCTTGCCGTTGAATCGCTATCGCGGGCGCTTGTTCCGTCTGCGCGCAGCTCCTGATCGGCCGGTCGGTTCAGATCTTCCGAGTCCTCCGCGCGCGTCGCCGGGAGCCCGGCGCCGAAGGCTCGCGAGGCGATGAGCGCAAGTCCTCCTGCTGAGCTCGCGCCGGTCAGGAGCAGGAAAGCGGATCCGATGCAGGCGGGACACATGGCGTACTTCTCGAGTCAGGGGCTGGCGCAGCAGGACGGTGTCTTAGCGGTCAGCGGCCACTCACCGACGCCGCCCGGCAGCAGATCGAAAAGGCCACGGGCGTACGTGGAATGGGTATGAGCAATTCCTCCTATTGTAGGCCAATGCTTGTACAGCACGGCATGCGTTTTGGTATCGGAAGAAGGCCGCAATTTTCCCTCCACTATTTCCCCATCAAAATCAACGATCACCATGCTTTCGGGAGATAAGTCCTCGTAAGGAACGCCGCTTGGCTTAATGGCGAACACGCCCGCTGCCCTGTCAACTGCGCTCACATTGCCGAAAGTAAAAATTACCAGGTTTAGCTTGGGCAATTCCATGTTGGCCTTGTAAGCTTCTTCTTTGATATGCTGATATTTACTCATGAGTTTTCGATGATTGAAGTCTGCCTGTCGGCAGACAAGGAATGCTCAAGTTCAATTGTCATCGCTCTTTGATGAGGCTGATGGGCATTTCATGATTTTAAGGTACTAAAGAAACAGGTCACTTGGTAATGGGGAGATCATGTGATGTTGTCCGTTAATACGTTTGGCAGCCCACCCATGTATTCCAGATATTGTTTGATCAGATTTTTCAACTATTTTAGGCAAGTTAAAAGTGCTGCCCATGGCGAAAAAATCTTTTCCATGAGCGCCTTGTGATGAAAACGATCCGCTTGTTGAGAAAATTTTTGCTGTTTTTGTTGGTTTGCGGCTCCCTGGCGGTTAGGGCACAAGGTATTCTCGAATACAAGCTTGATGGTAGCGAGCGCGGTAAATCGTTAGCTGTTTTCCTACAGGAAATAGAGCAAAAAAGTAATGCCCGGTTTTTCTTTCTCACCGAATGGCTCGAATCAATGTCTTTCCAGAAGAGGTATGAAGGAAAAACGCTTGGTGATGCCCTTGACCAAATCTTTCTTGGCAGTGGCCTGAGCTATGTTGTCATGCACCCCGACGAGGTGGTTATTCTGAAGGATCCTACCCAGGCTATTCTTAGAAAAAAGGCCATCGACGATGCCGTCCGTCAACAGAAAGACATACTGCCGTACTCATTTGGCGACCCAGGAAATATGAGAAACGGGCAGCGTGTAGTCATCAAAGGTCAGGTGGTTGAGTCCAAAACGAAAGAACCACTGCCACGCACCAATATCCAGGTCGACGAGCAAAGCGATCGACGCATGGCGGTGAT
>Ga0137412_10003964_pt1 | contig 11845 bp, 12 predicted proteins | sample CZODoug2_1_16fun_FD_122160 | JGI IMG/M metagenome (GOLD analysis project Ga0137412, IMG submission 122160) | Vadose zone soil fungal communities from Angelo Coast Range Reserve, California, USA - CZODoug2_1_16fungal (Hybrid Assembly) | ecosystem: Environmental > Terrestrial > Soil > Vadose zone...
AATGATTGCGCCTGACGCCACAGCGTCCATCGCATCCCGCTCCCAACGTCCGTGACGATCGCGAGCCGCCCCTCTTATGGGTGCGGGACAGCGATAAGGAAGCCACTGATTTGGGCTCAGTGCAAAGCGGAATATTTTTCGCAAGCCGACTGGACGACCCAAATCAGCTTGAATTACTTGACGAAATCGAGCTTTACGCGCACGCCGTTTTCGGCCGTTTTCGGCCGTTTTCGGCCGTTCAGGTCGCGCGGAGAGCGCAAAATCCACGCAACGGTACCCGACCGGGCTAATCACTTATGCGTGGCAGCTTCGCATCGTCCTATCATCGTCCGTGCAACGAACGCTTAGACACCTACGCGAGCTGTAGTAGGACACGGTCATGGGCGAGGATTACTTCGAGGGGCTCTCCGCCGCGCAGCGCGATCAGGCGCATGCAGCGCTCACCGGCGCCTTTGGGCGCGCGCCGATCGACGGCGTTGCGCCCGTCGCAGGCGGGGCTTCGACGGCGTCGACCTTCCGGATCGATACCGGCAACCGGCATTATCTGTTGCGGATGGAGGGCGAGCCGAGTCCGCTGCGCAATCCGCACCAATATGTTTCGATGCGCATCGCGGCTGAGGCGGGGATTGCGCCACAAATCCGTTATCTCGACGAGGGCGCCCGCATCGTCGTGATCGACTTCATCGCGCAACGGCCGCTGCACAGCTATCCGGGCGGTTCGGAGGCATTGGCGCGGGCGTTGGCAGCGTTGCTGGCGCGCGTCCAGGCCACGCCGGTGTTTCCGCATTTCGTCAATTATCCCGATATCGTCACGCGGCTGTTCGCGCATGTGCGCCGGACCGGGCTTTTCGCCGCCGGCGTGCTCGATCCGCATGTGGTGCGGCTTGAGCGGCTGCGCGAAGCGTATAATGCGGGTTTGACCAGCCTGGTCTCCAGCCACAACGATTCGATTCCGAGCAACATCCTGTTCGACGGCGAACGGCTCTGGATGATCGACTGGGAATCGGCCTATCGCAACGATCCCCTCGTCGACGTCGCGATCGTGCTCGACAGTCTGGTGCGCTCAAGAGAATTGGAGGACGTTCTGCTGCGGGCGTGGCTGGGCCGCAGGCCTGACGAGGGCTTGCATGCCCGGCTCGAAGTGGTTCGCGCGTTGACCCGGCTCTATTATGCGGGCGTCGTGCTCAGCGCGTCCGCCGCGGCATCATGGATCAGTGAGGATACCGATCTGTCGGCGCCGACGATCGCCGAATTCCAGCAGGCGATCCGCGCCGGCCGGCTGAAGCCCGGCACGCCCGAGACCAAGCACATCATGGGCAAGATGTTCCTGACGTCATTCTTAACCGGCGGTGAGACACCGAGGCTCGATGTGGCCGTTTAGGCCAGCATCGTCTTCGATCAGGAAGGTGATGGGTTTCGCAAGTGCTCAACCGATCCTAGCGGATTCCGGCTGCGGCCTGTAGCAACCATTAAAGGACGATCACCATCCGCCTTTAATGGTTGCTACACGCTGTCGTTCGCTTAATGGCGTGAGGAATTTTCAGAAGCGATCGCGGGCTTTGACGCGATTGCCGCGGGTTCAGGATCGCACGCAGCGCGATCGGAGCGAGGCGATGGTTTCCATGAACACGGCGTTGTCATTGATCGCACGCGCCAGGACGATCGCGCCCTGGATGCCGCCGACAACCTCCTGTGAGAGACGAGCAGCCTCTTGGTCGGTGAATCCGCGGCGGCGCAGCGCGGCAGACAAGGCAAAGATCCAGCGACGGAAATAGGCTGCGATCGTCTTCGCGAAGGCATCCCGGCTTGAGTCGAGCGCCATGGCGCCGACGAGGCAGACACGTTGTCCCGAACGGAAATAGTCCACCACGGCGGAAAACATGTCGTCGATCGCATCGCTTGAATGAGCCTCTTCAGCGAGTGGTTTGAAGATATTCTCTTCGAACCAGGCATCGATGCTATCGAGGATAACCTGAGCCATTTCCGGCTTTCCTCCGGGAAAAAAGTGATAGAGGCTGCCTTTTCCCAGGCCCGTCCCGCCGGTGATCAGCGACAGGCTTGCGCCTTGGTAGCCGTGTTCCCGAAAAATCTCCGCGATTTTCGGAACGACATCGTGTTTTTCAGCCACAAGCCTTGCCATCAGGGATCTCCTTACGAAGGTTTGTTGAGCGGATAATTCGTCGATGTCGTCACATGAAAGGCGGCCGCGATGACAACCAGCCCGACGGCGCCGGCGAGAACCGGCAGCAGCAGAAATGCAAATCCCGGATCCGACACGAACACGATGATGGGGTCTGCCCCCGCCGGCGGATGGGTGACGCGAAGCAATGCCATGAACGAGATCGCGAGACCGACCGCGATCGCGACCGCCCACCACTCGTTCGGCAGATAGAGCCGAAGCAGGAGTCCGACCAGAGTCGAGACGACATGCCCGCCGATGACATTCATCGGCTGCGACAGCGGGCTTGCGGGCAGCGAAAACAGCAGCACGCAACTTGCCCCGAACGGCGCCATCAGGAGGGCGTGACCACTGCTGAACGTGAGGAAGCCGAGAAAGCCGATGGCGACAGCCCCGCCCAGGCCGGCCAGGACCGTCTTGCGCATGTCGTTGCGCGGCTGATGCAAGGTAATGAAGCGGCGCATGAGGTTCCCCGAAGTGTGTACCGTTTGGTTTGTATTGTACCGATTGGTACACAAGGCTTTCAGAGGAGTCAAGCTTCCGAGCCGTCGACCGGGGCTTACGGACCGGTCGAGCGAGAGTCGTATTGTGGGATGGGTTTGCCGTATGGGACTTGCAGCGCGGAAAGGCGGGTTACACTTTCAGCTTCAATCCGCCGGCTTCAATCCGGCATTTCCGTCATTCCGGGGCGGCGCGTAGAGGCGCGTCCCGGAATGACGGAGAAAAATCACGTCAACATCAGCGAGCAACCGAGATGCCAAAGTCAATGAAGGTCAAACTATTCATGGATCGCAGTGCCGGCGCGATCGAGGAGCACATCAATACGTGGCTCGATCAAGCCGGTGCGGCTGTGATCATCAAGACCAACACGGTCGTGACGGCCGTACCCGAAAAGGCCGGCGATGGAAGCCATCCGTGCATCGTCGTGACGGTGTGGTACGAGCCGCCGTCGAATTAGGGCGCCACAGACATGCTCTATTGCTTCGTCGGCGGGCCGAAATCCAGCGGCCGCAGGTCGAAGCGGCGCGATGCAAATCGCTCCTCCGCGTCGATCGCCGGAGCGGCTCTCGACTATTGTTTGGGCTGGCCAAAATCCAGCGGTGGCGGCTCTTCCTGCGGGATTTCGATCTTGATGGTGTTGGGATCTATCGTGGACGCGGCGCCCTTGTAATGCATCACGAGCGAAGGGAATAGAATGACCAGCAACACCATGAAAACCTGGATAATGACGAACGGCACGGCGCCCCAATAGATCTGGCCCGTCGTGACCGGCTCCATCCGCTTGCGGGTGACGCGATCGATGTAGGAGTCCTTGGGTGCCACCGACCGCAGATAGAACAGCGCGAATCCGAACGGCGGATGCATGAACGAGGTCTGCATGTTGACGCCGAGGATCACGCCGAACCAGATCAGGTCGATGCCCAGTTTTTCGGCCGCGGGTCCGAGCAGCGGGATGATGATGAAGGCCAACTCGAAAAAATCGAGGAAAAAGGCGAGGACGAACACGAAAGAATTGACGAAGATAAGAAAACCGATCTGGCCGCCGGGCAGGGACGTCAGCAGGTGCTCGACCCATACATGGCCGTTGACGCCGTAGAAGGTCAGCGAGAAGACCCGTGCGCCGACCAGGATGAAGACCACAAAGGCGGACAGTTTCGCGGTCGACTCGACGGCCTGGCGGACCAGGTCCCAGCTTAGACGGCGTTTGGCTGCCCCAAGGATGATCGCGCCCGCGGCACCCATGGCGCCGCCTTCCGTCGGCGTCGCGATGCCGATGAAAATGGTGCCGAGCACCAGAAAGATCAGGAACAGCGGCGGCACCATGACGAACGTGGTCTGCTGCGCCATCGCGGACAGGAAGCGGAAGCCCGTAACGCGAGCGATGATCCAGTTCACGACCGCGACGAAGAACGCGAACAGGATGCCGAAGAACATGCTCAGCACGACGAAATCGGCGCCGTGGGTCTCGGAATTCCGCATCATGAACCAGCCGAACACCACGCTGGCGAGGGCAAGGAAGCCGAGAGACATCAACCCGCGGCTGCCGTCCTTTTCCCGGAAGCCGATGGCTTCCGCCGGCAGGCCCGGAGCGGCCTTGGGGAATATCAGCGTGACGAGGAAGGCGTATCCGGCATACAGGCCTGCGAGCACCAGGCCCGGAATGAACGCGCCCTCGTACATGTCGCCGACCGACTTGCCGAGCTGATCCGCCATCACGATCAGCACCAGCGACGGCGGAATGATCTGGGCCAGCGTGCCCGACGCCGCGATGATACCGGCGGCCATCCGGCGGTCGTAGCCGTAGCGCAACATGATCGGCAGCGAGATCAGGCCCATCGAGATCACGGACGCCGCGACGACGCCGGTGGTGGCCGCAAGCAGCGCGCCGACGAACACGACGGCGTAAGCGAGGCCGCCGCGGATGGTGCCGAACAACTGCCCGATCGTGTCGAGCAGATCTTCGGCCATGCCCGAGCGCTCAAGCACCAGTCCCATGAACGTAAAGAATGGGATCGCGAGCAGCGTGTCATTGTTCATCACGCCGTAGACGCGTTCAGGCAAGGCCTGCAGGAAGTCGGGTTGGAATTCACCGAGCTGAATGCCGACAACCGCGTAGATGAGTCCCACGGCACCGAGTGAAAATGCCGCCGGATAGCCGAGCAGCAGCACGATCACCAGCGACGCAAACATGATCGGCGCCATATTCGCGATAAGAAAAGCAGTCATCCAGTCCCCCTGCGATCGCGACCGCCGATCAGCGTTTTTCGATCGCCTCGACGAGGTGCTCGACCTCGGCTTCGAGAGCATTCACCTGCGACGCATGTGGATCGGGAACAAGTCCGCGCATGACCGCGATGCGCTTGATGATCTCGGATATGCCTTGCACGAACAGAAACGCAAATCCGATGATGATCAGTGATTTGGCAGGCCATTGCGGAAGCCCGCCCGCGTTGCCCGACTGCTCGTTGATTTCATAGGAGCGCCTGAAGAACGGGCCGCCGGTGATGATCATGACGATGGTCAGGGGCAAAAGAAAAAACAAGTGCCCGACCAGATCGATCACGTCGCGGACGCGCTTGGGCAGCAGGTTGTTCACGATATCGATGCGGATGTGCTCGTTGTCGAGCAGCGTCCAGGGCGAACACAAGAGAAAGACGACGCTGAACAACACCCATTGCAGCTCGAGCCAGGAATTTGACGACGTGTCCAGCGTCTTGCGCACGATCGCGTTGGCCGCGGATACGACCACGGCGGCCGCGATCAGCCAGGCCAGGCGCCGTCCTGTCCAATGCGTGAACGCATCGATCCCGCGGCTCACTTTCAGGAGCGATTGCAACGATTAAGTCCTCCCCAATTGCGCCTGCGTCGTCTTGGTACGCGCCCACCGGCGCATCGGCTTATCGAGCCCGCGAGCATAAGGCAGCCGAACCAAACCAGCGGCGAGCCTCGCCGTCAATCGGAAGTTTGTTGATATTGAAAGGGAATTAGCGTCCGTGGCAGGACGCCCGCGCGGTAATCCCAGCGGATCGCGGTGTCGGCAGCGCTTGCTATCCAGGCAACCACAACGTGCAGGGCCCGATAGCTGTGACCACGCGTCTGGTGATCACCAGACGCCACCGCGTGGGGCGGCGATTCGGGACTGGTGAGATTGATGCCGCGGGCCTGCGTTCACTCCGGTCCCTGCCAATCCGTATTATACCGATCAGCCGCCGGTCACGCTCATATGGCGGCTGACGCTCGGGCGGTTGTGGCGGCGATCGATGATGAAGTCGTGGCCCTTCGGCTTCAACCCGATGGCGCGGTCGATCGCCGCGGAGAGCAGTTCGTCTTTGGCGGCGGCGCGCAGCGGCTTGCGCAGATCCGAGGCGTCTTCCTGGCCCAGACAGGTGTGCAGCGTGCCGGTGCAGGTGACCCGCACCCGGTTGCAGGATTCGCAGAAATTATGCGTCATCGGCGTGATGAAGCCGAGCGTGCCGCCGGTCTCGCTGATGCGGACATAGCGCGCAGGTCCGCCGGTGTCGTCGACGAGGTCGGTCATGGTGTAGCGCTTGGACAGCCGCGCGCGCAGCAGCGACAGCGGCACATATTGGTCGATGCGGCCTTCGCCGATCTCGCCCATCGGCATCACCTCGATCAGGGTCAGCGCCATGCCCTTGCTATGCGCCCATTCGATCAGAGAGGGGATTTCGTCCTCGTTGAAATTCTTCAGCGCGACCGTGTTGATCTTGACGGCCAGGCCCGCCGCGCGCGCGGCCTCGATGCCGGCCAGCACCCGCTCGAGATCGCCCCATCGGGTGATGGCGCGGAATTTGACAGGGTCCAGCGTATCCAGCGAGACGTTGATGCGGCGGATGCCGCAATCGCGCAATTCGGCGGCAAAGCGCGCCAGTTGCGTGCCGTTGGTGGTCATCGTCAGTTCGCGCAAGGCGCCGGTGTCGAGATGGCGCGACAGCGAGCGCACCAGCGACATCAGGTTGCGCCGGACGAGGGGCTCGCCGCCGGTCAGCCGCAGCTTCCTCACGCCCTTGGCGATGAAGGCCGAACACAGCCGGTCGAGTTCTTCCAGCGTCAAGAGATCGGCCTTGGGCAGGAAGGTCATGTCTTCCGACATGCAGTAGAAGCAGCGCAGGTCGCAGCGATCGGTCACCGACACCCGCAAATAACTGATCGTCCGCCCGAACGGATCGGTCATCGCGCGCGACAGCGCGGACAGAGAGCTTGGTGCGATGCCGTTCATTCAGGGGGCCTGGTTGACGATGGGGGCGCGGCCTCAACCGGCTCGGCGCGGAATGACATTGGACGTAATCTAAGCATGATACGACCGGGGGACAATGCTGGCTTTTCGCTGCACCGCCCGCGCCATGTCTTGATGGAAGGGTGCGGCCCGTCAGCGGCCGGGCGAGGCCGGTGCCGGAGCGGCGTTCGGATCGGGGAACGCGGATTCCGCGGGAACCGGCACCGCGGACTTCGCCGCCTTGGGCTTCTTCGGCCGCATCGGCTTCGGCGGCGGGCCTGCCGGCTGTAGTTCGGCGAATACCGGGTTGGGATCGGTCACGGTGGTGGCCGGGGTGGCGAGATCGCCGGGATTATGGATCACCTGGACCTGCACCGTCGCGGGCTGGAATTTGGCCAGGGTATAGCTCACCGAGAAGCCGGTTTCAGGCGCGGGTACCGAGACGGAGCAGGGCGTCTTGCAGCCCGGTCCGAGCGAGGTGCGGCCGTCAGCACCCGGCGGGTTCGATTCGAGCTGCACCTGGACGGTCGGTGGCGTGGACTTGAAATAATCAAAGGAGAAGGATGAGCAGCCGCCAAGGCCGACAACACCCGTCCCCAATATCGCCATCGCTACGACACGACGCATCATCGAACCGCCACTATCCACCACCCACTGCGGCATACTGCCACAATCCCGAAATCCGACCATAAGAGTGTCAGCACAACCGCGCAACCATGCGGGCCCGCATAGTTAATAGATGGTTAATACTGCACCGCAGCGAATTGGAATACCGAATTAGGCCAAGGTCTTATATCAATGACGAAGGTGTGAGCAGCGCCTCCACGGCGGCCGGCAAATCGTGCATGTGCGTGATCAGCCGGTCGGGCTTGAGATCGGCAATCGGCACGTCGGTGTAGCCGAAAGTCACGCCGATCACCGGTACGCCGGCCCGCCGCGCCACGCCAATGTCGGGGCCGGCATCGCCGACCATGATGGTGGTGGCGATATCGCCGCCGGCGCGCGCAATGGTCTGCCGCAGGATCGCCGGATCCGGCTTCGAGACGCCAAATGTATCCGCGCCGCAGATCGCGGCAAAACGTCGACTTAATTGCAGCGCGTCGAGCAGCCGCTTCGACAGCCATTCGAGCTTGTTGGTGCAGACCGCGAGGCGATAGCCGCGCGCCGTCAGATCGTCGAGCGCGCGCTCCAGGCCATCGAAGGGCCGCGAGGCGTCGGCGATGTGGTCGGCATAATAGTCGATGAAATCCGTGGTCAACCGCGTGATGTCCTCGACGCTCGCGGCGCGGCCTTCCAACTCCAATCCGCGCTCGATCAGTTTGCGCGCGCCGGCGCCGATCATGTTGCGCGCCGACGCAAGGGGTACCGCGGGCAGGCCCTCGCGATCGAGAATGAAATTGAGGGCAGCGATCAGGTCGGGCGCGGTGTCGACCAGCGTGCCGTCGAGATCAAAGACGATAGTGGGCGTTGGGCTCGCGGGAGTAAGGGTCATCGGGATGCGCTATCCATCCCGGCGCGATTATGCAAGAAGGACCGGCAGGATCACGACGAAAAACGACGGAAAAATTGGCCGAAAATCGGCCGAAAAATTCCGAACGCTGTAGAGGCACGATGCGCGAATTCAACGGCAGGATGGCGTTCGTCACCGGCGGGGCCTCCGGCATCGGCCTTGCGCTCGGGCAGGCCTTCGCCAAGGAGGGCATGAAGGTGATGCTGGCCGATGTCGAGACAGGAGCGCTCGAGCAGGCGGTCGCGGGCCTGCGCGATGCCGGGGCCGACGTCCGCGGCATCCATTGCGACGTGGCGGATGCCGGCAGCGTCGAACGCGCGGCGCAGGCGGCCTTTGAGGCGTTCGGCCATGTCCATGTGGTCTGCAACAATGCCGGCGTCGCCGCCGCGGGCGGCATCGACAATATTTCGGTCGACAATTGGCGATGGGTGATCGACGTCAACCTGATGGGGGTGCTGCACGGCATCAAGAGCTTCCTGCCGCACATCCGTGAGCACGGCGAAGGCGGCCACATCGTCAACACCGCCTCGATGGCCGGGATGAATGGCGGTCTAGGCTTCAGCCCCTATGCGGCCAGCAAGTTCGCGGTGGTCGCGATGTCGGAGGGATTGTCGATGCAGCTCAAGCCTTATGGCATCGGCGTCAGCGTGCTCTGTCCCCACTTCGTGCGCACCGCCATCGGCCAAAGCGAACGCAATCGGCCGGAGCGATATGGTCAGACCATGCCGCTCGATCCGGCCAGTCCGGTGGCGGCAATGATCGCCGAACTCGCTCGGCTGATCGAGGCCGGGGTAGAGCCGTCGGACGTCGCCGCGCGCGTGCTCGCCGCGATCCGGAACAATGAATTCTATGTTTTCACCCATCCCAACATGCGCGAATTGGTGGACGGGCGGTTCGCCGCCATCCAGGCGGCGCTGGACAAGGTGACCGCCGGTTAATGAAAAGGTACGTTTTCGGGGCCATTCAGCGCTATTCCCAGCCGCCAAACGAGGCTAGATAGGCGCCGGCCGGCCGCCGCCATGCGGCGCGTTTGAGGGCTTTGGGGTAGCTTGACTGTGACGATGGACGAATTGAAGCGGCTGGCTGCAGCGCGTGCGCTCGAAGAGGTGCGCGACGGCATGCAGCTTGGGCTCGGCACCGGTTCGACCGCGAAACATTTCGTCGAATTGCTGGGTGAACGGGTGCGCGCCGGATTGAAGGTCGTCGGCGTGCCGACCTCCGAGGCGACCCGCGCCGACGCGTTGCGTTGCGGCATTGCGCTCACCACGCTCGACGAGATCGACCGGCTCGACCTCACGGTCGACGGCGCCGACGAGGTCGATGGCGCGCTCGATCTCATCAAGGGCGCCGGCGGGGCCTTGCTGCGCGAGAAGATCGTGGCCGCCGCATCGGATCGCATGATTGTGATCGCCGACGAATCGAAATGGGTCGAGACGCTCGGCCGCTTTCCGCTGTCGGTCGAGGTGATCCCGTTCGGGTTGGCTGCGACCCGGCGCGCGATGGCCACAGCCTTCGCGAAAAGCGGCGTTTCCGGGCAAATGGTGATGCGAAAGGGTCCAGGGGACCAAGAGGGCCACTTTTTTGTCACCGATGGCGGCCACTGGATTGTCGACGTCCATCTCGGACGAATACCAGACGCCCCGCGTCTTTCGGGCTTGTTGAATGCGATACCCGGCGTTGTCGAGCACGGCCTGTTCATCGGGCTCGCGAGCATGGCGATTCTGGCCGGGGCGCAGGGAATTCGCGTTGTTGAACGGCGCCAGCCGTAAATTCCAGGGAGAAGCGGAATGAAGAGCGTTTTGAGAATCTTGTCGGCTGCGTGCCTCGCAATGGGGCTGGCTCTGGCCAGTTGGCCGGCCGGTGCGCAACAGCCGGCGCCGGCGCTCAAGCCGGCTTCGCCTGCCGCGCTCGCGGCCGCGAAGGAAATCCTGACGATGAAGAACGCGAGCGCGATGTACTCCAACGCCGTGCCCAACATCGTCCAGCAGACCAAGGAAGCGCTGCTGCAGAACAACCTCAACTACCAGAAGGATCTCAACGAGGTTGCGATCCTCGTGGCGCAGACGCTCGCCGGCCGCGAAAAGGAGATCGGCGACGGCATGGCGCAGATCTACGCCAACGAGTTTTCCGAGCAGGAACTGACGAGTCTCGTGGCCTTCTACAAATCGCCGCTCGGGCAGAAATTGCTTAGCAGCGAGCCGCGGGCAATCCAGTTCAGCATGTCCTATATGAACCAGTGGGCGCAGAACTTCGCCGAACAGGTCAATGCCCAGTTCCGCGCCGAGATGCGCAAGCGGGGCAAGCAGATCTGATCGGGCTTAGACAGGTCGAGGTGTGGAAGATGGCTGACAAAGTAGCTGATTTCGACGTCGACCTGTTTGTCATCGGAGGCGGCTCGGGCGGCGTGCGTGCCGCCCGGATCGCGGCCGGCCACGGCGCCCGCGTCGTGATCGCCGAAGAATACCGGATGGGCGGCACCTGCGTGATCCGCGGCTGCGTGCCGAAGAAACTTCTGGTCTATGCCTCTCACATCCATCACGAAATCGAGGACGCCGCCGGATTTGGCTGGACTGTTCCCTCAGCGACATTCGACTGGCCGACCTTGATCGCCAACAAGGACAAGGAGATCGCGCGCCTGGAGGCTGCCTATACCGCCAATGTGGAAAAATCCGGCGCGCGCATCGTCAAGACGCGTGCGGTCTTCGAAGGCGCGCATACGCTTCGGCTCGGCACCGGTGAGGCCGTCAGATCGAATTATGTGCTGATCGCAACCGGCGGCGCGCCAAATCATGGGCTTGCGATACCCGGCATTGAACATGTGATCTCGTCCAATGAAGTATTTCATTTGACCGCGCTGCCGAGGCGCATCGTGATTCAGGGCGGTGGTTATATCGCGCTGGAATTTGCCTGCATCTTTGCGGGTTTCGGCTCCGATGTGACGCTGATCTATCGCGGCGACAACATCCTGCGCGGCTTCGACGAGGACGTCCGCATCCATGTGCGGGGCGAAATGGAAAAGCAGGGCATCACCATTCTCACCGGCTGCACCGTGAACAAGGTCGACAAGCACGGCCGCGAATTCACCTCGCATCTATCGAACGGTTCGAGCATCGCATCCGACCAGGTGATGTTCGCGATCGGACGGCATCCGAACGTCGCCAATCTCGGCCTGGAGAAGGCCGGCGTCGCCATCAATCCGAGCAATGGCGGAATCGCGGTCGATGGTTTCTCGCAGACCTCGGTGCCGAACATTTACGCGATCGGGGATGTCACCCATCGCCTCAATTTGACTCCGGTGGCGATCCGCGAGGGCCATGCGTTTGCAGATACGGTGTTCGGCAAGCGCTCGGTTCAGGTCGATCACCTGGACATTCCGACTGCGGTGTTTTCCCAGCCCGAGGTCGGCACCGTGGGACTGACG
>Ga0137412_10003965_pt1 | contig 11845 bp, 12 predicted proteins | sample CZODoug2_1_16fun_FD_122160 | JGI IMG/M metagenome (GOLD analysis project Ga0137412, IMG submission 122160) | Vadose zone soil fungal communities from Angelo Coast Range Reserve, California, USA - CZODoug2_1_16fungal (Hybrid Assembly) | ecosystem: Environmental > Terrestrial > Soil > Vadose zone...
GAGGCGCCGCAGGACGTACTCGTCAAGGAGGAGGTCACCGCCGACGACATCGCCGATGTCGTCTCGGCCTGGACCGGCATCCCGGCCGGACGCCTGCTCGAGGGCGAAACGGCCAAGCTGCTGCGCATGGAGGACGAGCTGGGTGCCCGGGTGATCGGGCAGACCGCCGCCGTGCGGGCGGTGTCCGACGCGGTGCGCCGCGCCCGGGCCGGCATCAGCGACCCGAACCGTCCGACCGGATCGTTCCTGTTCCTCGGCCCGACCGGTGTGGGCAAGACCGAGCTGGCCAAGGCACTGGCCTGGTTCCTGTTCGACGACGAGCGGGCGATGGTGCGCATCGACATGTCCGAGTACTCGGAGAAGCACTCCGTGGCGCGACTCGTCGGTGCCCCGCCCGGCTACGTCGGCTACGAGGAGGGCGGGCAGCTCACCGAGGCCGTGCGCCGGCGTCCTTATTCAGTCGTCCTGCTGGACGAGGTCGAGAAGGCGCACCCCGACGTGTTCGACGTGCTGCTGGCGGTCCTGGACGACGGCCGGCTCACCGACGGGCAGGGCCGCACGGTCGACTTCCGCAACGTGATCCTGGTGCTGACGTCCAACCTCGGCTCGCAGCTGCTGGTCAACGACGTGCCGGAAACGAGCGAGGACGGGATGAGCGCTCGCGCGAAGACAGTGGACATGGTGCTGAGCGTCGTCCGCGAGCACTTCAAGCCGGAGTTCCTCAACCGGCTCGACGACATCGTCGTGTTCGAGTCGCTGACCACCGAGGAGCTGACCAAGATCGTCGACATCCAGGTGGCCGCGCTGGCGCGCCGGCTGGAGGCGCGGCGGCTGACCCTCGAGGTCACCGACGGGGGCCGCGAGTGGCTGGCGATGAACGGGTTCGACCCGATGTACGGGGCCCGGCCGCTGCGCCGCTTGGTGCAGACGGCGATCGGCGATCAGCTCGCGCGTGAGCTTCTTGCCGGCGAGATCCGCGACGGGCAAACCGTGCGGGTGGACGTCCTGCCCGACCGCTCGGCGCTGCTAATCCGGCCCTAAAATCGCATCCGCGCGGGCCGGGCTCTTCGCACGAGCGCTCATCGCGTTGTTCGGGGATCCTCGCCACGGAGCCACTCGGTGGCCGGCGCCGCCCAGGCCAGCGACAGCGCGATGATCGGCAAGGCGATGAACACGATCGTCCAGATCCCGACGCCCACGTCGTGGACCCGGATGAGCCAGTACACGCCGGCGGCGATGCACAGGCCGCCGCCGACAGTGAACAGGGTGCGCCCACGCTCGGACCGGTCCGCGATCATCACGCCGCCGGCGATCTGCAGCCCGGCGGAGAGCAGGTTGAGCAGGCCGTCGATGGCGAGCTCGGCGGTGATGCTGTTGTCGTTCGACCCGAACGCGTTGTTCCAGCTGTCGACCGCCGAGGCGCCGATCAGCAGCAGCAGCCCGGCCAGGATGAGCAGGCCGGCATCGATGTAGCCCAGGACGCTCGCGGCGGAGATGCCGCCCGGGCGGCCGGTGTCCCACGGCGGGGGGTAGGAACCCGGGTAGCCCGCGGGCGGTGGCGCGGGCGCTTGGGGCTGCGGGAAGTAGCGACCCGACGACGGTGGTCCCGAGTAGCCCGGGTTCGGATAGCCCGGGTTCGGATAGGTCGGGTTCGGGTCGATCGGGGTGTCGTCCGGCGGCGGCTCGTACGGGCTGGTCATGTGCCCAGCCCGAAAGCATCCGCTGGGGACTGCGAGCTCACACGCTCTCCGAAGGTTGCCGTGGTATGGGACGAGTTTCTCGGCCCGACTCTAGTCGGCGGACCGCAACGTCCGTCGCCGATTCGCCCTGGGGGCTCGGTACTTGCTGGAGTTCGCACGTACACTGCGCGGCGTGACCGACACAGTCGACGAGCCCGACGTCATCCGCCCGCCGCGCACGATCGTTATCGCCTTCGCGGTCACGATTGCGCACGTCGTGCTGTCGATCCTGAACTCGGCGATGCTGTGGGGCTTCCAGGATTACCTGCGCCGGCAGCTGGTCAAGTCGAACAACAAGCTCAAGGCATCCGACAAGAACAAGAAGACCGACTTCAACCTGGACACCCCCAAGGGCCTGCACAACGTCAACCACGACTTGCACAGCGGGCTGAACGTCGGGCTGATCCAGATCGTCATCTTCGGCCTGCTCCTGGTGCTGCTCGCCGTGAACTTCCGCCGCGGCCGGGGCTGGGCCCGGTGGGCCGAGATCCTGGTACTGGTCATCGTCGTGCAGGCACCGTTCCGGTTGTTCAACCTCGGCGGTGACGCACCACTCCTGATGCGAGGCGTGTCCGCGTTGGTGGGCCTCACGGGCATAGCCGTGATCATCCTGCTCGTCGTTCCCGAATCGTCGCGATACTTCGCCGCCATACGCGGGGTCCGGGTCGGCGATCGCGCGAGCGGTGCCGCCTCGATGGGCTTCCGCGGCCTGTTCGCGCCGCGCAGGCCACCGGCCTCCTCCGACGACGACGCGTCGGCGACGAAGACGCCGGCGAAGGGCGCCCCCCGGGGTACCCAGCCGCTTCGTCGACCGGCCCGGCCGGTCGCCACCAAGCCGGCCGCCACCAAGCCGGCGGCCAAGCCGGTCGCGCCGCCGCCGGACGCCAACACCGAGGACGTCACCGCCCGGGCCGAACGGCGACCCGCGAAGGCGAAGGTGCGGGCCGGCGTCGACTCGTTCCCGTCCGATCCGTCGGCCGCGTCGGCCGCGTCGGATCCGGCCGCCCAGTCCGGCGCATCCGATCCGACTGCCCCGTCCCGACCCAGTGGCGCCGCCGCGAAGAGTCGCGGAAAATCGCGCCGGGGCGTATGAGCACCGCCCTGGTCACGGGGGCCACGGCGGGGCTGGGGGCCGAGTTCGCCCGCCAACTGGCCGCGGCCGGCAACGACATCGTGCTGGTTGCGCGGGACGAGGCGCGCCTGGAGTCCACCAAGGTGGCTCTGGAGGATCGCCATCCCATCAAGGCCGAGATACTGCCGGCCGATCTGTCCACAGTGGACGGTTGCGACCGGGTCTCGGAGCGCATCACCTCGACGACCGCCCCGATCGACACGCTCATCAACAATGCCGGCATCGGCACCTACCGGGTGTTCGGAGTGGCCGACCTCGAGCTCGAGGAGCGGATGCTCGACCTCAACGTGCGCGCCGTGCTGCGGTTGACGCACGCCGCCGTCCGCGCCATGACCGGACGGGGTGCCGGGCTGATCGTCAACGTCTCGTCGGTGGCGGGCTTCGTGCCGCGCGGCGGCAACGCGACCTATTCGGCCAGCAAGGCCTGGGTGACGATGTTCAGCGAGGGGCTCGCCGTCCAGTTGGCCGGCAGCGGGGTGCAGGTCACCGCGGTCTGCCCCGGCTTCACGCACACCGAGTTCCATGAGCGGGCCAGCGCCGACATGTCGCAGGTGCCGGACTGGATGTGGCTCGACGCGCCCGACGTGGTATCGCAGGGCCTGGCCGACGCACGCAAGGGCAAGCCGGTCAGCGTGCCGAGCGCGAAGTACAAGGCCTTGATCGGCGCCGCCCGGCACCTGCCCCGCCCGGCGCTGCACCGCATCATGCGCAAGCGCGGCATGTAACCGATCGTGCAACTTTCTGCGGTCTGACACCGCATGAAGTTGCACGATCGCGTCGCTGGATAGGGTGGCGCACGTGACTGCTCGGGACGATCTGCTGCCACTGATCAAGGAGCTCGCCGTCGTGCACGGCAAGGTCGTGCTCTCGTCCGGGCGGGAGGCCGACTACTACGTCGATCTGCGCCGCATCACCCTGCACCGCGAGGCGGCGCCGCTCGTCGGGCAGGCGATGCTCGATCTGACCGCCGACTGGTCCTACGACGCGGCCGGCGGGCTGACCCTCGGCGCCGACCCCGTCGCGAGCGCCATGCTGCACGCGTCGTCCGGAAAGCTCGACGCGTTCGTCGTCCGCAAGGCGGAGAAGGCGCACGGCCTGCAGCGGCGCGTCGAGGGTCCGGACGTGGCCGGCCGCCGCGTGCTCGCCGTCGAGGACACGTCGACGACGGGGTCCAGCGTGCTGACCGCCGTCGAGGCGCTGCGCGAAGCCGGCGCGGACGTCGTCGGCGTCGCCGTGATCGTCGACCGAGGCGCCGGCGTTGCCGTGCGCGAGGCCGGCCTCGACTACCGCGCCGTCTACACCATGGGCGATCTCGGATTGACGTGAGCGAGGTCGGCGTCGGGCCGCACCCCGAGCCCTGGCCGGACGATCCGCGTTACGACGCCGACCTGCTGGCCCACGGCGACCGGCGCAACGTCCTCGACGAGTACCGGTACTGGAGCGTCGAGGCGATCGTCGCCGATCTCGACACCCGGCGGCATCCGTTCGCCATCGCGATCGAGAACTGGCGCCACGACCTGAACATCGGCACCGTCGTCCGCACCGCGAACGCGTTCCTCGCCCGCGAGGTGATCATCGTCGGACGCCGCCGGTGGAACCGCCGCGGGGCGATGGTCACCGACCGGTACCAGCACATCCGCCACGTCGAGACGATCACCGAGTTGGTCGACACGTCGCCCGACTACACGATCGTCGCGATCGACAACCTGCCCGGCGCGCTGCCGCTCGAGACGGCGACCCTGCCGCGGAACGCGCTACTGCTGTTCGGGCAGGAGAGCACCGGGCTCACCGACGAGGCGCGGGCCGCTGCGGCCGTCGTCCACTCGATCGCCCAGTTCGGCTCGACCCGATCCATCAACGCCGGCGTCGCGGCCGGGATCGCCATGCACGCCTGGGTCTGCCAGCACGCAGGTCGAGCGCATACACACGACTTGAGCTAGACGTGTGTACCGTCGAGTCATGCGTACGAACATCGTCCTGGACGACGATCTGCTGGCGAAGGCCGCCGAGATCGCCGGCACCAAGACCAAGAAGTCGACGGTCGAATTCGCGTTGAGCGAGGTGATCCGCGTCCACGCGATGCGGGAACTCGCCGACCGGGCCGGCAAGATAGAGATCGAGGACGTGCGGGGCCCGGGCCGTGAACGATCGCGCGCGAATACCTCAGCGAAGCGCAAGAAGCCGTCCTCGGCCGCGTGATCGCCGTCGATACGGGCGTGTGGATCGACTACCTGCACCTCGCCCAAACTCCGTGCGCCAACCGACTGGGCGAGGAACTGCGGGCTGGGCGTGATATCGCGATCACTGACGTCGTCTACACGGAGCTGTTGCAGGGAGCGCTGGACGAGCGGGAGGCCGACTGGCTGCGCGTGCGGCTGCTGCAGTGCACCATCCTCGGAGTCGCCGGTCTCGACGACTTCGAGGTCGCGGCGCAGATCTATCGTCGTGTACGGCGCAGCGGTCACACGCCGCGCAGCTCTGCCGATTGCCTGATCGCCGCGGTATGCATCCGCGAGGACGTCGCGCTGCTGCACGACGACGTCGACTTCGACCGGATCGCCGGCGTCTCCGGCCTGAAAGTCGCCTAGGTCGGCATCCCGAAGGAGATGACCTCGAACGACGTCGCGAACGTGACGCCGAGGCGGCTGCCGGTCATCCGGGCGAACGACTCGAGGAACTCCTCGGGCTCAGACATCGGCCCGCCGCCGAGCCCGGCGAGGTAAGCCGCGTGCGCCTTGAGCGACGCGATGCCCTTGTCGAACGTGTCCGTGACGTCGACGCCGTGCGTCGCGTCCGGTGAGCCACCGACGAACGCCGCCCGAACGCCGCCCCACGGCTCGAGTCCCTCGTCGAGCAGCTCGCGGAACACCCAGCGATTGCCGGCATCGCGGATGGCATCGATCACGGCGCGACCGGTGGCGATGTGGTCGGCCTGGTTGAGCATTCCGGGACCGAACGTCTCGCGGTAGTTGCCGGTGATCACGATCTCCGGCTTGGCCTGCCGGATGGCCCGGGTGATGTCGCGGCGCAGGGGCAGCCCGTACTCGAGCACGCCGTCGGGGTGGCCGAGGAACTCAACGGATTCGACGCCGACGATGGCGGCGGCTTCGCGCTGCTCGCGCTCGCGTAGCGGTCCGGCCTCCTCCGGGGTAATGCCGTCGATGCCGGCTTCGCCACTGGTGGCCAGGCAGTACGTGATGCGCTTGCCCTGCCCCGTCCAGCGTGCGATCGCCGCGGCGCCGCCGTACTCGAGGTCGTCCGGATGCGCGACGATCGCCAGCGCGGTCGCCCACTGCTCGTCGGCGGGTTCCAGCGGCGGCGGCGGGAGCGGTGGCGTTGTTGTCATGGCGGTCACGCTACCGGCGGGTTGGATTCGGTTCGCCACGCCCACCGTGGGCACATGGTCCTTGACCAAGCGTCAACCCTTCGCTTAGCTAACTAGCTGAACTATCACCCGTTCGCGACCTACCGGAGGAATGTGCATGCCCCCATCACTGAAGCGGCGAGCCATGGCCTGCCTCGTCGCCGGCGTGACCGCCGTGGCGGTCACGTCGATCGCCCGGACTGCCTCCGCCTCGCCGTCGCCGCGTGCTGTACCCGACAGCGCGCCCCGATGGACGGGCGACGCTCGTGTATTGGGTAATACGTCGGCCGATCAGCGCGTGGATTTCGGCGTCCTGCTGAAGATGCGCGACCAGGCCGGTGCGGTCGCCACCCTGCAGAACATCTCCGATCCGAACAGCCCCGACTACGGCAAGTGGCTGACCAGCGGTGGGTTCACCGCCAACTACGGCCCGGCCAAGCCGGACGTCGCCGCGGTGCGGAACTGGCTCGGCGCGCAGGGCTTCACGCTGCGCAAGACCCTGCCGAGCGGCCTCTACGTCGAGGTGAGCGGCACCGTCGCGCAGGTGCAGAAGGTGTTCAAGACGACGGTGAAGAACTACTCCTACCGGGGTCAGACCGTCCACTCGAACTCTTCGGCGCTCTCGTTCCCGTCGAGTACGCCCGCGTCGGTGATCAACGCCGTCGGCGGCATCCTCGGGGTCGACCAGGGTGCGCAGATCCACACGACGGCTGACACCCTGCCCGGACCGCCGCCCGGCAACCGGTACGGCGTCCAACCCTGCTCGGACTACTACGGGCAGAAGATCGCCACTGACAAGCCCAAGGCGTACGGCAAGCACCAGCCCTACGCGGTTTGCGGGTACGTGCCGCAGCAGTACCAGGCAGCGTACGGCGAGTCCGGCCTGATCGCGGCGGGCATCGACGGTCGGGGCGTGACGGTCGCGATCACCGACGCGTTCGCGGCGCCGACGATCTATCAGGACGCGCAGAAGTACAACCAGGTGCATCACCAACCGGCGTTCAAGCCCGGCCAGTTCAGCCAGATCACCCCGCCCGCCGACGGCTACTCGAACATCGAGGACTGCGGCGGCAACGGGTGGTACGGCGAGGAGACGCTCGACGTCGAGGCCGTTCACGCCATGGCGCCCGGCGCGAAGGTCGTCTACGTCGGCGGCTCGGACTGCCTCGCCGGCCTGGACGAGGCGTGGGCCGAGACGATCGACAACCACGTCGCCGACGTCATCACCAACTCGTGGGGCAACGGCACCGACAACATCGACGACCTCGGACCGGACGTCATCGCCTTCTACAACCAGTTCTCGCTGGAGGCGGCCCTCACCGGCATCACCGTCAACTTCTCCAGCGGTGACTCCGGCGATGAGACGAGCGGTGGTACCGATCTGGCGAGCAAGACCGTCGACTTCCCGGCCGACCTGCCGTACGTGACCGGCATCGGCGGCACCAGCGTCGGTATCGGCAAGCGCGGCAACTGGCTGTGGGAGGCCGGCTGGCAGACCGCGTACGCGCCCTTGACGAACGGCGCGTGGACGCCGACTCCGCCCGGGACGTACGCATCCGGCGGCGGTGGGGGCACGAGCGTGATCTACGACCAGCCGTTCTACCAGAAGGGCAAGGTGCCCTCGTCCATCTCGAAGTACTTCGGGTCGACGCCGATGCGGACGGTGCCGGACATCTCGATGCCCGGTGACGCCAACACCGGATTCCTGGTCGGCGAGACGCAGGAGTTCTCCGACGGCACGTACTGGGATCAGTACCGCATCGGCGGCACCAGCCTGTCCTCGCCGCTGATGGCCGGGGTGATCGCGGTCGCCGACCAGCTGGCCCACAAGTCGTTGGGGTTCGTCAACCCGCTGTACTACCAGCTGCTGCAGACGCCGGCGGTGCACGACATCGTGGCGCCCACGTCGCCGATCGCGCAGGTCCGCACCGAGTACACGAACGGGGTGGACGGGGCGATCGACTACAAGCTGCAGACGGTGGACGTGCAGTCCTCGACGATTCGCTCGACGAAGGGGTATGACGCCGAGACGGGGGTCGGCAGCCCGGCCGGGTTGCCGTTCTTCGTCAGACTGGTCGCGGCGGCGCATCGCCGCTGAGCCGGGCCGTGTTCCGGTTTTGGCCGCCCAGCATCAAATAGATGCCCGGGCGGCCAAAACCGGGCTCAGTCCTGAGCGCGCAGGTATCTCGCGAAGTGCGGCACGGTGAATGCGATGCGGCCGCGCTGGCCGGAGTAGACCAGGCCCTTCTTGAGCAATGCGTCGCGGGCCGGTGACAGCGACTGCGGATTGCGTCCCAACGCCTCGGCGACCGACGCGGTCGGTACGGCGTCGTCCGCGCCGTCGTCGGACACATCAGCCATCGCCCGCAGGTATTCACGCTCGGCCGGGGTGGCCCGCTCGTAGCGCGATCCGAAGAAGCCCACCGCGAGCTCGGACTCCGCCTCGGGCGCGGCCACCGCGATGTCGGCCGCGGTGATGGGCGACGCCGGGGCGACGTCCCACGCGACCTTGCCGTACGCCTGGACGAAGTAGGGGTAGCCGGCTGTGCGCTCGTACAGGGCGTCGAGGGCGTCCTCGGCGAAGTCGGCGTCCTCGTCGCGGGCCGGCCGGGTCAGCGCGGCGTCGGCGGCCGGCCGGTCGAGGCGGTCGATGCGGGCGTAGCGGAACAGCCGCTCCGAGTACGACTTGCTCGCCGACAGCACCGCCGGCAGATGCGGCAGGCCGGCGCCGACCACGACGAGCGGCGAGCCCTGCTGGGACAGTTCGTGGCAGGCCGCGCACAGCGCCGAGACGTCGTCGGGCAGCAGGTCCTGCATCTCGTCGATGAAGACCGCGACGCCCTTGCCGGTATCGGCGGCGAGCCCGGCGACGTCAGCGAGCAGTTCGACCAGGTCGATCTCGATGTCGCCCGAGTCGGCGCGGCCGCTCACTGCGGGGACGTCGATGCCCGGCTGCCAGCGCGGGGCCGTCTTGCTGCTGCTCCCGCTGCCGCGCCGGGACGTCGGGGGCTCGCGCTGCGCGAACGCCTTGAGCACGCCGAGGACGTGACGCTCCTCGTCCTTGTTGGGGGCGGCCAGCTCGCGGATTGCGAGATGCAACGCCGCAGCCAAGGGATGGCGCAGCGGCTGGTCGGGCCGGGCCTCGAGCTTGCCGGTGCCCCAGCCGCGCCGCACGGCCGCGCTGCGCAAGGCGTTGAGCAGGACGGTCTTGCCGACCCCGCGCAGCCCGGTGAGAACCACCGACCGTTCCGGACGGCCGCGTGCCACCCGTTCGAGCACCACGTCGAACGCCTTGAGCTCAGCATCGCGCCCGGCCAACTCGGGGGGACGCTGCCCCGCCCCGGGTGCGTACGGATTGCGTACCGGATCCACGATCGGACTGTATCGAGCTATCTAGCGAATCCCCGAGATTTGCCGAGATTTCGCAATCGTGTCGCGGGGTTGGGGGCCTCTGCGCGAGCTTTGCTCTGCTTACCAATTTGCTCTGCTTACCAATACGCATCGGCCCGGGCCATTCGTGTGCCCTGACCCGGTTGCCGTGGTGATCAACAGCCGCTCAGCTAGCGAATTCGCATGCTCAGGGGCTGTTGATCACAGCGTGCGGGGACGCCCGCGCGGCGGGGTCAGGATCTCGGCGGGGTCAGGACGGCGGCGGGTCAGGATGTCGGCAGGGTCAGGATCTCGGCGCCATCGTCGGTGACGACCAGAGTGTGCTCCCACTGCGCCACCCAGGAGCCGTCGCTGGTCAGCACCGTCCAGCCGTCGTCCCACATGAACCAGTCGGTGCCGCCGAGGGTGAGCATCGGCTCGATGGTGAACGTCATGCCCGGCTCGAGCACGGTGGTCGCTCGGGGCTCGTCGTAGTGCAGGATCGTCGGCTTGGTATGGAACGACGGGCCGACGCCATGGCCGGTGTAGTCGCGCACCACGCCGTACTCGAACCGTTTCGCGTAGGACTCGATCACCCGCCCGATGACGCTCACCGGCCGTCCCGGGCGCACGGCGCGCACCCCGCGCAGCAACGCCTCGTGCGTCCGCTCGCCGAGGTCGCGCACTTCCGGCGCGGCATTGCCCGCGTAGAACGTGCCGCAGGTGTCGCCATGCACGCCGCCGGCAAACGCGGTGATGTCGACCTTGACGACGTCGCCGTCCTCGAGCGGTCGCGAGTCGGGGATGCCGTGGCAGATGACCTCGTTCACCGATGTGCACAACGACTTGGGGAACCCTTTGTAGCCCAGCGTGGACGGGTAGGCGCCCCGCGACGTTACGAACTCGTGGCCGATCCGGTCGAGCTCGTCGGTCGTCACGCCCGGTGCGACGTGGCGACCGACCTCGGCCAGCGCCTCGGCGGCGATGCGTCCGGACACCCGCATCCGGGCGATCGTGTCGGCGTCCTTGACCATCGGATCGTCGTGATCGGCCGGCCCCGCGCCCTCGACGTAGTGCGGCCGCGGGATCGACGGCGGCACCGGCCGCCGGGGCGAGATGGTGCCTGGGCGCAAGGAGGTTCCGGCGGTCATATCTCCATCATTCCTGACCGCCGACGCGGGCGGCAGGGCGTTGCGGCCGGAATGGGACAGCCTCTTCCGGACTGCGCCGTACGTGAGTAATGTGCGCGTTTGGTCCGAGCGGGGCTACGGGCTCGACATCGGGGAGTTCCAGTGCACATCACTGTCGATCATCGACGTCTGCTTCGAGCCGCCTGCGGGGTCGCGGGCCTGGCCGTCTCGGCGTTCCTGCTGATGGCCGGCACCCCGGCGGGTGCGACCACCGGCCAAGGTCAGGGCAGCGGCCACAGCCAGTCCCACCCGTCCGGCAAGGACCACGGCCACAAGCCAGGCGGCGACAAGCCGGGCGGGCACAAGCCGGGCTGTGGCACCAAGCCGCCGCACAAGCCGCCGCCGAGCACCCCGCCCGGCAAGCCACCCCACACGCCACCGCACAAGCCACCGCACACGCCGCCACCGAGCACCCCGCCCAGCACTCCGCCGCACAAGCCGGCGGCACCGAGCACTCCGCCGTCGGCCGCTCCGGCCATCCACCTGCCGGCCACGCACCACCCGGCGACTCCGGCCAAGCCGGCTACCTCGACGACGCTGGCCAACACCGGAGCGTCGGACGTCCCGATGCTGCTCGGTATCGCCGGTGGGCTGCTGGTGGCGGGCTCCGGCGCGGTGGTGGTCGGTACCCGGAAGGTGCGCCGCAGCTAGGACACGTCCTAGCGTCGCTAGCTCACGGGGCGAGGCTGGCCGCGACCTCGACGAGGTCCGGCCAGCTCGCCGACTGCTGCACGCAGCGCGCGAACAGCCATAGGCGCACTCGGTCGGCGTCCAAGTCGAGCAGCGCCGCCATGCGGTGGGCCAGGCCGTGCGGATCGTTGGTCAGCCGATCCACGTTGAGCAGGTGCTGTACGACGTCGTAGGCCGGGTCGCCGACGTAGGGCTTCGGGTCGATCATCAGCCACGATTCCCGTTGTGCGGCAAGGACATTCTCGCTGTGCAGGTCGGTGCACAGCAGCACGTCGTCGACGCTGTCGCGGGGTAGCGACCGCAGCAGCGAGATACCGGCCCGGGCGATGCCCGGATCGAGATCCGATGGCGCCGCTTCGAA
>Ga0137412_10003966_pt1 | contig 11844 bp, 11 predicted proteins | sample CZODoug2_1_16fun_FD_122160 | JGI IMG/M metagenome (GOLD analysis project Ga0137412, IMG submission 122160) | Vadose zone soil fungal communities from Angelo Coast Range Reserve, California, USA - CZODoug2_1_16fungal (Hybrid Assembly) | ecosystem: Environmental > Terrestrial > Soil > Vadose zone...
GCCACCCTGAAATTCATCCCCGGCCGCGCCGTACTCGACAGCGGCACCATGGAATTCGTCGACCGCGAGGCCGCCGCGCGCTCGCCGCTCGCCGAGAGACTGTTCGGCGTCCCCGGTGTCACCGGCGTCTTTTACGGCTCCGACTTCGTCACCGTGACCAAGGACGACAGCGACTGGCAGCATCTCAAGCCGGCGATCCTCGGCGCCATCATGGAGCACTATATGTCCGGCGCGCCGCTGCTGGCCGACGGCAGCGTTGGAAGCGACGAGGCCGCCGACGAGGGCGGCGAGTTCTTCAACGAGGCCGACGCCGAGACGGTCGCGACCATCAAGGACCTGATCGAAACCAGGGTGCGCCCGGCGGTCGCCAGCGACGGCGGCGACATCACCTTTCGCGGCTTCAAGGACGGCATCGTCTACCTCAACATGAAGGGCTCCTGCGCGGGCTGCCCGTCATCCACCGCGACGCTGCAGCACGGCATCCAGAATTTGCTGAGGCATTTCGTGCCCGACGTGGTCGAAGTCCGGCCGGTATAGACCTCATCCCTGCGTAACGGCTTCGCCGTTATCGCCGGAGGAGCCCGCTCTTTGCGGGCGTCTCGAAGGATGAGCGCGGCAAAGGCACGGACTCTCAACCTCATGGTTCGAGAAGGCGTGCCGGACAGCGCAAGTGCGCTGCCGGGAGAGCGCCTCCTCACCATGAGGCGTGTTTGTGAGGCGGCAACCTAGCGTCATCGGTTGTGGCTGATATAACAAGCCCATGCTCATCCTCGCCATCGACACCGCGCTGGATGCCTGCTCCGCGGGTGTTCTCGATACCGACGCCGCTAGACTGATAGCGCTGGAATCGCAACCAATGAAGCGCGGTCATGCCGAAGCCCTGATGCCGCTGATCGCGCGCGTCATCAAGCAAGCCGGCATCGCGTTCGCATCCTTTGACCGCATCGCGGTGACCACCGGCCCCGGCAGCTTTACCGGGTTGCGCGTCGGACTCTCCGCCGCCCGCGGCATTGCACTCGCCGCCGACAAACCGGTGGTCGGGCTGACCACGCTGACGGCCTATGCCGCGCCTGTCGTCAGCGACAACGCCGGACGACCGGTCATCTCCGCGATCGATGCGCGGCACGATCAGGTATACTTTCAGGTGGTCAGCGGTGATGGCCGTTCGTTGATCCGGCCACGCGTCGCGCCGATCGAAGAGGCGCTGCGCGCGTCGCGGTTCGGCGCGCCGCATCTGGTCGGCAACGCCGCCGGAATTCTCGCCGACCGCTGGCCGACGGATGCGCTGCCGCCGTTCAGGGTCGATGCGCAGCCGGCGCCGGATATCGCCTGGGTGGCGTGGTTGGGAGCCGCGGTTAATCCGGATACCGCGCCGGCCCGGCCGTATTATCTGCGCGCGCCCGACGCCAAGCTCCCCAAGGATAGGCTGCAGCAAGCCTCGCAGCCTCAAACGCCATGATCAACCATGTAAGTCGCTGGCTGTCCGGTCTGTGGCGCGGCGGCGCGGCGGTGGTTGAGCCCGCTACCCCGCGCGACGCGCTCAAACTCGCGGAGATTCACGGCGAATCGTTTCACCGCGGATGGGGTGAGGGTGAATTTGAGAGCCTGCTGACCGAGCGGAACACGCTGGTTCACCGTCTCAGGCTCGGACGGAAGATCATCGGCTTTGCGGTGTCGCGCATGGCGGCCGACGAGGCCGAAATATTGTCGATCGCCGTCGCTGCGAACCAGCGCGGCCGTGGCCTGTCCCGCGATCTGTTGCTGACGCATCTCGGTCATCTCGCCGGCCGCGGCGTGCGCAAGGTATTCCTGGAGGTCGAGGAAAATAATCAGCCGGCGCGGCGGCTCTATGAACGGGGCGGATTTGCGGTCGCCGGGCGTCGGGAACGTTACTACCGGGAGGCAAATGGAAAACAATTGAACGCACTTCTGATGCGCCGCGACTTGTCGTAACGCCCGCGCGGTGGCACAACAGTCCTCGTCGCAAGGCAGAAAATCATGACCGCACTGAAGTCCCCGTCCGCGCTCAAGGCCACCGGTATCGAAGCGCGCTGCGCCGCTACCGGCATGCGCATGACCGAACAGCGCCGGGTTATCGCGCGCGTGCTGGCGGAAGCTTTGGATCATCCCGACGTCGAGGAACTGTATCGCCGCTGCGTCGCGGTCGACGACAAGATATCGATCTCGACGGTGTATCGAACCGTCAAGCTGTTCGAAGATGCCGGTATCATCGAGCGGCATGATTTTCGCGAGGGCCGCGCCCGCTATGAACAGATGCGCGACAGCCATCACGACCATCTGATCAATCTGCGCGACGGCAAGGTGATCGAGTTCACCTCCGAGGAGATCGAGAAGCTGCAGGCGGAAATCGCCCGCAAGCTCGGCTACAAGCTGGTCGATCACCGGCTGGAGCTGTATTGCGTCCCGCTGGACGATGACAAATCCTGACCGGGTGCAGTCTTGAACCTGGCAATCGATCTCGTCATTTTCGACTGCGATGGCGTGCTGGTCGACAGCGAAGTCATTTCGTGCCGCGCGCACGCAGAAATCTTGACGCGTCACGGCTACCCGATCACGCCCGAACAGATGCTCGAACGTTTTCTGGGCGTCTCGGATCGCGAAGCGCGCCAAACAATCGAAACCGAGATCTGCCGCAAGCTTCCCGACGATTTCGAAGCACAGATGAAACAGGCCGCGCTGCGGTGCTACGCGGACGATCTGCCAACCATTCCCCATGTCGGCGCGGCGATCGCCGCGATCGGTCTGCCCAAATGCGTGGCATCGAGCGGCACGCCAGACAAGATTCGCCATGGCCTCACTTGCGCCGGCCTTTATGATCTGCTCGCGCCCAGCATCTTCTCTGCCTCACAGGTCGAACGCGGCAAGCCCGCGCCGGATCTGTTTCTGTTCGCCGCCGCACAAATGCGGACCGCGCCGGCGCGATGCCTCGTGATCGAGGACAGCATCCCCGGCATCACCGGCGCGCTTGCCGCAGGGATGACCGTGCTTGGCTTTCACGGCGGTAGCCATTGCCGGCCCGACTATGACGAAACACTTCGTGCGGCCGGGGCGGCGTTAACGTTTGACGATATGCGGCAATTGCCCGATCTGATCGCGCAAATCGGCCAAAAGCCGGGCCTCGTTGCTGGATTTCCGGCACCATAGCCTATAACTAGATGGTGCGCCGCAATGGCGCCATCTCAACCCAGCATTCAGGTTCCATGAACCCGCCGCGCAAGCTGCATATCAAGTCATATGGTTGTCAAATGAATGTCTACGATGCGCAACGCATGGTGGACACGCTGGCGCCGGAAGGCTTTGTCGAGACATCAAGCGTGGATGACGCGGATCTGGTGATCCTCAACACCTGCCACATCCGGGAAAAGGCATCCGAGAAGGTCTACTCGGAACTGGGGCGGTTGCGCGTCGCCAAGGATGAAGCCGCGCGCCATGGCCGCCATCTGAGCATCGCGGTGGCCGGCTGCGTCGCGCAGGCCGAGGGCAATGAGATCATCCGCCGCGCACCGGTGGTCGATGTGGTGGTCGGCCCGCAAAGCTATCACCATCTGCCGCAACTGCTGGCCCGCGCGAAGAGCCATGGCCGCGCGCTGGAGACCGAATTCCCGGTCGACGACAAGTTCGGGTTCCTGGCGCCGCCGAAGCCGGATGCAATCCGCGCGCGCGGCATTTCATCCTTCGTTACCGTGCAGGAAGGCTGCGACAAGTTCTGCACGTTCTGCGTGGTGCCCTATACGCGCGGCGCCGAAGTGTCGCGCCCGGTCGCAAAGATCGTCGACGACGTGCTTCGGCTCGCCGACAACGGCGTGCGCGAAATCACTCTGATCGGACAGAACGTCAATGCCTATCACGGCGAAGGACCTGACGGACGGACGTGGTCGCTCGGGACCTTGCTGCATCGCCTCGCCGATATTCCCGGTATCGTTCGGCTGCGTTACTCGACCAGCCATCCCCGCGATGTCGAGGAGTCGCTGATCGCGGCTCATCGTGACCTGCCGGCCCTGATGCCGTTCGTGCACCTTCCGGTGCAGTCCGGCTCCGACCGGATTCTCGCCGCGATGAACCGCAAACATACCGCCGACGATTATCGCCGCGTCATCGACCGGTTCCGCGCCGTACGGCAAGATATTGCATTTTCATCGGATTTTATCGTGGGTTTCCCCGGCGAGACCGAGGAAGATTTCGCCGCGACCCTCGCGCTGGTCAGGCAAATCGGCTACGCTGGCGCCTATTCGTTCAAGTATTCGCCGCGGCCCGGAACACCGGCGGCGGACATGCGGGAGACGGTGTCAGCGGGTGAGATGGACGAGCGATTGGTGCGGCTCCAGGGATTGATCGACAGCCAGCAATCGGCCTTCAATGCGGCGACGATTGGCAACACCGTGGATGTGCTGTTCGAACGCGCAGCCCGCAATCCCGGCCAGATCGTCGGCCGCACCGCCTATCTGCAGCCGGCGCATGTGATGGCCTCGGTGGATATCATCGGACAGGTGTTGCCGGTGGCCATCGAAAGCCTCGAGCGCTACAGCCTGCTTGGCGAACTCGCAGACCCGCCTCATGCGCGGCGCTCGCAGCCTGCTTTTTCTCAAACGACCAGTTCTTCTCAAACCACCAGTTCTTCTCAAACGACCAGTTCTTCTCAAACGACCAGTTCTTCTCAAACGACAATGGGAGCCTGAACCCTTGCCAAAAAGCGCATCGGATTCGTCTTCGCTCGCTCCCAGCCGCAAACTTGACCGCGACCTGCAAATCCCGCCTGAAACGCAGGTCGTGATCGACTTCGATGACAATCGCGCAGCCTCGGCGCTGGTCGGACCCTACGGACAAAACCTGGCGCTGATCGAGCGCCGGCTCGGCGTCGTGGTCGATTCGCGCGGCAATCACATCACCATCGCGGGATCGCGCGACGGCTGCGACGCCGCGCGCCGCGTGCTGGAGACCCTGTATGCCCAGGCGACCCAGGGTCACGACCTGGCCCAGGGCGATGTCGAGGGCGCGATCCGCGCCGTGATCGCGCAAGGCTCGCTGTTCGAATTCGACGCCAAAGCCGTGCGGTCGTCGTTCGAGACCATCAACCTGCGCAAGCGTCCGGTGCGGGCGCGCACGGCCGCGCAGGACTCCTATATCCGCGCGCTCAAGCGCCACGAACTGGTGTTCGGCATCGGTCCGGCGGGCACCGGCAAGACCTGGCTCGCGGTAGCGCAGGCCGCGCAGTTGTTCGAACGCAAGGAAGTCGATCGCATTATCCTGTCGCGGCCCGCGGTCGAGGCCGGCGAGCGGCTCGGCTTCCTGCCCGGCGATCTGCGTGAGAAGGTCGATCCCTATCTGCGCCCGATCTATGATGCGCTGTACGACCTGATGGATTCGCGAATCGTCGAGCGCGCGCTGCAGACCGGTGAAATCGAGATCGCGCCGCTCGCCTTCATGCGCGGTCGTACCCTGACCAACGCCGCCATCATCCTGGACGAAGCGCAGAACACCACTTCGATGCAGATGAAGATGTTTCTGACGCGGCTTGGCGAGAACAGCCGGATGATCATCACCGGCGATCCCTCCCAGGTCGATCTGCCGCACGGCCAGACGTCGGGCCTTGCCGAAGCCGCAAAATTGCTCGATGGCGTCGAGGGCATCGCCCAGGTGAAATTCACGGCCGAAGACGTGATCCGCCATGAACTGGTGGCACGAATCGTCGCCGCTTATGAAGGATTGCCGCAGCGGCCGGCAACCACCAAGCCTTGATGCGCAAACCTTCCGCCGAGAGCGTGCTGGGGGCGATTTCCGGGCGCAAAAGAAGTTCTGGAGCGATGGCGCCGTTCGCCCTTCCCATCACCGAGGTTCTCGTTGTCGCCGATTGCTGGCAGACCGAACCCGACGCCGAAGCCGTGATCCATCGCGCCATTGGAACCGCGGCCGAGACCGTCAATGCAGGCCTCGGCGAAGCCGAGCTCGCGGTGATGCTGACCGACGACGCCGGCATCCGCACCCTGAACGGCAACTGGCGTGGCGTCGACAAGCCGACCAACGTGCTGTCGTTTCCGGCGTTGCAGCCGACCGGCCCTGGCGGTCCCGACGATGCGCCGCGCATGCTCGGCGACATCGCCATCGCCTACGAAACGATGCGAAAGGAAGCAGATGATGAGCAAAAGCCGTTCGATCATCATCTCAGCCATCTGGCGGTTCATGGCTTCCTGCACTTGATCGGTTACGATCACGACAAGGACGACGACGCCGAGGCGATGGAAACTCTCGAGCAGGAGATCCTGGCGCAACTCGGCATTCCCGATCCCTATGCGGATCGGGAGCGGATGGACTGAGATGGCGGATTCGGAGCCGACCCACGACAATCCGCGCAACACGCGCAACCTGCCGGCCGTGGTGCCGGAGGGCGAAGTGCTGCGTCCGGCCGCCGACAACTGGCTGATCCGCGCGATCCGCACGCTGTTCGGATGGAAGCCGGGGTCGGTCCGCGACGACCTGCAAGTCGTGCTCGATGCAAGCACGCCGGACGAAGTCGGTTTTTCGGCCATCGAGCGCACCATGTTGCGCAACATCCTTGGCCTGCATGAACGGCGCATCGCCGACGTGATGATCCATCGCGCCGACATCGTCGCGGTGAAGCGCGACATTCCGCTCGGCGAACTGATGAGCCTGTTCGAAAGCGCGGCGCATTCGCGTCTGGTGGTCTACAACGAAACCCTCGACGATCCCGAAGGCATCGTTCACATCCGCGACCTGCTTGCGTTCATGACCGCAAGAGCGCGCGCGACCGATGCAGCCAAGACCAAACGCAAGAAGCCGTTGCCCGCCGGTCTCGATTTGCGCGCGGTCGATCTCGCGCTGCCGCTCGCGGACGCCAACATCATCCGTAAACTGCTTTTTGTGCCGCCCTCGATGCGGGCGATCGATCTGCTGGCGCAGATGCAGGCCTCGCGCATCCATTTGGCGCTGGTGGTGGACGAATATGGCGGAACCGATGGCCTGGTGTCGATCGAGGACATCGTCGAACAGATCGTCGGCGAGATCGACGACGAGCACGACAGCGACGAACCGCCGTCGATCGTGCGGCAGGCGGATAATTCCTTCATCGCCGACGCGCGCGCCCGCCTCGACGACGTCCGTTCCGTGATCGGCGAGGAGTTCGTTACCGGCGAAGCCGGAGAGGAAGTCGAGACGCTCGGCGGCTATCTCGTGACCCATGTCGGCCGCCTGCCGGTGCGCGGCGAAGTCATTTCGGGCCCTGGCAATTTCGAAATCGAGGTGCTCGATGCCGATCCGAGGCGGGTCAAGCGCCTGCGCATCGCCACGCGCAAGGAACGCCCTGCGGCGCGCGCGCAGCGCGAACCCCGTCGCCGCGAAGCCTCGCCCGAGGCAGGTCACCCGCAGGCCAATGACAATGTGAGCCCGCCGCCCGGCGATGGAGCCGGTTCGCAGTGAATCTCGCGGCCAAACTCCGCGCCGCCGGTCTTGCGATCATCCTGTCCTGGGGATGGAAGCGCGCCGCTATCGCGATCGTCGCGGGGGCGTTGTCGGCGCTGGCGATGGCGCCGTTCAATGCATGGCCGGTGCTGTTCCTGACTTTTCCGGTCGTGGTCTGGCTGATCGACGGCGCTGCCGCCGGACGCCGGCGCGGCGTGCCGGCGGCGGCGATGGCCGGCTGGTGGTTCGGGCTCGGCTATTTCGTACCGGGACTGTACTGGATCGGCTACGCGTTCCTGGTCGATGCCCCCACATTCGCGTGGCTGATGCCGTTCGCCGTGCTCGGCCTGCCGGCTTATCTGGCGCTGTTCACCGCGCTCGGCTTCGCGCTGGCGCGCCTGATGTGGACCAGGGATGCTTCGCGGGTGATCGCGCTTGCCGTCAGTCTGACGTTAAGCGAATGGCTGCGCGGGCATGCGCTCACGGGCTTTCCATGGAATGCGTTCGGCTACGCACTGACCGAACCGTTGGCGCTGGCGCAGACGGCGTCGCTGATCGGGCTGTGGGGCCTGACATTTCTCAGCGTCGCGATCTTCGCCAGCCCGGCCGTGTTGATCGATGGAAAGTCGCGCGGACGCAAACCCTGGATCGCGCCGGCGACAGCCCTGCTGCTGCTGGTGGCCATGGGCATTTTCGGCGGCGCTCGCCTGGCGCTGCAGCCCACCACGACGGTTGCAAACGTCAGGCTGCGGATCATGCAGCCCAATCTGCAGCAGGATGTCCGATTCAATTATGCCGCCAAGGCGGAGGTGATGCAAAAATATCTGACGCTGTCGGATCGCGCGTCCGGACCCCAATCCACCGGCGTGCGCGACGTCAGCATCTTGATCTGGCCTGAATCGGCGTTCCCGTTTTTCCTGACGCGCGAAGCCGATGCGATGGCAGAGATCGCCGAGCTGTTGCCAAAGGGCACCATCCTGCTCACCGGCTCGGTGCGCGCGCCGGATCTGCCGCCCGGCACGAAAATCACACGCGCCTACAATTCGATCTACGCCATCGACCATGACGGCAGTGTACTGTCGATTTACGACAAGCTGCATCTGGTTCCATTCGGCGAGTATCTGCCGTTCCAGGACTGGATGGAAAAACTCGGCTTCGTGCAGCTCACCAAGGTTCAGGGCGGATTTATTCCGGGCGCGCGTCGCCGCACGATGGAGATACCGAATGCGCCGCGCGCACTACCTTTGATTTGCTATGAGGCTATATTTCCCGGGGATGTTGCAGCGCAAGACGACCGTCCGGGCTGGATCGTCAACCTGACGAATGATGGCTGGTTCGGAATCTCGACCGGCCCGTATCAGCATCTGCAGCAGGCGCGCCTGCGCGCGATCGAAGAAGGGCTGCCCGTGGTTCGTGCAGCAAACACAGGCATTTCTGCCGTGATCGATCCGTTGGGGCGCATGGTGGCGCGACTCGGTCTCGGCGCCGAAGGCGTGCTGGATTCCAACCTGCCGTCGGCGATTCCGCCGACCATTTACACGAGCACCGGCGACATGCCCGCGGCCATCATCGTCGCCGCCGCCTTGATTTTCATCATTCGCAGGCGCGTCGCGAAGCGAGCTTCCTGATTTCCGGTACTGCCGATTCACGCTTGAATCAGGGTGCGGTAGAAATATCGGCTACGCGAAATCACTAGTTGACAGATCGGCTACGCCATTCGCATTCTGCCGCATTGCGCCCCGCCGTCGAGGATGGATCCCATCCGCCTCATTCGTTCAAATTGTCTGCAATCCTTTACCAACTCTCCGAGCAGTATTTGACGGTATTGGCGGGTGGGGCATACAACGCTTTCGTTATGCCTCACCACCAGCGCGCGTAATCCCAAGGAGTGTTGGAAATGTCGACCAAAGCGCCCAACCCTGTTGACAAATATGTCGGCAGCCGTGTGCGTATGCGCCGCATCATGCTGGGCATGAGCCAGGAAAAACTCGGCGAAGCGCTGGGCCTCACGTTCCAGCAGGTTCAGAAATACGAGAAAGGCACCAATCGTGTTGGAGCAAGTCGGCTTCAGCAGATTTCCGAGATACTTCAGGTGCCTGTATCGTTTTTGTTCGAGGGAGGACCTAGCGGCGTCGCGAGCGCCGGAAGCTTCAGCGAAGGTACTTCACCGGCTTACGTTTCCGATTTTCTCGCCACCTCGGAGGGCCTGGCGCTGACCCGAGCGTTCACGCGCATCAGCGATGCCAAGCTTCGGCGCAGCATTGTCGAGATGGTCGAACAGATCGCCGTGCGCGAGGGACCTGACAAGCGCTGAGGTGAGCAATCGCCGCCGAGGCGGAAATTGGCGCATCTGCGCCCGCCAGAACTGCGACAAAATTGACGCATCCAGCAACAATCCGCGCTGGACGAGCGAACCCTGAAATCAGTACAACCCCTGGGCGAGTAGAGGTCTCGGGTCCGCGCGCTCTACTGCCGCCGACCCGGCGTCGATATGCCGAAGACGCTTCCGCGGATGTACAATTGCACATCCGAAAAATAACGATGATTGAATTCCTATGAAGGCGACAACATGCTGACGACCGCGTCCTCAAACCCTTTCGATTCCGCAACTATCCTCGACGGCATCCGCCGCTGGGTCGAAATCGAGACCCCGACGGAAGCGCCCGACCAGGTCAACCGGCTGGTGACCATGGTCGCGGACGGCTATCGCGATTTGCCCGTCACCATCGAGCGCGTGGCAGGTCACGGCGGTTGCGGCGATCATATGCTGGCGCGTTCGTCATGGGGCCAGGAGGCGCCGGGAATCCTGGTACTGAGCCATCTCGATACGGTTCATCCGATGGGATTCATCGAACGACTGCCGTTTAGAATCGAGGGCGACAGCGCTTTCGGTCCTGGCATCTATGACATGAAGGGCGGAGCCTATCTCGCTTACCATGCGTTCCGGCAGCTTTGCGCCACGGCTGAGCGTTCGTCGCTTGGCGTCACCCAGCTCTACGTCTCGGATGAAGAGATCGGCAGCCCGACGTCGCGCGCGCTGATCGAGGCCGAGGGACGCAAGGCAAAATATGTGCTGGTCACCGAGCCCGCCCGCGACGGCGGAAAAATCGTCACCGGACGCAAGGGCGTCGCGCGCTTCGAGATTTTCGTACGCGGCGTCCCCGCCCATGCCGGCTCGCGGCCGGAGGATGGCCGCAGCGCGATACGCGAACTCGCAAACGTCATTCAAACGCTGGAGGCCCTGACCGACATCAAGCGCGGCGTAACCGTCAATGTCGGCGTTGTCAGGGGCGGCACCCGGCCGAACGTCATTCCCGAGGAGGCCTATGCCGAGGTCGATCTTCGCGTTCAAACCATCGCGGATGCCGACGATCTGGTGCCGAGAATCCTCAACCTGAAATCAAGGACCGAAGGCGTCAGCGTCAAGGTCGTCGGCGAGTTGAACCGCCCGCCTTACGAGAAGGGCAATGCCGGCGCCGCCCTGTTCGAACACGCCAAAACGCTGGCCGCGGAAATCGGCTTCGATCTGGTGGATACATTCACCGGCGGCGGCTCCGACGGCAATTTCACGGCACCTCATACGGCGACACTCGATGGCCTCGGCGTCGACGGCCAGGGCGCGCATACCCATTACGAGCAGATGTATATTTCGTCGATCGAGCCGAGGGCGCGGCTGTTGCACCGGCTGTATCAGACGCTGCGATGAGTGTCGCAGCCCGCGATCCCACCGATCGCGACGCATCGTTCGACGATGGCGCTGCCGATCATACCCGCGGTTCGTTTTTCGGACGGCGCAAGGGCCACAAGCTTCGTTTCCACCAGGCCGACCTGATCGAACACTTGCTGCCGCGCCTTGCGCTCGACATCGGAAGCCCCAGCCCGCCCGATCTGGCTGACCTGTTCGATGCGCCGGTCGATGATATCAGACTCGAAATCGGCTTCGGCGGCGGCGAACATCTGATCGCGGAAGCGCTCGCCTTTCCGAAAGTCGGCTTCATCGGCTGCGAGCCCTACGTCAACGGCATGGCCAAGATTCTGGCGCAGATCGAAGCCCATGCCATCGGCAACATCCGGCTGTTGGCAGGCGATGCCGCCGAGCTGCTGGCATGGGCGCCACCACGCTCGCTGGCGCGGATCGATCTCATTCACCCCGATCCGTGGCCGAAGCGGCGGCACTGGAAGCGGCGCTTCGTGCAGGACGCAACCGTCGCCGCCATGGCACGCGTTCTAAAGCCGGACGGCGAGTTTCGCTTCGTCAGCGATATCGCGGACTACTGCGCATGGACGCTGGCGCATCTTTCACGCTCGCGCGATTTCGTCTGGACCGCGGAGCGCGCCTCCGACTGGCGCCTGCCATGGGCCGATTACACGATGACGCGATACGGACGCAAAGCCGAACGCGAAGGCCGC
>Ga0137412_10003967_pt1 | contig 11842 bp, 11 predicted proteins | sample CZODoug2_1_16fun_FD_122160 | JGI IMG/M metagenome (GOLD analysis project Ga0137412, IMG submission 122160) | Vadose zone soil fungal communities from Angelo Coast Range Reserve, California, USA - CZODoug2_1_16fungal (Hybrid Assembly) | ecosystem: Environmental > Terrestrial > Soil > Vadose zone...
AAGCAGATCGAGCAATGCCCCTGCATCCTGTGCCCTGGCCACAATGCCGCCGAAAATGAAAGAGGTGGCCGCCAATATATAGATGAATCGTTTCAACATCGGTTCTCCTTGGGTTAAGTGAGTGCTCGTGACGCGCGCGGGCGCGAGACCGATGGAGTTTTCTTACCCGCCGGTTCACACGAACGGGCCGAAGGTAAAAAGCGATTGTTACGAACCGATGGCGGTCTTGTTACAATTGCGTGAACTCGTCGCGGAGCGGCTTCCTACCTCTCTTGAAGAGCTGACCTGAATTGCGAGAGTCATCGGGCTAGCCCTAGCTAGCACAGCCATGCTGCTCTGGGGCCAACGGGCATCTTGCCCGTTGCCTCCAGCCACAAAGTCGCGGCTACGGCGATTTCTGCGGTGACGCGCTCGCGGTCGCCGCAGGAGAAGGAGCAGCGCTTTGTTGTGGCGTGACGCCAGTTCCGAGCGCAGAAGATTGCGCGGTTGCAGAAGGCGAAACGTTCGCGGCACTCGCGGCCGGCGTGCTCCCGGGCGAACCGGTGGCTGGAGCGACCGACACAGCTGGGGTTGCGGCCGGCATTCCCATCAACTCACGATGTAAACTACTGTCGCTGGCACTGCGTCGCGCATAAAGAATTCCCAGAGCAAAGGTCAGAACGAAAAAAATCCCGGCCAGCCAACCGGTGAATTTCGTCAACACATTGGTCGTTTGCGCGCCGAAAATGTTCTCAGTGACCCCCCCACCAAAGGCCGCGCCAAGACCCTCACTTTTCGGCCGCTGCATCAGAATGACCAGGGTCATCAACACTGCAACCAGCATGTCGATAGCGAGGAGAACGTTGATGAGAATATTCATTGGGAGCGGACAATATCGGCAGATGGCGCCGCTTGTAAACGCGGAACCCGGTGCGCTCGTCATCCCGAGCCCCCACGACAGCGAGAGAGTAAACTTGACGGCTTTAAGCCGTCAAGTTTCCGGGAAAGCTATTCCGATTAAGAATAAGATGACGAGTAGGATTACGATTAAGTTACAGAGCTTTGTAATCGACCGTGATGGTGCGGAAAGTGTGCGGCGGTTTTTCCGCTGAAAAATAAAAGAGCTCGAGCATGGTCGTGCCCACCATCCATTGGTAACCAACCAGCGTCTGGACGATGTCCGTATCGGTGTCGCGCGAGCGTGAGACTAATTTGCCGACCCCATACTTGCCGTCGAAATATCGCCGAACCGTTCCCATCTGCTCATTGTAACGCTCGATCGACCAATCCGGATATTCGTACTGCAGCTCCACCTCCATCAGCTTGTCATTCTTGAAGGTGAACAGAGTTCGTTGCAATCCCGGATGAACCAAACCTTCCACTGTCCAAATTGACCGGCTTCCATCCTGCTTCTTGTCGACAATTTTCGCCTTCGCCCCGTTGAGAACAGCTTCGACCCGGCGCGGCGGATCGCCCCAGCGAAAGCCAAATGGCGGCAGTAGTTCATTGATCGCCCGAACCGGGGCGGTGGCGGCAAAAAGGAGGAACAGCGCGGAAACCAGAATGCGAATCATTCGTTGACGAAATTGTAAACGGTATATTGGCGGACAAGCGGCCGGAGCATGGCATCAATGGCTTGTTCACGCCGCTGGTCGCGCTCAAATTTCTCGAGTGCTTCGCGATCGCGGAAGATCATGACCACACCAAGATCGAACGATTGTTCCAGGCCGGACCGCGCGACCGGCAGGGACCGGCCCACGCGTACGTCATTTACGCCGCGGACACGGCGGAGTGTGCGCAAGGCTCGCAGAAGAAAATTCTGATCGTCAACATTCCCCGGTCGTTTCAACCAAAACAACATCACGTGCGTGACCTGGCGGGAGCGGGTCGGGGCGGCCTGTGCCCCAGTCGACGTAAGAGAGAATGCGATGCAACACAGAGATATCACGACGGGCATGCGGAAGACGAGCAGGAATTTCATTTGCCGGACCAATATCGTCGCTCAAAACCACCCGCCCGGCATCAAAATTGAATTGATGTTTTGAGACGTTTCGGCGGAAGGAATTTTCATTACGAGGGAAAAATCGGTGCTGTTCAACCGATTTTTTTCAGTCAAGAAATTTTTGCGCGGCGTTCAAAAATAAAGTTCAGAATTTTGCTTGTCGGTTTTTTGTTGCGTTTCTAATCTCACGCCTCTGGCAGGGAGCAAGGGAATCGTCAGCTGTGAATAAAGTGTGAACAGAACTCCGCAATTTCGTAACATTCCCCGCCGCTCTTCCGGCGGCGCGCTGGAGTCACTCCCAGATCACAAGAAAATATCGAGGGCAGGGCATCACCCCGGAGACGCGGCGATTTTTCATTTTCCCTCGGAAAAAGGGGATTTTTGCAATGGGACGTGGTCATTCTTTGCTTTACGCGACCAAACTAATTTTCATATTTTCAGGGACCTTTATCAACGCTCTCCTCAGGGCCGCTTCCCTGAGGAAGGCGCTTTTGGGTGTTAACAAGTTGGTATGGACGAGAGTTGCAAAGCCCTTTGGGAGAAATTGTCCGCTGCGCTCAAACCGCAAGTGAGTGCCGACACCTTCAAACGCTGGTTCTCCGCCGTCGAACTAACGAAGGCGACAGAGGACGAACTGACCTTCGTCGTTCCCAACAACATTTACCAATTCTGGATCGAAAGTAATCATATGGCGGCGTTGCAATCCGCTATCACCAGTGCCGTCGGCGCGCCGCGCACCGTCCGCTTCCTGACTTCGGCGGAATCAGACGGCGATGATGATTTTACCGCGCCAGAAGTGCGCAAAACGGACGGCTCCAGTCACAGCAGGACGGTCGGTCTGGGGCTTAGTCTTAATCCGCGAAACACCTTTGAATCATTCGTCGTCGGGCCAAACAACCAGATCGCGCACGCCGCCTGTCTGGCCGTGGCACAAGCGCCCGCGCGCACCTACAACCCGCTCTTCATTTACGGCGGCGTCGGGCTGGGCAAAACGCATTTGATGCAGGCGATCGGCCAGTATCTTTGGGCAAAAAAGAAGACATCAAAAGTGATGTATCTCTCGAGTGAGCTCTTCATCAACGAATTTATCGACGCGATTCAACACAATACGCTGGTGAAATTCCGGAAGCGCTACCGCCAGGCAGATCTGCTCCTGATTGATGATATTCAATTTCTCGCCGGGAAAGAACGATCGCAGGAGGAATTTTTTCACACCTTTAATACCCTCTTCGACGGTCACAAACAGATTGTGCTCTCAAGCGATCGTCCGGCCTCGGAGATCGCCAATCTCGAACACCGCTTGGTTTCGCGTTTCGAGTGGGGCCTGACCGCGGAATTACAGCCGCCCGACATCGAGACGCGTCTTGCCATTCTGCGGAAGAAAGCGCGCGCCTTGCAGATCAAATTGCACGATGACGTTTACCAATTCCTCGCGACGCGTATTCGCAGCAACGTCCGCCGGCTCGAAGGCGCGCTGATGCGCGTGGCCTCTTTTGCCTCGCTCAGCGGCAAGGAGCTGACTCAGGAGACGATCGAGCATTTGTTGAAAGACATTTTGATGGAGGAGCGGCGGCAGACGGTCACGATCGAGCAAATCCAGCGCAAGGTGGCGGAACACTTCGACGTGCGTTTAGCGGACATGACGAGCAAGCGCCGGCCCGCCAGCATCGCTTTTCCCCGCCAGGTGGCGATGTATCTGGCGCGGGAATTAACCAAGGCATCGCTCAATGAAATTGGCGACGCGTTCGGTGGCCGCGATCACGGCACGGTGCTGCACGCTTGCAAGCTGGTGAAGAAGCGGATGAACGAGCAGGATAACATTCGCCAGACCATCTCTTTCATTGACAGCGCGCTCCAGCGCTGATTGAGAGAGAGAGAATGCGGTTGCCGGATCAATTCCGAAGCCTTACATCTTAGGCTTTCCGAATGAAATTCAGCGCGACAAAAGAGAAATTACTAGAAGGATTGCAACAGGTGCAGAATGTCGTCAGCACCCGGACCACGCTGCCAATTCTTTCCAACGTTTTGCTGCAGGCGAAGGAGGGAGCGGTGCACCTGACCACCACCGATCTCGATGTCGGGGTCCGCGGAAGTTTTGAAGCCAATGTCGACAAGGTGGGCGCAACCACCCTGCCAGCGCGCCGCTTGTTCACCATCATTCGGGAATTGCCCTCCAGCGAAATCGCCATCGAAGTTGATGGGAAGAACGCCGCTTCGATTCGCAGCGGACAAAGCTTTTTCAAAATCCTCGGCTTGCCGGAAGAAGAATTCCCGCCGTTGCCAAAGTTTGAAAACGCAAAAGTGGTGACAATGCGGCAGAAGGATTTGCACGATGGTCTGCGCAAAACCGCCTACGCCATCTCGACGGATGAGACACGCTATGTGCTCAACGGCGTTCTCTTCAGCTTCAAGGAAAATAAACTCACCCTCGTCGCCACGGACGGGCGCCGGCTCGCCATGCTCGATATCGAACTGGAATTTCCCCGCAGTCACGAAGCCGAGATCATTGTTCCAACGAAGGCCGTAACGGAATTGCAACGCCTGCTCAAGGACGACGGAGAGGTGAAGATCAGCGTGGGTAGCGGCCAAATCGCGTTCGATCTCAACAAGACTTTGCTGGTCTCAAAGTTAATCGAAGGCAACTATCCAAATTACAAGCAGGTGATTCCGTCGGAAGCCAAGGAGCGCGTTACGCTCGAACGCGAAACCTTTCTCAATTCGCTCCGGCGGGTATCGCTGCTGGCGAGCGACAAATCGAATTCGATCAAACTCAATTTCAGCAAGAACAACATCGAGATCACCGCCAATACTCCCGAAGTGGGAGAAGCCAGAGAATCCCTCCCGGTCGCTTACAAAGGGCGAGACTTTGCCATCGCCTTTAACCCGGAATTTTTAATGGCGCCGCTGCGCAACCTGACCGAGGACGAAGTCTTCTTCGATCTCATCGACGAGATGAGTCCCGGGGTTTTGAAAATTCAGACACCGTTTCTCTACGTGCTGATGCCGATGCGCGTCAGCTCTTGATCCGCCCGGGGGCACACTCTGCAGCGCCGTGCGTGACTTCTGTAGCGGCGGTCTATGACCGCCGGACTGGCCAGAAGCCTGTCTTCCTCAGAATAAGTCTGAAGCCTCTCGCACCCTGATGTCTTCCTGGAAATATGACATTACTCCTAGCGCTACTTTGTCATGTCGAGCGGAGCCGAGACATCTCTAACTATTTGTAGAAGAGGCAAAGTTAGAGATTCCTCGACTTTGCTCGGAATGACAAACAATTTGCCTGAGCGGAGCACCGACAGCTTTTCGGTAACTTGCTTCCTTACAGGCCGATCATTTTGCTTACCGTAGCGAGATCAATCTGAGTCAAATCGCCATTGGGTGCGAGTAACACCCTCGCGCTCGTGTTTTGTGGCGCCCAAACCTTGGGATCGGTCGGACCGAATAAGAGAAAACAACGCGCTCCGCCAGCGGCCGCGAGATGAGAGATTCCGGAATCGTGCCCAATAAAAGTCGATTGTTCGAGCAAGGCCGCCAGTTGCGGTAAAGGCAGCCCATGGGCAAAGCGGACTTGCGCTTCATCCTTAAACAATGTTCGCAACCGCGTCATCTCTTTCTCGTCCGCTTCGCCGGAGACGAAGATAATCGTGCGAAACAAGACCTTCGCGTTTAACAAAGTCTTTGCCAATTCGATCCAGTTTTCGATCGGCCAATTCTTTCTTTCGCTTCCGCTGCCGGGATGGAGCGCGAGCACTGGCGGGTCGCAACTCTGCAGAAATCGACAGGCAAATCCTCGATCTTCATCTGATGGAAAAACTTTTGCGGCCAGATCGCTAACATTAATTCCCAACTCTTGCAGCGGCCGGGCGAGTTGCCGCGCCGCATGCGTGCCCGGGATGATCTGGGCGGGACCGCGCAGAATTCTTTTTGCGCCACATTGCCGCAAATTGTTTTCGAAAATCTGATCCGGATCGTAGAGATAGCTGAGAATCAGATCGAAGCCGCCGAAATAATCGCGCAAATCGAGTGGAAGCTCCGCCTCTCGGGCGAAGAACCGAGACAGCGCACCGTATTCAATCGATCGGACGGCGTCGGCGTAAAATCGTTTATCCGCGATGATCGCGATATGCGGGTAACCAAGGATCTCGATTCGCGACTGTGGATCGGCAGCGCGCAATGCTTTCAACGCCGGCAAGGTCAGAATGAAATCGCCAAGCGCCCCGCCGCGAATGACGAGGATTCGTTTAATAAGAGAGGAATGCTAGAGCGATTAAAGTCGCGCCATAGACAAAAACGAACGCGTGTAGGCCACGCCAGCGTGCAGTTGTCTTGCTGAACCAGCCAATTTGATCGCGCAATTTGTAAGGCACCATTACCCAAATCAGACCCAGCACCACCAGGAGATAAGCAAGCACAGTCAGGACAAGCCGGCTCGATTCGTAGCGAAAGAAAGCGGCATCGAGCAGCGGCTCCGCCATCAGCAGCGCCAGAATGCCCAGGGCGCGGACGGCGAGAAATTCGTCGACGAAGCGCAAGGTCAGGAAAAATCCAATCGGCAATATGATTAAGAATGGGCGGCGGAAGGAAGAGAATTCGCCCATCTCCATGGTCGAGACGAGCCAGAAGCTCCAAACCAAATCAATTGACAGCAACACGATACCGGCGCCACGGGATCGCGGAAATGCGGCTAGGATATCGCGTGCGGAACTTTCCATGGCGAATCCGAAAGCGCCGAGAAGGCAAAGGATTGCACCGGCGAAGAGCGCGGCCATTTGCAGCGAGAAATGATAAATCATCGCATCAATCAATCGGTTGTCCGTAAAGGCTGAAGCCGTTGGCGCGTTCGATTGCGACATCAAAAATTTTGCCGATACGATTTTCTCCCGCCTCGAAAACGACGACCTTATTAGTTCTGGTGCGACCCATCAAACGGGCGGGATTCGTCTTGCTTGGGCCTTCACACAAAACTTCGACATGGGTGCCGATCAGTCTTTCGTTCGCGCACCGGGCGGAAGCGTTGATAATTCCCAGCAGGTCTTGGTTGCGCGCCTCTTTTACGGACCCGTCGATCTGATCGAGCATGGTGGCGGCAGGTGTCTCCCGTCGGGGCGAATACCGGAAGATGAAACCGTTGTCGAATTGCAGCCGTTCAACGAGATCGCGGGTTGCTTTGTAATCGGATTCGGTCTCACCAGGAAAGCCGACGATGATGTCGGTCGTTATCGCGATGCCGGGTCTGGCTGCGCGAATCTTCCCGACCAGCTGCGCATATTTCTCCGCGGTGTAAATGCGGTGCATCGCTTTGAGAATTCGATTTGAGCCCGATTGCAGTGGCAGGTGCACGTGCTCGGGGAGTTTTGGAAGCCGCGACATTGCGTCGATCAGGTCATCGCGAAAACCGATTGGGTGCGGTGAGGTAAACCGCAAACGCTCAAGACCGTCGATTGCACTAACCGCTTCGAGCAATTGCACGAAGGGGCTTGTGCTTGGGCCGCGGCCGGCGACCGCGGCTACAGCGGGAAATTCGTGGCGGCCATACAAATTCACGATTTGGCCGAGAAGGGTTACTTCCTTGACTCCATCGGCGACGAGCGCGCGAACTTCGGAGACGATTTCGGCAATGGTGCGGCTGCGCTCGGCACCGCGCGTCCACGGCACGATGCAAAAGGTGCAATGCATGTTGCATCCTTGCATGATCGAGACGAACGCCGTCGCTTGTTTCGGCGCGAGAGATTGATCTCGAATGGTCGATTGCGAACCGATTTCTTCTTCCACATCGACAATGGAAAAACGCAGATCGTCCATTCGATTCAGGCTGCGCTCAACGACCGCGGCTAGAGTAGCGCGTTTTCGCGCGACCAGGTCATCGACGTAATCGCCCACGCGATGAAATTTTTGGGTGCCGACCACAAGATCGAGGTGTGGGATTTCTTTCAACAGCTCCGCCCCCCGCGCCTGCGCCATGCAGCCGAGAAACCCAAAAACGGTTTCCGGCCGGCTCTTCGCCATGCGGCCGAGCATTCCCATCTTGCCAAGCGCCTTTTGCTCGGCCATGTCGCGCACGCTGCAGGTATTGAAGAGAACAACATCGGCCTCCGTCTCGCAGCTGACCCGCTCGTAGCCGCGGGCAACGAGCGAATGCGCGACCTGCTCGGAATCGCGCTCGTTCATCTGGCAGCCGTAGGTCTTGATGAAGAATTTCGGCACGGCTCGCGAACGATACACAGGGGCGGCGGATGCGCTACGCCATTAAGGGTGGATTCGCGAACCGGCCGGAAAACGGGTATGCGCGCATGACAATTAGCTTCCCATTCTTGCCGCGCTTCCGTTTCAATAACCTTCGCCCATGAATGAGCCGGCCATCGGAATTATCGGCGGCAGCGGCCTCTATCATCTGGAAGGTTTTTCTAGCCTGGCCGAACACCAAATCGAGACGCCTTTCGGCGCGCCCTCCGATTCGATCGTCGGCGGAACAATGTTCGGCCGCAGCGTTTACTTTTTGCCGCGACACGGACGCGGACACCGGATTTTGCCGCATGAATTGAATCATCGGGCGAATATTTATGCGCTTCGTTCCCTCAACGTCCGCTGGATCATTTGCGTGACGGCGGTCGGAAGTTTGCAGGAAAAATACGCGCCGCGCGACGTTCTGCTGCCATCGCAGTTTTTTGATCGGACGAGTCAGCGCGCCTGCCACACCTTTTTCGGCGAGGGCATCGCCGCCCACGTTTCCTTCGCCGACCCGATTTCGCCTAAGCTCCGCGAGTTGTTGGTAGAAGCGGCCAGAGAGAGCGGTGCCTTCGTTCATAACGGCGGCACTTACGTGAACATGGATGGCCCCGCGTTTTCCACTCGGGCGGAATCGGAATTCAATCGCCGCAACGGGTTCGATGTGATCGGGATGACTAACTTGCCGGAAGCGAAGTTGGCACGCGAAGCCGAGATCGCGCTGGCGACGATGGCAATGATCACGGATTACGATTGCTGGAAGGTGGAAGAAGAAGCGGTCTCGGTGCAAACCGTCATTGGCCATTTGCTCGCCAACGCCGAAACGGCTAAGAAGGCTTTGGAACGCGTGGTTCCGGAAATTCCGCGCGAAGCAAATTGGCCCGAGCATCACGCTCTCGACAGCGCAATTATCACGGACCGAAATCTGTGGCCGGCAGCAACGATCAAGAAGCTCGGCCCGATCATTGAGCGCTTCTTATAAGAGAAGGATCGCGCTTGCTTGGCGGCTCCGCAGAGCGTCGCCTACCGATGAAATCTTCGCGAGAACGTATTGTGAGGGCGAGACTCCGTCGAGCCGCGGAGCCAGCGGCACAAAACCTTGCCAGATGCGATTAGAAGATGGTAATGATAGCAACCTGCCGGGCGGTATTTCCATTTTGATCATGAAACGTATCATCGGCTTGTTTGCGCTCGCGTTTCTCGCGGCTTGCGAGACAACCACCATCACGCCGACGGCTTCGATGAAGCCGGCCCTGGCCGACCGCCTCGCCGTTCTTAATACCGACGAACCAATGCCCCCAGCGGAAGGTCCGGAAGACGTTGCGCCGGGCCCCGCTCGGGACCCCACTCGCAACCCCGGCCTCGTCCCTTCCCCACTTTTGCGTTATTCGGCGGCGTCAATGACGCCCTGATGAGCGCTGCAATCTTCGAATCGAAGCCACCAGCGCGCGGATTTGCGAGTCGGCGTGCGCGGCCGTGAGCGTGATTCGGAGACGAGCGGTGCCACGCGCGACACTCGGATAACGAATCGCGGGAACGAAAAACCCTTCCTTTTGTAAGGCGTGGGCAAAGGTCATCGCGTCGTTTTCCTGGCCGATGATGAATGGAAAAATCGCGCTCTCGGGTTTGCGATTTGGTTCGCTGGCAAGTAATTGCTGAAGCAGTTCGATATTTTTCCAAAGCGCGCGCCGGCGTTCCTCACCTTCCGGAGTTTGCAGGAATTCGATCGCCGCAATCGCCGCCGTGGCAACGGCGGCCGGGGGCGCCGTGGAATAAATAAAAGATCGCGCCCGATTCGTAAGCCATTCAATCAGCGAAGTTGAGCCGCAAATATATCCACCCGCGGCGCCGAGCGCCTTACTCAGCGTCCCCATTTGAATGTCAACGGACAATTTTTCCTCCGCCGCCAAGCCGCAGCCGTTTGGCCCGATAACACCAACGGCATGCGCTTCATCGAGAAGAAGCAACGCCTGAAAGCGAGATTTTAGCTCGACTATTTCACGCAAGGGCGCGCGATCGCCATCCATTGAAAAGACGGATTCTGTCACGACAATGATTCGCGCATCCGGCTTTTCCCGTCGCGCCCATTCCAGGTGGCTTTCCAGTTTACCGAGGTGATTATGCGGAAAAACGCGAATGCTGGCGCCGCTCAAGCGTGCGCCATCGACCAGCGAAGCGTGAGCCAGTTTATCGAGAACGATGACGTCGTTTTTCCCGGCGACCGAGGGAAGAGTGCCGACCGCTGCCGCGTAACCGCTATTGAAAGCAATCGCGGCCGGCACGTTTTTCCATTTGGCAATCGTGCGCTCCAGCGCCACATGCGGCGACTGCGTTCCCGAAACCAGGCGGGATGCGCCCGCGCCAACGCCAAATTGTTCAATCGCGTGTGTCGCCGCGGCGCGCAATCGTTCATCGGCGGCCAGACCGAGGTAATCGTTTGACGAAAAGTTAACGAGACGTTGGCCAACCAGCTCTACGTTCGGCCCCTGGGCCGATCCAATTTCGCGCAGTCGCCGCAAAAGGGAACGCGCACGGAGCTGATCCAGTTCATCGCGAAACGGTTCATCCATTGTCACAGCCTGCCAGCGTAGCCATCATTTGCCAGCGCGCCCGCCGCGGTTTCCCGGGTAGCGCAGGCGTCTCGTCGAAACGACCTTTCATCAAACTTCATGAAGAGAACCACTTCGCGAAGTGTCAAAGAAAGTCCGCGATGACGAGACGTCATCGCCAACACGCGAGACGCGTGCGCTACCCGAGCGCTGCAGCGACGACTTGCCGACGGGATTTTGTGCTCGGCAAGCTGCCGAGCACTGCGGGGCTAGCAGCCCGCACTCCCCGATCGCAAGTCCCGGAGAGCGAAAGAACAAAGCGAAATTCTGAGTGTCCTTCGTGTTCTTCGTGGTTAATTTCACCTCCCAATAGGATGCAAGAAGAACGCAAAACTCCCGAGATGCGCGCGCAGATGACAGACATCGAGCGTCTTCGTCATTCGACTGCGCACGTCCTGGTTTCTTGTCATGTCGAGCGTAGTCGAGACATCTCTCGCTATTATGTCTGAGGAACGCAAAACTCCGGAGATGCGAGCAACGATGAGCGACATCGAGCGCTTGCGCCATTCGACTGCGCACGTTTTGGCGACGGCAATTCTGAAGATCTGGCCAGGAGCCCAGTTCGCGGCCGGACCGCCGGTCGATAACGGCTTTTATTATGATGTCGATCTCTCGCACCGGATTTCGCCGGACGATTTTGAGAAGATCGAGGGGGAGATGAAGAAGGAGACCAAGGCGAACCATCCATTCGAACGGATGGAAGTTTCCCGCGATGAAGCACTCACGCTTGGAAAGAAAGGCCGACTCGCGGCGCTAAATGAGCGGAACGCTCCGAGCAAGTTCAAGCTCGATATCATCGAAAACATTCCTCCGGGCGAAACCATTTCGCTTTATCGCAACGGCGACTTCATCGATCTCTGCGCCGGGCCGCATGTCATGCGCACCGGAAACATCGGCGCGTTCAAGCTCACTACTGTGGCCAGCGCTTACTACAAAGGCGACGAAAAGAACCCGCAGTTACAGCGAATCTACGGCACCGTCTTCAAGACCAAGAAAGAACTCGACGACTATTTCGCGATGCTCGAGGAAG
>Ga0137412_10003968_pt1 | contig 11839 bp, 11 predicted proteins | sample CZODoug2_1_16fun_FD_122160 | JGI IMG/M metagenome (GOLD analysis project Ga0137412, IMG submission 122160) | Vadose zone soil fungal communities from Angelo Coast Range Reserve, California, USA - CZODoug2_1_16fungal (Hybrid Assembly) | ecosystem: Environmental > Terrestrial > Soil > Vadose zone...
GCGAGGCCGACCTCAAGACGGTCGAGGCCAAGATTCGTGGCATCAATCCCTTTGCCCGCATCCATCGCACACAGAAGAGCCAGATCGATCTCGGGGTCATCCTCGACAAGGGCGCCTTCGACCTCAAGCGCATCCTCGAGTTCGAGCCGGATTTCCTCGAGCATGGTCACGATCACGACCACGAAGAAGAAGTGAAGAGCCTGTCGGTAACCGCCGACAAGCCGGTCGATCCGGAGAAATTCCAGAAATGGATGGGCGCGCTGCTACAGCTGCGCGGCGGCGATATCTTCCGCAGCAAGGGCATCCTCGCCATCGACGGGGCGCCGCGCCGCTACGTCTTTCAGGGCGTCCACATGATGATGGACAGCGACTGGGGCTCGGCCTGGAAGAACGGCGAGCAGCGTTCCAGCAAGCTGGTCTTCATCGGCCGCAACCTCGACGGCGACAATCTGCGTCGCGGCTTCAAAGACTGCCTGAAGTAGAGACGTGAAGCTCAATCTCGGCCAGCCCGCCTGGCGCGAAGCCCTGCCGCCGACGCGTTCGGTGAGCAGCGACGCGCCGGTCTCCGCCTGCGCCTTCAGCAACGACGGCGCACTGGTCGCCTTCGCTCTGGGTGACGGCAGCGTGCGCCTGTTGCCGGCCGATCCCAAGGCGGCAGCGACCGATGCCACGCCGCCGGTTCATGGCGGTGCGGTCCTGTCGCTGGTCAGCGATCCGGCCGGCGCCGGCTTCGTGAGCGGCGGCGATGACGGACGCATCCTGCGCATCGCGCTCGACGGCACGGCAACCGAACTCGCGAACTTCAAGGGCAAATGGGTCGACCGCATGGTCGCGCACAAGGCCAATGAGGCCATCGCCGCCGCGGTCGGCAGGAACGCGGTCGTCTTCAAGGACGACCGCATGCACGAGGTGGGCCCGCATCCGAGCACCGTGGCCGATCTCGATTTCAGCAAGGACGGCGGCCGGATCGCCACTGCGCATTACGACGGCGCGACCGTGTGGAGCCTGGCCAACATCACGGCGCCGCCGCGCCGCTTTGCCTGGCGCGGCAGCCATGTGGCGCTGCGCTGGAGCACCGACGGCAAGTTCATCGCCACCGGCACGCAGGAAAACGACATCCATGTCTGGCGCATGGCGCAGGCCACCGACATGCGCATGCAGGGCTATCCGGCCAAGGTGAAGTCGCTGTCGTGGACGGCCGACGCGCGCTTTCTCTACACCTCGGCCCAGCCGGTGTTCACCGCCTGGTCGTTCTCCGGCAAGGGTCCGGAAGGCAAGCCGCCGCTGCAGTTCGGCGAGGAAGGCGCGGGCCTTCTGGCCGTCGTGGCGGCGCATCCGGCCGCGGAGTTCGTGGCCGGCGGCTACGATTCGGGAGAGCTGCAGCTCGGCGACATCAAGACCCGGCGCTCGGTGGTGCTGAAGATGGCCGACGGCTCGGCCATCACCTGCCTCGCCTGGTCGCCCGACGGTTTCAGGCTCGCCGTCGGCAATGACAGCGGCGCCCTTTTGGTGATCGATCTGCGGCGGTAGTCGCGCGTCATTTCATGCTCTTGTGGACCGCGAGCCTCCGGCTCGCTCATGAGCATGAGCGAGCGGGACCCTTCGGCAGGCTCAGGGCAAGCTGCTCGTTGGGGTGGACGGCCCCCAACGGCATCGATGTGCCAGGATGAGGTCGTTAGGTCTCATCAAAGGGAGCCGTCCATGGCGACGATAGCACGACTTGGCATCGATACATCGAAGAGCCTGTTTCAGCTTCATGGCGTTGATGAACGGGAGGAGGCGGTGCTGCGCAAGCAGGTGCGGCGCGGCCAGTTCTTGGGGTTTGTCGCCAAGCTTGCGCCGACGAAGATTGGCGTGGAAGCGTGTGGCGCCTCACACTACTGGGCGCGCCAGCTGCAGGCGTTGGGCCATGAGGTGGTGCTGCTGCCGCCGCAGCACGTCAAGCCCTACGTCGGGCGCAACAAGAACGACAAGATCGATGCCGCCGCGATCTGCGAGGCGATGAGCCGGCCACGGGTGCGGGAGCGCTTCGTAGCGATCAAGAGCGCCGAGCAGTCGGCAGCGCAGATGCTGCTGGGTACGCGCGATGGCCTGCTCCATCGACGCACGCAACTGGGCAACACCATCCGCGGCCATGCCGCCGAGTTCGGCCTGGTTACGGCCAGGGGGCTGGCCCACATCAAGCCACTGCTGGAGCGCATCGCCGTCGATCAGGCCGTCCCGGCGTTGGCCAAGGAGCTGTTCGCCACCCTGGGCGAGGAGTTTACCGAGCTTGGGCCACGCATCGCCCGACTCGACAAGAAGCTGAAGGCCTTCCAGCGCGCCGACGAGCTGTGCCGGCGCCTTGTCGAGGTACCCACGATCGGCCCAGTCATCGCCAGCTCGATGGTCATCAAGATCGGCAATCCGGCAGCCTTCCGATCCGGCCGAAGGTGCGCGGCCTGGCTCGGCCTCACCCCGAAGGATCATTCGACCGCCGGCAAGATGCGACACGGCGGCATCACCCGCGCCGGCGACGAGGGCTTGCGCGCCGCCCTGGTGTCGGGCGCGACAGCCTACATCCAGCAAGTCAAACGCGGCCGCACCAGGCCCTCGCCCTGGCTGGCCCAACTCCTGAAGCGCAAGCCCGAGAAGCTCGTCGCCGTGGCGCTGGCCAACAAGACCGCGCGCATCGCCTGGAAGCTCATGACGAGCGGCGAGCGCTACGACCGCGCCCGGGCCGAGGCCCGCGAGGGGCTCGGTGCTACGCAATATCAGGGCTCCACGCCGAGCCCCTCGCTCCATACGCACATTGCCGACCATGGTGCCAGCACCATGACCGGCGCATAAGAACTTCAGCGTGACCGTGGCCACCACCTCGCGCTGAGGGCCGGGGCCTGCTCGAGCAGCAAGGAGATGGTGTGATCAGGCGATCCCACACCCGGGACAATCCGTCGGACCGCGCGGCGTTCAACGTCTCAGGCTCGTTTGGAACCCGGGAAGCGGATACCATCTTGGCAGCGGTCGACCTGGCCGCGTCAACAGACCGGACATACGACCGCACTCGCCCTGGCACACTTACTCAAAAAAGCTCTTGCAGGCAGGGGGCCGTCCACATACGCGGTCCGGAAGACCATGACGCGCCACTGCCATGGCGCGCCCCCAGCGACGACATGATTCCGAACGATCGGTACGTGCTCCATCGTGACGTAGGTTCCTACTGCTATCGGAACAGCCGCCCCACCTGCCGTCACCGGCCACAAGTGCCGGCATAGTAGGCATCGGCATCGCAGGCCTTGCCGCCCGGCAGCGCACAGGCCCCCCGCTCGTCGGCGGCGCCGCTTCCGGCGACCACCGTGTAACGACCGCCGGTGATGGCGCAGTAGCGCGCGGCCGGCGTGATGTACCCCGTCACCCGGAGACCGCCGACCGGGCACTCGCCGCGGAACATCGCCCATTCCTCGCATTGGTAGTTGTCGGTGAAGACGCAGACGCCGAATTGACCGCCGTCGGGGCGGCGCTCGATCTTGAGTACGCCGCCCCGCGTCGCGCAATTCTGCGACGCGGGGTTGGCAAGCTGCGGGGCCGGCAGCACCTGAGCGGACGTTCCAGCGCAGCCCAAGGCCAACCACAGGCTCACGAAGAAGATGGTCGCGCGTTGCATTCGGTCCGAGTCCAAGCGGAAGGTGCCACTGGGAATCCGGATCATGTCGGCCTGCTTTTCAAGCCTGTCCATCACTTCATCTCGAACGGATAGATCACTTTCCAGACGTTCTTCATGTCGACGACGATCCACTTGCGCCGGATCGCCTCGTCCCACGCCTTGTCGAGGCGGCCGATCGGCGAGTCGCGATCATAGGCATATTCGCGCACGGCGTCGGTGTGGTGCAGAAGGCCCATGAAGCGCGCGCCGGCGCCGGCCGCCGTCCATTCCAGCATCTGCTGGTCGCCATCGGAATTGCCGAAGGCGAAAATCGGACGTCGCCCGATGAACCGGTTGATACCCTCGGGCTTGCCTGGCCCATCGTCGATGAATTCGACCTTGGCTTCCTTTATCAGCACGGGCTGGTCGGGCGCCTGCAGCACGTATTTGGTGACGCCCGAGGAGCCCACGACCTGCTCGGGCGGAATGCCGTAGACACGGTCGGTCCACGCCCGCATGAATTCGACGCCGCCGCCCGAGACGATGAAGGTCTTGAACTGGTTGGCGCGCAGGAAAGCCAACAGCTCCAGCATCGGCTGGAAGACGAGATCGGTATAGGGCCGCTTGAAGCGCGGATGGCGCGCCGTGGCCAGCCAATCGAGCACCACCTGCCTGAATTCCTCGGTGGTGAGGCCGCTATGCGTGGCCGTTACGATCTCGAGCATGCCCTTCTCGCCCATGGCGGCGAGCGCGTCGCGATTGTCCTCGAGCGCCCATTTGAAGGGCTCGAGCACCTTCCAATCGGGATGGCGCGAGGCCACCGCTTTCACCCGGTCGAGGGCGAAGAGCGCCTGGATATAATTGGGCTGTTCGGTCCACAGCGTGCCGTCATTGTCGAACGTGGCGATGCGCTCGGGCACCGGCACGAGATCGGTTCCGCCGGCGGTGGTGACCCGCGCCACGAAGTCGAGGATCGCCTGCTTGGCCGGTCCCTCGTTCCACGACGGCAGCGGATCGGCCTGCGCGACGGCAGGCGCGGTGGGCAACAAGCCTGCGGCCGCGAGACCGGCGACGAACGATCTGCGCTGCATGCCAACTCCCTGTGGCCCGACCCTAGCATGAAAAGCCGACGGTCAACGCCATTTGCGTCCGCGTCGATGCATGTTCAGACTGACGGCGATGTCCTCGCGCCGCGCTCTGCTCACGGGCGGTCTCGCCAGCCTGTTGCCAGTCACCCTTCGTGCACAGAGTCCGCTGATTCCGGAATTCCTGGACACGCTGTCCGGTGCCTACGGGCAGGAACTGTTCAGGCCGGCGCACTGACGATGGCGACAACCGCCGCTCCCCCGAACGATGCCGTCAAGCGCCTGCTGCCGTGGCTGGTCGCCGTGGCGTTCTTCATGCAGTCACTCGACACGACGATCCTCAATACCGCGGTGCCGGCGATCGCCCAGGCGATGGGCGTGATGCCGCTCAGCGTGAAGGCGGTGCTGGCGAGCTATACGCTGAGCCTCGCCGTGTTCATTCCGATCAGCGGCTGGATGGCCGACCGGTTCGGCACACGGCGCGTCTTCGCCTCGGCGATCGGCTTCTTCACCCTGGGCTCGGTGTTGTGCGGCCTCTCGACCAGCCTCGAGATGCTGGTGGCCTGCCGCGTCCTGCAGGGCGTGGGCGGCGCCATGATGATGCCGGTCGGCCGCATGACGCTGGCGCGCACCTACGGCAAGGCCGATCTCGTCCGCGTCATGAGCTTCGTCGCGGTCCCAAGCATGGTCGGCCCGATGATCGGGCCTGTCGCCGGCGGCCTGATGGTCACCTATCTCAACTGGCGCGGCGTATTCTACGTCAACGTCCCGGTCGGCCTGCTGGGCGTCTATTTCGTGTATCGCCACCTGCCGGATTACCGCGAGCCGCAGAGCCGTCCACTCGACTTCATCGGGCTGGTGCTGTTCGGCGGCGGCATTGCGCTCCTGTCCTACGTGCTGGAAGTGTTCGGCGACCACAGCCTGAGCGGGGTCGAGATGCTGGGCCTGCTCGCGCTCGCCGCCCTGCTGCTCGCCGGCTACGGCATCCGCGCCAGCCTGACGGCGTTTCCGCTGCTCAATCTCGGCTTGTTCAAAATCCGCACCTTCCGCGCGGCGGTGAGCGGCGGCTTCGTCGCGCGCCTGGGACTGGGCGGCATCCCGTTCCTGTTCCCGCTGCTCTACCAGATCGGCCTCGGCTTCTCGCCGGTCCAGTCGGGCCTGCTGGTCCTGCCGCAGGCCATCGCGTCGCTCGGGATGAAGACCATCATGCCGGCGATCCTGGCGCGTCTTGGCTACCGCACCGTGCTGGTCGGCAACACGATCGTCGTCGGGCTGTTGATCATGTCGTTCTCGACCGTGGGCGCCGACTCCCCGATCTGGCAGATCGTCCTGCAGGCCTTCCTGCTCGGTTTCTTCACGTCCATGCAATACACCAGCATGAACACGCTGGTGTATGCCGACATCTCGGGCCCGCAAACCGGCGGCGCCAGCACGATCGCCGCCACCGGCCAGCAGCTCGCCATCAGCTTCGGCGTGGCCGGCGCCGCTTTGATCGCCGCCATCTTCGTTCCACCCGAGATGCATTCGCATCCCGACGTGATCATTCACGGCGCCCAGCAGGCCTTCCTGGCGCTGGGCATATTGACCGTCCTGTCATCGGCGGTCTTCCTGGAGCTCAGGGCCGACGACGGCGCGAACATGAGCCGCCACGCCGCGGGCCCTCGACTGGCGGCCAGGCAATAGTCGCGAAGTCATCCTCCCCACGCCTCGCGTCTGTCGGATTCGCATATCCGAACTCATTTGCTCTGGGTCCTCTCCGCCGCGAAGCGGGGGAGAGGAAGGGACCCATTGCGAAGCAATGGGTAGGTGAGGTGGTGGCTGATAAGCACGGGATGTTTCTGGTGCGAGCACCGTAACCCACCTCACCCTCCCCGCGCTGACGCGCGGGTCCCCTCCCTCTCCCCCCGCGATGACGCGGGCGGAGAGGGCGTTTGAGTCGAGATATGTGAACACGACAGCCACGAAGTGGGGGGAGAGGGAGGGGCCCGCGCGAAGCGCGGGAGGGTGAGGTGAGTGCGGCGCTTCCATCGCACGAGCATCTCGTTTGATGAAGCACCACCTCACCTTCCCATTGCTTCGCAATGGGCCCCTTCCTCTCCCCCGCTTCGCGGCGGAGAGGAGTTTGATGTGCGAGAAATAATCACACGTTGAACCTGAAGTGGAAGACGTCGCCGTCCTTGACGGCGTAGTCCTTGCCTTCGAGCCGAAGCTTGCCGGCGTCGCGTGCGCCCGCCTCGCCGTTCAGGGTGACGTAGTCGTCGTAGGCGATGGTCTCGGCGCGGATGAAGCCCTTCTCGAAATCGGTATGGATGACGCCGGCCGCCTCCGGCGCCGTGGCCTCGCGGCGCACCGTCCAGGCGCGCGCTTCCTTCGGCCCGACCGTGAAGAACGTCACCAGATCGAGCAGCTGGTAGCCCGCCCGCACGACTCGCGCGAGACCGGTCTCCTTGAGGCCGAGCGAGGCGAGGTACTCGCCCTGATCCTCGGGCGGAAGCTGCGCCACTTCGGCCTCGATGGCGGCCGAGATGACCACGGCCGGCATGCCGCGCGTCCTGGCGTAGGCCTTGGCCTTGGCGCTGTGGGCATTGCCGGTCGCGGCCGAGGCCTCCTCGACATTCAGCACGTACATCATCGGCTTGGCGGTGATCAGCTGCAGCAGGCGGAACACCGGCCGCTCGTCCGCCGTGATCGCCGTCTCGCGAGCGAGCTTGCCCTCGCGCAACGCGTCGAGCGCCTTCTTCACCACCGGCGCTTCGGCCGCCGCTTCCTTATCGCCGCCCTTGGCGCGCTTCTCGAGATTGGGCAGGCGCTTCTCGAGGCTGTCGAGGTCGGCCAGCATCAGCTCGGTCTCGACGATCTCGGCATCGCGCACCGGATCGACGCTGCCCGAGACATGCGTCACGTCGGAATCCTCGAAGCAGCGCAGCACGTGGGCGATGGCGTCGACCTCGCGGATGTTGGCGAGGAACTGGTTGCCCAGTCCTTCGCCCTTCGACGCGCCCTTGACCAGGCCGGCGATGTCGACGAACTCGAGCTGGGTGTTGATGATCTTGGCCGAGCTGGCGATCGCCGCCAGCTTGTCGAGCCGCGGATCGGGCACGGCGACGCGGCCGACATTGGGCTCGATGGTGCAGAACGGATAGTTGGCCGCCTGCGCCGCCTGCGTGGCGGTGAGCGCATTGAACAGGGTCGACTTGCCGACATTGGGCAGGCCGACGATTCCGCAATTGAAACCCATCTTCTACGCTTTCGACTCTTCGACCGGGGGCCCTTTGGGAGGGGCGGGAGGCGGCGCGAGATGCGCCACCCGGCTCATGTAGCGTTCGTCGGCCTTGCCGGTGCCCTCGGCCAGCAGCGCCGACTCCTCGGCCAGCGCGCCCAGCGCCTTGGGCAGCCAGCCGTCCTTGGGGTCGCGCTCGTCGGGCTCGAAGTCGCGCAGCACCCAATGCAGCACCAGGTCCTTGTGGCCGGGATGGCCGATGCCGATGCGTACGCGGCGATAGCCGTTGCCGACATGCGCATCGATATCGCGCAGCCCGTTATGGCCGCCGGCGCCGCCGCCCTTCTTCATGCGGATGCGGCCGGGGGCGAGATCGAGCTCGTCGTGGAAGACGACCACGCGGTCGAGCGGGATTTTCAGGAAACGCACCGCTTCGCCCACAGCCTTGCTCGATTCGTTCATGAAGGTCATGGGCTTCAGGACGAGCGTGCGCTCGCCGCCGAGATGGCCTTCCGCCACCTCGCCGTTGAAGCGTGTACGCCAAGCCGAGAAGACACGGCGGCGGACGATCTCGTCCACCGCCATGAATCCCACATTGTGCCGGTGCCCCGCATAGCGCGGCCCGGGATTGCCGAGCCCGACCAGCAGAAGCATCGAACGGACGGAGGCTCTTGCCTGCCGCTACTTCTTGGCCGGAGCCGGGGCCTTGCCGCCGGCTGCCGGAGCTGCGCCCGCTGCCGGAGCCGCACCTGCCGCCGGGGCCGCACCCGGCGCTGCGGGCGTTGCACCCGCTGCCGGAGCCGCACCCTCGGCTGCCGCCGGAGCCGACGCCGCCGCTGCCGCATCGGCCGCCGCCTGGGCCGCCGCTTCGCGCACCACGGTCGGTGCGGCGATCGACGCCACGGTGGCGTTCTTGTCGCGGCTCACCACGCGCACGCCCTCGGGAACCGCGAGCGTGGAAAGGTGAATCGAGTGGCCGATCTCGAGGCCGGTCAAGTCGACCTCGAAATATTCGGGAATGGAGGCCGGCTTGGTGCGCACGGTGATCTCGTGCAACACGACGTTCAGCACGCCGCCGCGCTTGATGCCGGGCGCCTGGCCTTCGTTCTTGAAGTGGACCGGCACCTGCACGGTGATGATCGAGTCGGGCCCGACGCGCAGGAAGTCGAGATGCAGAGGCTTGTCCGTCACCGGATCGACCTGCACGTCGCGCGGCAGGACATCGTAGCCCGTGCCCTCGACGTCGATCTTGATCTGGTGATTGAAGAAACCCTCCTTGTGCAGCTCGCGTTCGATCGATTTCGGCTCGACCGCGATCATCACGGGGGCTTGCTTGTCGCCGTAGATCACGGCGGGAATCAGTCCATCGCGACGGCTGGAACGGGCGCCCCCTTTGCCGGCCCGGTCCCGCATCTTCGCGACGACCTTTGTCGTCTCTGCCATTTCAACTTCTCCTTAAGGTTTGCTCTTTCGCTCTCTCACTCACGGCGCGGCCTCCAGGGGTGCCCAACGCCGGATCTCCAAAACTCCTAGTCGAACAGGCTTGAAACCGACGTCTCCTCGGAGATGCGTTTCATGGCCTCGGCCATCAGCGTGGCGATGCTGAGCGGCCGCACATTGGGCGACACGCGCACCGCCTCGGTCGGCTGGATCGAGTCGGTGATCACCATCTTCTCCATCGGCGAGGCCGCGACGCGCGCCACCGCGCCGCCCGACAGCACGCCGTGCGTGACATAGGCCGACACCGACTTGGCGCCCTGGTCCATCAAGGCGACCGCGGCGTTGCACAGCGTGCCGGCCGAATCGACGATGTCGTCGATCAGGATGCAGTCGGCGTTCTTGACGTCGCCGATCACGTTCATCACCTCGCTGGTACCCGCCTGCTCGCGGCGCTTGTCGATGATCGCGAGGTCGGCGTCAATGCGCTTGGCGATCGCACGGGCGCGCACGACGCCGCCGACGTCGGGCGAAACCACGGTAAGGTTGCGGTTTGTCAGTGTTTCCTTGATGTCCTTGCTGAACACCGGACCCGCGAACAGGTTGTCGACCGGGATGTCGAAAAAGCCCTGAATCTGGGCGGCATGGAGGTCGAGGGTGAGCACGCGGCTGGCGCCGGCATGGGTCAAGAGGTTGGCCACCAGCTTGGCCGAGATCGGCGTACGCGGGCCTGTCCTGCGGTCCTGCCGGGCGTAGCCGTAGTAGGGCAGCACCGCGGTGATGCGCCGGGCCGAGCTCCGGCGCAGCGCATCGATGGTGATCAGGAGCTCCATCAGATGGTCGTTGGCCGGAAAGCTGGTCGACTGGAGCACGAACATGTCCTCGCCGCGCACGTTTTCCAGGATCTCGACGAAGATCTCGTTGTCCGAGAAGCGGCGGATGTTGGCCTTGACCAGCGGCAAGGCCAGCTTGGCGGCAATGGCTTCTGCCAGCGGGCGGTTGCTGTTGCCGGTGAGAATCTTCATATCGCGACCCCTGCCGCCGGGCGGTTTCTCGTTAAGTCGTTGATTTAAGACGACAAAACGGCCTTTCCCGGCCGCGACGCGGCGGACCATACCAATGAGTCCCGGTTCTGTAAACGCCCTGAAATATCGCGCTTTTAGCCCGTCAATACGGTGCCTGGTCGTCGATCATGATGATGCGGTGCAGGCGGCGGATGTGCGTCTCCTCGTCCCACTCGCTGGCGCGGTGCAGGCTGCATCGATTGTCGGACATCAGGACGTCGCCGGGCTGCCAGCGATGCCGGTAGGAGAAGCGATCCTGGATCATGTGGTGCAGCAGTTCGTCATAAAGCGCCTGCGCCTCGTCTGGGTCCATGCCCTCGATACAGGATCCCCATTCGCCGCCCAGGTACAGCCCGCGACGCTTCAGTTCGGGATGCGTGCGGACCAACGGATGGAAGACATCGGGTATCTTGCGCCGCTCCGCTTCCATCTCCTCTTCGCTGGCTTCCGGGAAGAGATTGCGGAACAGCCGCGCGCGGCTGTGCAGCACCTTCTTGTCGTCGATCTTCGCCCGAACCTCGGGTGACAGCGCCTCGTAGGCGGCGATGCCGTTGGCATAGCGCGTGTCGCCCTGCTCCGGTGGCACCTGGATGGCGTGGAGGTAGGTGAACAGGCCGGGCTCCGGCAAATGATAATGGTCGGTGTGCCAGTTCAGCCCGACGCGCGGCGAGCCGACGCTTGCCTGCTTCTCATGCACATTGCCGACGACAAAGATCTCGTGATGGTCGGCCAGGCAGTAGTGGCGGAGCGAGTGCAGATCCGGCCGGCCGCCGAATCGGCGGGCGAAAGCCAGATAGGCGCCTGGCTCGAGTTGTTGCTGGCCGCGGAACAACAGCAGGGTCCGCTCGACGCAGGCCGCGCGAATGATGGCCACCATCTCGGCGTCGTGCTCATCGCCAAGGTCCATGCCGTCGATCGACGTGCCGACATGCTCGGCAAGATCGATGACTTTCAGCCCGCGCGCGGCGGCGGCCTGGCGCCAATCCATCTGCTCCGACATCAGCGTCTCCCGGACGGCAAGAACTCGAAGGACCGTGGCACCGTTATTGCACCTTCGTCGGTCGAACCACGGACCGCATCAAGCAAGCATTGTGCCGGCATGCCTGTGGTGCAAGACCGAGGAAGGCAAGGCCGTCATGTATGCTCGCTGGATCTCCATCTCCCTGCTGCTCTGCCTGGGCGCCCTGCCGACGGCTGCCCAGACCTGCAAACCGGTCCTCGCCGAATCAGATCTCGTGGCGCCACCCAAGCTGCAGATGTCGATCAACCCCACCTTGCCGCCGCAGCAATTCGTCGACGAGAAGGGAGAATTGCAGGGGCTGAATGTCGAACTGATGCGCGAGATCGCGCGCCGGCTCTGCGTGCCGCTCGACCTCATCCGCATGGACTTCCCGCCGATGATCCCGGCGCT
>Ga0137412_10003969_pt1 | contig 11838 bp, 8 predicted proteins | sample CZODoug2_1_16fun_FD_122160 | JGI IMG/M metagenome (GOLD analysis project Ga0137412, IMG submission 122160) | Vadose zone soil fungal communities from Angelo Coast Range Reserve, California, USA - CZODoug2_1_16fungal (Hybrid Assembly) | ecosystem: Environmental > Terrestrial > Soil > Vadose zone...
TTGTCGGGTTTGGTTTCGCCTTGTGGGTAGGGTGTTTGGTGGTCGAGGTCGCAGCGGCTCGCCGGGGTTTGGCAGGTCGGGAATCGGCATACCCGGTCCCGGGCGCGTACGTAGTCGGCGAGTGCGGTGGGTGGTCGGTAGGTGGTGCGGCCGTAATCGAGAATCGTTCCGGTCACCGGGTCGGTGAGGATGCGTCGCCACACTCCGTCGGCGGCGATGCGGCGGGCCAGGTCGGAGGGGATCGGGCCATATCCACTGAGCTCGGCGGGTTGGTTGTCCAACCCGAGCAAGGTCCCGGCGGTGATGATGAGATCGATCAGCGGTTTCCCCGGCCGACGGGCCGACCGTGCCGCGGCATTACCGGATTTCCTGTCACCGTCGCGACCGGTATTACCGCCACACGTTGGGCAGTCGTCGCGATCAGCATCGTGACCGGGATCCGACCCGCCGCTGCGATCGGCGCCGGATGCTGAGCCGACATCGTTATCCGCGCGCGAGTCTGGGTCGCCGCGATCAGAATTATCGCCGCAGTTCGTGTCGTCATCGGTGCCGCGCTCGCGACCAGTGTTGGTTGGTGTTGGCGAGTTTCCGCTGGCCGGGGCGGTGACGCGGCCGGTGATGAGGTCGATGAGGGTGTCGGCCCGGCGTTGATCCATCGTCCGGGGATCGGTGGCCGGGTATGACCGGGCGATCAACGACAACGTCGCATACACCAGAACTGCGTCCTCGGCGGAGAGGTTGGCTTTGATCGTGCCCATCCCATCGTCACCGGGTAGGTGTTGCACGGATCTTTCGTGTCGGGCCTTCTCGTGTCGGGCGTTCGCTCCGTCGGGGTCGACCGCGATCACCGCTCGATCGACCAGCCGACGCAGCTGCCCGGTCGTCTTCCCGGCCGCCTTCGCCAGCACGCTGGTCTCGACAACGCCGGCTTGCTCATCAGTCAGCCGCATTGTGCGGTCGGCGATGATGGTGACCTTCGACCAATCCAGCTCACCGGATTTCCACGCCGCCAACGTCGCCGGCAAAGATTCGGTCAGCTGCAACGCCAACGTAAGCTGCACATCGGCCGCCCGCCGGGTAATCGACAACGCACACGAGATCTCATCGAGGACGTACTCGCTGATCTGAGAACCCTTGAATCCCAGATCCCGCGCGCCCGTACGCAACGCCTCCCGAGCGAACGCCGCGATCGCCTCCAACTCCTGCGCCTGCGCGGCCGAGGACAACCGCCGCAACGACAACGCCATCGTCAGTGCATCCGGCACCACATCATCAGGATCCGGAATATCACCAGCATCCGCAGACCACAACGAAAGATACTCGGCAATATCCGCAGCCGACGGCTCCCAGACGTCATCGACGTCAGCGAGAGTAATCCCTGCGGCATCAAACATACATTCGATAATACTCGCGAAATCCCTTCTGGACAAGGAGATTAAGACCAAAAACAGTTGCACGACACAGAGTGTCGGTGGCCGGTGCTATCCACGATGAATCAAGAAACGTGGAGGTGTCATGAAGTTTGGAATCGACGTGCCGGTGGACGGACCGTACGCCAACCCTCGGCTGCTGAGCGAGATCGCGAACGAGGCCGAGGCTGCCGGTTGGGACGGCGTTTTTCTGCAGGACGTCTTCGTCGGGCCGGCCGTCGCCGACCCGTGGATCACACTGGCCGCGGTTGCGCTACGAACGGAACGAGTGCGCATCGGAGTGTTTCTGACGCCGATGCCCCGCCGGCAGCCATGGGAAGTCGCCCGACAAGCTGTCACCATTGACCATCTTTCCGCTGGTCGGCTGATTATGGGTGCCGCTCTCGGCCACAGCGAATTGGACTTCACGCCGTTTGGCCTCGACTGGGATCCCGTAATTCGAGCGCAAAAGCTCGATGAGACGCTCGAAATCATTGTTGCGCTGTGGTCGGGTGAGTCGCGCTCATTCACTGGTCAGCATTATCATTTGACCGATGTCATTCTCGGCCCGCGGCCCATTCAGCGGCCACGTATCCCCATCTGGGTCGCCGCGGGTTGGCCGGCCCGCCGGCCACTACGCCGTGCGGCGACCTGGGACGGTGTCTATCTGATGACGAACAATCAACGCACCGGCGAGGCAACCAACGCGCATGACATTGCCGCCGCCACACAGTACATGGGCCAGCTCAGCGATGACCATCGGCCGATTGAGGTCGCGGTGAACGGCCTTGCCGACGGACGAGACGATCCGAGAGTCGCGGAATTTGCGGCCGCCGGGGCAACCTGGTGGATCGAATACGACCGGGACGGCAGCATCAACACGTACCGGCAGCGCATCAGGCGAGGACCGCCGCGAGACTGACCACACGGCAAACGCACGTCGGGTTAACCCGACCATGGATTCGTGGGTTGTCGGGACTTCGCGATATCTGCGAGGCTGGCAGATTGGGCAGCACATCCGATTCGAGGGAGTGAAATGCCCAAGCGCGTCCGCCGTACAGTAATCGCCGCCGTAATTGCCCTGGTTACCGTAGGCATTACGACATCGGCAAACGCCACGACCAGGCAGCGGCTGGATTCGGCCGCGTTACAGCAGGCGATTGACATTCAACCCGGCGACCAGGTGGCCGGAGTTATCGCGCGCGTGCGAGAAGGCGACCAACGATGGCACGGGCAAACCGCAGACAGCGCCACCGGCCGGTCGATCCCATCGAACGCGGAATTCCGCATCGGCAGCATCTCCAAGACCTTCGAGGCCACACTGGCCCTGCAACTGACCGCTCAACACCGGATCGACCTCAACCGCACCGTCCAAGGCTATCTCCCCGGCCTGCTCCCGAATCGATATCGGCCAATCACCGTACGCCAACTGCTCAACATGACCAGCGGGCTGCCGGGCGTCGACGAAGGCGCACCTGACCAGGCCAACGACCAGCTGATCGCGCACCGATTCGACTACCAAACGCTCGATCAGATCATCGAAGGGTCCCTGCGCCCAAACCAACGCCCCTGGCCCAAACCGCATTTCGCGCCCGGAACGAAGCAGGAATACAGCTCACTGAATTATCGCATCGTCGCGAAACTCATCGAACACGTGACCGGAGATTCGTACGCCGACGAGCTAACCAAACGCATCGTTCGGCCGTTCAACCTCAGCCACACCGAATCCGCCGACCACATCCGGCCGATGCCACATCCGTACCTGCACGGATATCTCACCGACCGTCACAGCAATCTGGTCGACGTCAGCCAACAGGCCGGCGACGCCAGCAGCATGATATCCACCATGAAAGACGTCGACCGCTTCTTCACCGGCCTGTTCACCGGCAAGGTCTTGCGCCCCGAACAACTGGAAGAAATGTTGACCATTCCGAATGTGCCCTACGCCGACACCAGCAATTGCATTATCGGGCCAAGCAAGGGCCGGGCCTGTTTCGGCCTCGGCGTGGAACGCCTCGAGCTCAACCACGGCACCACGCTCTGGGGCAAGACCGGCACGGATCTGGGCTACCGCAGCGCGTACTTCAGCACGCTGTCCGGCGACACCCGCGTCTCCTACGCGGTCGCCCAGACACAGCCGAGCAGCGGCATGCCGCCCACGGCGCTAAGACTGGCCAAAGTGATGGGGACCGCCGAAGCATGCAGTCCCGCTGAGGCGGCATGAGGCAGGGCCACTCGCGGAATGACATACTCGGCCGAAGGCACCAGAACGATCACGGGGGAACAACATGGCCACGTATTCGCTGTCGCAGGACGTCGATCCCGAGGCGGAACGCCTTCGGCTCGAGCGCATTCAGCAGTACCAGGATCAACCGACAATTCGATACCTGGAACGGATTGGCGTCGCCGCGGGCTGGCACTGCATGGATGTCGGCGCCGGAGCGGGCTCGATTGCGCGCTGGTTGGCCGAGCGGGTCGGCCCGACCGGCAGCGTGCTGGCCACCGATCTAGAGACGGGCATGCTGCACGGAGCGGCGAATCTCACCGTGAAACGGCACGACATCCGCACCGACGAAATGCCTGACCAGGAATTCGACCTGGTGCACGCCCGGCTCCTGCTCGACCATCTGCCCGATCGGGACGCCGTGCTCGAACGCATGGTCCACGCGACCCGTCCCGGCGGCCGCGTAATGCTCGGCGATATCGACTTTCGCACGCTGCAGCTCAGCCACGACGATCCGGAATTCGGGCGCATCAAGGACATTTTCCTCGCCACCACGCGGGACACCGGCTGGGATCCCGGGTTGGGCCCGGCGACGCCGGGAATGCTGGAAGACAGTGGCCTGGCCGACGTCGAGGCGGAATGCTGGCAGAGCTATCACCGCGGCTCCGGCCCGGCCCCGCAGATCCTTATCGCGACCTTCCAGCGGCTACGGCCGGCAATGCTCGCGCACGGTGCCACGGCCGAGCAACTGGACCGCGCGTGCGCCCTGCTCGCCGACCCGAAAACCGGCTTTTACGGCCCGACGATCTGGACCGCCTGGGGAACTCGACAATAACTACCACATCGACCAGGGCAAACCTTTAGGCTCTCGTTGTGTCATTGCGGATCGTGATCGCCGAAGACTCCTTCCTGGTACGGGAGGGCGTCCGGCAGGTGCTCGGCCGGGAGCCGGACTTCGAGGTGATCGCGTGCTGCGTCGATCTGCCCGAGCTGTTGGCCATTGTGGACTCGCAAAATCCCGATATCGTCGTCACCGATATCCGGATGCCACCCACCTCGACCGATGAGGGAATCCAGGCGGCAAATCGACTGCGGGAGAGCCACCCGGACCTCGGCGTCGTCGTGCTGTCCCAATACGCCGAGCCCGCCTACGCGACGCCGCTGCTGGCGGCCGGCAGTGCCCGGCGCGCATACCTGCTCAAGGAACGGGTCAGCGAGGCCAACCAGCTCGCCGCCGCGGTCCATACGGTCGCCAACGGCGGCTCGTTCGTCGATCCGGTGGTGGTCGAGGCGATCGTCGCGGACTCGATCCAGAAGCGGTCCTCGCCGCTGGCCGCGCTGACCCCGCGCGAGCACGAAGTCCTCGCCCAAATCGCCCAGGGCAAGAGCAACGCCGCGGTCGCTGACTCGCTGTTTCTGACCGAGCGGGCCGTGGAAAAACACATCAACATGCTCTTCAGCAAGCTCGGGCTCGGCGCCGAGCGCGACCTCAACAGACGGGTGACCGCCGTGCTGCTCTTTCTTGCGGAAGAGTGTTAGCACTACCCTTTCGGCGTGTCTGCGCCCTTTCGGCCGACTCCGAGAAGCCGCGATGATGGACTGGTGATCGTAGCGCCCGAATCGATGGTCGATGTGTTGATCGTCGACGACCAGGCGCCGTTCCGGTCCGTCGCGCGGGCGTTGGTACAACGCCTCGCCGGCTGGCGGGTGGTCGGCGAGGCCGTCTCCGGCGAGGAGGCCCTGGTTGCCGCCGCGGCGAGCCGGCCCGGCATCGTGCTGATGGACATCAACCTGCCTGGCATCAACGGGATCGAGGCGACCCGGCGCATTCTGGCGGACAGTCCCGACACGACGGTCGTACTGCTCTCGACCTATGCCCGCGACGACCTGCCGCCCGAAGCGCGGACATGTGGCGCCGCGGCGTATGTCCACAAAGGAGATCTCACCCCTGCACTGTTACGCGAGCTGGTTTCGCGCTGAGTGCCAGCCGGGCAGCCTGCCAGCCACCCATGCCGTGGACGCCCGCACCGGGTGGGGTGCTCGCCGAGCAGATATAGAGCCCCGGCAATGGCGTCTCCCACGGCCGCAACGAATACGCCGGGCGCCGCAGGAATTGCGTCAGTTGAGCCGAGCCGCCGCCGATATCGCCGCCCACCAGATTGGCATTGTGCTCCTGCATAGCGGCCGGTCCCATCACATGCCGAGCCAGCACCCGATCCCGAAAACCGGGCGCGAACCGCTCGAGTTGCGCCTCGATCCGCTCCGTCATGTCCACAGTGGATCCATTGGGTACGTGGCAGTACGCCCATAGCGTTTGTTTTCCGGCCGGAGCCCGGCTGGGGTCGGCGACGCAAGGCTGCACCACGAGGACGTACGGCCGATCCGGATGCCCACCCCGGGCAACGGAACGCTCGCCGGCGGCGATCTCCTCAAGCGTCCCTCCCAAGTGGACAGTGGCGGCGTCACCAACCGCCGGGTCCGCCCATGGCACCGGCCCGGCCAGCGCCCAGTCGACCTTGAAAACGCCTGGCCCGTAACGGAAGCGGGACAGGCGTTGCCGGTACGACGACGGCAGCCGGTCACCGGCGATCGCCACGACCTGCCGCGGCGTGAGGTCGAGCAGAACCGCCGCGGCCGGTGGGATATCGGCCAGCGCCCGCACCGGGTGGTCGGTCACGATCTCGCCGCCGAGCTCCACCAGCCGCGCCACGAGGGCGTCGGCCAGCCGCTGTGACCCGCCGTGGACCACCGGCCAGCCGACCTGGTGGGCCAGCCCGGCGAGCAGCAGACCATATCCAGCGGTGCTGGGCGCCCGTAAATCGAGCATCGAATGCGCCGCCATACCAGCGAAGGCGGCCCGGGCATCGGCCGTGCGAAAGACACTGCGGGCCATCGCGGTCGCCGGTAGCACGCCCAACGCGCCAAACCGCGCGGCCCGAAAAACGCTGTGTGGCGGCAGATCCAGCGGCGCGAGCAGCGTGTCGACCAGCGGCCGACCACCGCGCGCGGTCGCGCCCACCGTGGCCCGCCAGGCGCGCGCATCGCGACCCAACGCGGCGGCCGTCCGGTCGAGATCGCGATGCACCAAGACCGCGGGCCGTCCATCGAGCGGATGCGCCGCCGGTGTCGCCGGATGATCCCAGCCGACACCGTCCAACGGCAGCGCCCGAAACGCCGGCGAGGCCACGGTCAGTGGCAATACGGTCGCGCACACATCGTGGGCAAATCCGGGCAGGGTCAGCTCTTCGGTGCGCAATCCGCCGCCCCAGCGTGAGGCGGCCTCCAGCACGAGCACCCGGCGGCCGGCCTCGGCCATCGCCACCGCGGCGACCAACCCGTTCGGGCCGGAACCAACAACTACCGCGTCATAGCCAGTTAGGGTCACACGTCCGCCATGCGTACCGCCGGGCGGGGCTCGTCCACCCGGCCGACCGGAATCTCGCCGCGTACCGTCGTGCCTTGCCCGGGCAACGACTCCACCGTCAGCCGACCACCGATCGCGCCGACCCGGTCGGCCATGTTGACGAAACCGGCGCCCGATGGGTCCGCCCCGGCCGCGAAACCGGCCCCGTCGTCGCATACCGAAAACCGCAGCAGCGTCGCGTCCGCCGCGACGGTCACCGTGATCGATGCGCCCGGACCGGCGTGCTTGCTGGCATTTCCGATCGCCTCCAAACAGCAGAAGTACACCGCCGCCTCGACCTCCTCCGGATAGCGACCCGGCAGCTCCACCGACACTGTGCACGGTAGCGGGGAGCGCCTGGTTACCGACGGAAGCGCCTGGGCGAGCCCATGATTGCGCAGCAGCGGCGGGTAGATGCCGTGCGCGAGCTCGCGCAGCACGGTGATCGTGGCCTGTACGTCGGTCCGCAGCTCTTCGAGTACGGCGGCCGCTTCTGTCGGCTCGTCGGCGATCATGTCGCGGGCCAGCCCGAGCTTCACCGACAGCGCTACCAGGTGTTGCTGGGCACCGTCATGCAGGTCGCGCTCGATCGCCCGGCGGGACGCGTCCGCGGCGGTCACAATGCGCAGCCGCGACGCCTGCAGCTCGGTATTGCGTTGTCGCAGCTCCTGCAGGGACGCCTGCAGCGCCGAGTCCAGCGCGACGTTGTGCAGCGCCAGCCCGACCTGGCGGGCCAGCTCGACCAGGGCCCGTTCGTCCTCGGCGGAGAACGGGGTGCCATCGGCCGGCCGGCGCACCACGAGCAGGCCGAGCAGCTCGCCGCCATGCGCGGCTGGCGCCACCCGGATCAGCGCGTCCTCCTCGGTCAGCAGCTGGGGGAGCCAGACGGTCAGCCAGCGGAATGCGCCGATCCTCGTTCGGCCGACCACGACCCGTTCGTGTTCGGTCAGCTCGATCCGCTGCGCCGGCCGGTCGGGAACGCTGACCGTCCGGGTCAGTACGCCGTCGGCGCCGATCCAGATTTCGGCCCCGGCCGGGCCGAGCGTGGCGCGCAGCGACTCGGCCAGCTGCAGCAGCAGTTCGTCGAACGGTACCGCCCGGCTCATCCGGGCGCCGAACGTCGCCAATGTCTCCTCCGGCGGCGTTTCGGTGCCGTGCAGCACGCTCCGCGCCAGCGCGCCGAGCCTGGCTCGGGCCGGAACGGCGAGTACCGCGACCACCAGCGCCGCGACCACGCTGGAGGCCAGCACATCCCGTTCGCGGCCGACCGGCGCCCGGCCCAGCCCGACCACGACGACGAGGTAGACCGCGACCACGAGTATTGCCAGGCCGGCTACGACGATCGCCTCGACCAGCGCCTTTTCGGCCAACCGCGCGGTGGCCTCCAGCTGTCCGAGCAGCAGTCCGGCGGGCAGCAGGGACAACGCCCCGACCAGCCACGGCAGCACGAATTCCGGTACGCCGATAAGCCCGTGCAGCGCGCCGATCACCGCCGCGCCGCCCGCGGCCACTATGGTGCCGGCCGCGGCCACCCATTGCAGCACCCGCCGCTGCCGGGCGGAGGCCTCTCGGCAGCGCAGCGCCACCGCGGCCAGCCCGATGAGCGCGGCAATCACCGCGGCGGCAATGACCGCGCCGCGGGCGGGGGACCGATCGCCGGCAAGCAGCCAGCCGGTCCAGCCGAGACCGGCCGCGACCGCGACCGCGGCGCCGGATCGACGGCCCGCAGAGCCCAGAATGCCGTCCGGCAAGGCGAATGCGCCGACCAGCCAGGCCGCGCCGGCCACCGGTATGAGCGCCGGCCAGAGCGCCGCCGCGGCGTGCAGGAGCGCGAGCGTTACAGCGATCCGGACCAGCGGCCGGTAGCCGATGCCGACCGCCAGCCAGGCACATGCGACCACGATTGCGGCTGCTGTCATCGGACTCACTCCGTTCGCAGGGTTTGGCCGACCTGCAGGCGGGCGGCGCGTTGCCCCGGCCAGGCGGCGAGCAGGTTGGCCAGCACGAGCGCCACCGGCACGATGAGGAGCAGTGCCCAGATGGCGAGTGGTGGGTGGTAGTCCAGCGGGGTGGTGCGGGCGACGTGCCGCCACAGGATCCGGGCCAACGCCAGTCCGAGCGGAACACCGAAGATCAGCCCGACCGCGGCGAGCAGGGTTGCCTGGGTGACCACGACGCCCCGGGATTGCCAGCGGGTCATACCCAAAGCCCGTAGCACCGCCATGTCGTGCCGGCGGCGGCGTACCGCGGTGGCCAGCGCATGCCCGACCGCTCCCAAGGCAAGCAGCAGCAGAAACCCGCCCAACACAATCGGCAGCACTCGGATGTCCTCGAGCTCGGCTACCTGGGTCGGCTCCGCCGGTGGCTCGAGGCCGATCGAGGTCCCACCGGTAACCACGCTGGCTGCCGCCTGCAGCCGGGGTGCGACCGCGGCCGGATCGGCGCCCGGCCGCAGCGCAATCTCGGCCAGGTGGTCCTTGAACTCGGCGAAGAGGCGGTCATAGCCGCCCGCGGTCAGCCAGCCACCGTCGTCGTACCCGTTGTGCGAACCGACTGGTACGAAGCCGATTCCGCTGACCCGCAGCGGGTACGAGCCCTTGCTGCCGCTGAATCGGATGACCGAGCCGACGTGGGCGTGCAGCCGGCCGGCGCTGGTCGGGGCGAGCACAACCTCGCCGGTCCCGCGCGGCAGCGTCCCTTCGCTCAGCACCACGGGATACGGCTCCCGCGTCGGCGCATAGGTATACATGGTCACCGAGGTGTCATTGTCCGACTCAGCCACCGCGATTCGCGCGTCATTCACCGCGGCCACGTCGCGGTCTTTCGCCAGCGCCGCCAGCACCCTCGGCACCACGGTCGGCGGCGCGAAGTCCTTGCCGTTGAAGCCGATGAAGCTCTCGAGCTGATTTGTCTGGCCGAATCGTTCGCTGTGCTCGACGGCGTCGGAAACGCCTGCGGAGAAGGTGAATGCGGCCAGTACGCCGAGTACGCCGATCACCGCACCGATCAGGGCGGGCCGCACCGGCACCGCCGAATGTCCCCGTCCCGGTTCCAATGCGAAGCGGGCGCCGACCACGACCGGCACCGGCAGCCCGGCCCGCGCGGCGGCGATCGCGACGCTCGACCGCTTCGGCGAGACCTGCGCACGTCGGGCGGCCAACGCCAACCAGGCCGACCCCGCGGCGCCGATCAGCACAATGACCGGCACCACGACCCAGCCGGTGCCGAGGACTGCCCAGTCAACGTCAAATCCGGGGGATGGCTCCGCGAGAGACGCCGCGCCGATCGGCATCCATTTTGAGGCCACGACCGCCGCGGCGACCCCGATCGTCGAGCCGGCGGTGGCTGCCAGGAATGGGGCGACGGAGGCGGCGACGAGGGTCTGTCGCGGCGTCATCCCGACCGCGCGCAGGATCTGCAGGTCGACCACGGTCGCGGCGGTATAGCGGGCCACCGTTTGGCCGACCAATACGAAGGCGGCCAGCAGCGCGGCAATCCCGAATGCCAACAGGCAGGCGCTTTCGAAGCTGTTTACCTTCTGATAATGCCGGAAGAAATCGGCCTGGTTCCACACCTCGATGTCGTGCCGACCCGACACTCTGGCCAGGTCGGCGCGGAATTTCGGCAGCGTCGCCTCGCCACCCTTCAACCGGAGCAACGCATTGATATACACGCCGTTTTTCGCGGTCTCGTGGGTGCCGAGAATGTTGGCTCTGTAGTGCGCGAACAGTCCGGGCGAGGGCACCAGCGCGCCTTTGCCGTGAATGTCATCGGAGAAGAACGGTGTCCGCACCACGCCGACAATCCGGGCCGTGATCCGAGGCCCGGCCGGCGCCGGAATGTCGCCCGTCGCCCGGGCGGCATCGACCTGTCGCGGGGTGTAGAGGTGCAGGGTGACTGTGTCGCCGACGCCCTTGTGGTAGCTGACTGGGAATTTCGGGCTGACCACGACCTCGTCGGCGCGGTCCGGGTTGGCTATCCGTCCGTCGAGGACGACCGGCCGTTCGATCGTCCGCATTGCCTCGGCGTCGCTGAACGGAAAGCCCGATGATTCCTCGGGAATCCCCTCGACCGGCACCTCGGTGACCGGGAACGTCGTCAGCGCGGTGACCTCCGGAAGTGCCCGGATCTTGTCCCAGTCAAATCCCGCCTGATTCGGCAGCACAGTGGCGTCGGCGGGGAGGGTATGGCTCAGCAGTCGCGGCCCGGCGGTGTCGCCGCGCCGTGCCCCGGCGACCGAGGCCAATACCGTTCCAGTGGCAAGGGCGACGAGTAATGCGAGCACGATGAGCGATCGCCAGCGTCGTCGTAGTTCCAGTCGCAGCCAGACGTTCAGCACGGGCATGGCGTTCACTCCGTCCGCAGCGTCTGGCCGACGTGGAGCTTGGCGGCGCGGTGGCCGGGCCAGGCGGCGAGCAGGTTGGCCAGCACGAGCGCTACCGGCACGATGAGCAGCAGTGCCCAGACGGCGAGCGGTGGGTGGTAGGCGACCGGAGTGTTGTCGGCGACCTGGTGCCAGAGGATGCGGGCGAGGGCCAGCCCGAGTGGCACTCCGAACGCGAGCCCTATTATCGCCAGGACGGTTGCCTGGGTGACCACGACGCCGCGGGATTGCCAGCGGGTCATGCCCAACGCCCGTAGCACCGCCATGTCGTGCCGGCGGCGGCGTACCGCGGTGGCCAGCGCGTGCCCGACCGCGCCGAGTGCCAATAGCAAAAGAAAACCGCCCAGCACAATCGGCAATACCCGTACGTCCTGGATCTCGGAAATTTCCGCGGGCCGGATTGGCGGCCCGAACTCGA
>Ga0137412_10003970_pt1 | contig 11834 bp, 9 predicted proteins | sample CZODoug2_1_16fun_FD_122160 | JGI IMG/M metagenome (GOLD analysis project Ga0137412, IMG submission 122160) | Vadose zone soil fungal communities from Angelo Coast Range Reserve, California, USA - CZODoug2_1_16fungal (Hybrid Assembly) | ecosystem: Environmental > Terrestrial > Soil > Vadose zone...
TGCGTTGCTGGAATTTTTTCTGGCGCAGGCCGACAAGATCCTGTATAGCGTGTATATCAATGCCCGGCAGGTCGGCGTTTACACGGTAGCGATGGCGATCGTGGCATTCGTCCCGATTGCACTGCAGTCGGTCAATCAGATTTTCTCTCCGATCATCGCGGACCTTCACGGCCGCGGCGAGCACGAACTTCTGGGCCGCCTTTTTCAGACCCTGACGAAATGGATCCTGGCTCTCACCCTGCCCGTGGCTGTGGTGACGATTGTTTTCGCGCGGCCGCTGATGCGCATCTTCGGCCCTGACTTCGAAGCTGGCTGGATCGTGCTGATCATCGGAACGGTTGGACAGACAATCAACTGCGGCACTGGCCCGGTCGGCTACTTGCTGCTGATGTCTGGAAACCAGGGCCGATTGATTCGGGTACAGGCGGCCATGACGGCGATCACGCTGGCGCTCAACGCGATTCTGATTCCGTTGTTGGGGATTACGGGCGCCGCGCTTTCCTCGGCGATCACGAACGCGGCAACCAACACGTGGTACTTGCGCGAACTGCGACGTTCGTTGCGTATGTCTCCTTACAATCGCGGTTACTTGCGCCTTCTGCCGCCGGCCGTCGCGTGTATCACCGCAGCGATGGCCTTGCGGTACACGCTGGCATGGGTAAGACCGGAATGGCTTGTGATTGTACTGAGCGGCGCCGTCAGTCTGGCTGTGCTGTTAGGCGTAACGCTGGCGATGGGCTTGTCCACGGATGACAAACTCATCTTAAGCGCAGTGATGGCGCGGTTTCGTAGTTAGTTTCGAGCGAGGCAGTGGCGGAAATTGCGGACTATGGAATCAGAGGAGTTAAAGAAGGCAGTCGCGCTCGCGCAGGAGCGGCTCTATCCGTCCCTGCGAAATCCACACTGGCTGATCCTCCGGCAGAGACGTGAAATCTTTCGCCGCTGGATCAGCGCTCTCCCTGCCGCGAAGCTCATGATCCTTGATGTTGGCGGGCGCGTGGGGGCTGGGCACGATTCCCATTGGTGGCAGCGACTTCCATGAGCCGGAGGACGGACGACCGGTCGGCGTGCCGACGACGTGGGTGCTGGTTGATGGCGACGGTCCGGACGGAGTGTTGGACGGGATGCGCGCCGGTCGGACGGCGGTTTCTGCCGGCCGCGACGCCCCGTTGCTGCTGCGTATCGAGGACGAGCTGCACGCGCTGGGCGCCGCCGGCACGCTGCTGGTCGCACCGGACGGATCACGGGCGGCGGTGCGTGGCGAGGTCGCGCGCTTTCCCGCCGGCGCCGGTCCGTACCGACTCGACGACCACGACGGCGGCATCGTCGCCCTCTGCGGCTGACCGACCACCTCGACCGCAGTGCGCCGGGGCCGCTGATCTCGCGGCGATCGTGGACCGAAGCGCACTTTGGTTGACTCGGTCGGGCCGATCATGGACCGAAGCGCACTTTGGTCGGTGGGTGGTGGGCTCAGCGCTGCGCTATACCGCCGTGATGGTCAGCAGCACGCTGGCCGCGTCACCCTGCAGCGACACGTCCAACCCGCTGGCCGCGAGCAGTCGCCCGGACCAGACCGGCTCACCGGGTAGCCCGTCCACCCGGTACGAGCGCTCCGGGTCCAGGCCGGCGAGCCGGATCCGCACCAGCTTCCGGCGGAACATCCGAGCGTGCCCGAACGCGAACAACACCGACCGGCGCCGGTCCTTGGCGACATGCTGCACCGCGGCTAGCAGCGATTCGGCCGGCACGGTGGCCAGCCGGTAGAGGTCGCCGTCCTGCACGATGTCGCGGATTTCCTTGTACTGCGCCACCAGCTCCGCGCCCTGGGCCAGCTCGGCATCGCTCCACGTCGTCAGGTCGTCGCCGATGCCGAGCACCCCGCTCATCGAGACGTGGAATCGGTAGGCCAGCGACGACGTGCGGGCATTGAAGTGCGACGGGCTTTGCGCCACCCACGACACCATCGTCTTGGCGGTATAGCCCTGCGAATAGCCGTTCTGCAAGGCGATCCGGTCGAGCGGGTCGGTGTTGTCGGAGATCCACACCTGATCGGTGTGCGCGATCATTCCGTTGTCGATCCGGCCGCCGCCGCCCGAGCACGCCTCGAACGCGACCGTCGGATGGTCCGCGCGCAGTTGGTCGAGAATCCCGTACAAATTTCGTACGTGATCGACCCACAGTCGCTGCTGATTCCCATGCGGAGCGTCCGGCCAGCCCGGCTCGGTGACCGGCCGGTTGAAATCCCATTTGATGAACGAGATGTCGTGCTGCCCTAGCAGCGAGTCCAAAGTGGACCACACGAATTCTCGTACGTCATCCCGAGCCAGGTTGAGCATGAGTTGGTTACGGGCCTCGGTCCGCGGCCTGTTGGGAAAGTGATAAACCCAGTCCGGATGCGCCCGATAGAGCTCGCTGTTCGGATTGACCATTTCCGGCTCGACCCATAATCCGAACTGCATTCCTAATGCGCGCACCCGGGAGATCAGCGGATCCAGCCCGCCGGGCAATTTCTCGAGATCCGGTGTCCAGTCGCCCAACCCGGCGTGATCGTCGTGCCGGCCGACGAACCAGCCGTCGTCGACGACGAAAAGCTCGCAGCCAAGGCGCGCGGCCCGCTCGGCCAACGCGCTCTGCCCCGCCAGCGTGACGTCGAAATAGGTCGCCTCCCAGGAGTTGTAGAGCACCGGCCGGGGCGGCGCCGGGCGCAATACATAGGAACGCTGGTAGTCGTGCCAACGCCGGCTGACCGAGCCGAAGCCGCCGGCGGAATACAGCAGTGCGACGATCGGCAGCTCCAGCGCCTGCCCGGGATCGAGCCGGTAACCGAAATCCAGGTCGTGCATTCCGAATACCGCGTGCGGCCGGGTGTCCGCGGACCGCTCGATAGCCAATCGGAACGGCCCGGACCACGCGAGCGCCGCGCTCCACACCTCGCCGGCCTCCTCGACCGATGCGCCTGCGTCGACGGCGAACCAGGGTCGCGACCGATGGTTGGTCAGGCCGCGGGTGTCAAGCTCGATCCGGCCCTCGGCAATGGGCATCCGGGCCAGCTGCGGCTCCGCGCCCCATGCACCGTGCAAATAGGACAGTCGTGTTACGCCATCGGGTAGGCGGATATCCACCGAATGTGCGGCGCGCAACACAACGGATTCAGCGTCGCCGGTGTTTTCGACAGTGGCCCAGCGTTCGATGACATCGACATCCTCGCGTACCCGATAGTGCAGGATCACGCGCAGTGGGTAGCTGGAATCGGCGAGCGTGATGTCCAGTCGGTTGCCGTTATCCGAAGAGTCGGTGACGGAAAGGTCGAGCGTCCGCGTTCCGTCGGCGAATTCCACCAGGATGGATGGCGTGCGCAGCTCGCGTCCGCCGTAGGGCGTGATCTCATCGCTGCCGGCGGCGTCGAACGAGGCGGGGCCGGCATGCCCAGGCGGTTGGGCGACCAACGCCGCGGCATCGGCCGCCGAAATTGGCCCGCCCCAATGCAGATGGTGCAGGCCGGTCGCGACACTGTGGCCTGGCTGCGCGGAAATGAGATACGACGACCCGGCCGTGTCCAGCTGCCAACTGTTCCGCTCGGTGTCATGCCGGATCGGCATCCTGCCCCCTGTACTGAGTCGGTTGGGTCGGGGGTCAGAATACGTCCGGCGGATGGGTTCATCTGTCTTGACGTTGCGTATGGAAGGCGCCAGGAGGTCCCGCGCGTGCCGTACGAGCAGATCGTGATCGGGGTCGGCGGCGTTGAACGGCTGGCTTTTGTTTCCGGAGATTTCACCGCGACCGAGTCCCGGGTGACGTTCGCGCGTGCTCTCGTTTATCAGGACGATCAGCTGGTAGGCCCGTAACAGCCCTGGAAGGCGGGTTATCTCATGGCGGCGCCACTCATCATCGCCCATCGCGGTGACCCGTTCCGGCATCGGGAAAACACCGTGCCGGCCGTATTGGCCGGCTGGGACGCGGGCGCGGACCTGGTGGAGATCGATGTTCGGCGTACGAACGACGGGCACGGCGTCGTGTTGCACGACCCGACATTGCATCGGCTGTGGGGGCGCGACGCGGCGCTGGCCGACCTCCGGCTGGCCGATGCCGAGGCGATCGGAATTCCCAGTTTCGAGCGGATCATGACGCTGGCCGCGACGGCCGGACGCGGGTTGATGGTCGATCTGCCCGAGGCGGATGCGGTCGAGCTGGCCGGTGCGACCGTTGCGCGGCACGGCGGTCTCGAGGGCTCCGTGTTTGCCGGCGTGGTGGACGGGCTGCTCGCGGTGCGCCGACGCTGGCCGACCGCCCGGATCGCGCTTTCCTGGGGATCGCCGGAGCCGCCCACCGACGCGCTGCTCGACGAACTGCGGCCGGAGTTCTTCAATCCGTGGTGGCCGCTCGTCGATGCCGACCTCATCGGGGCGATGCGCGCTCGCGGCTGCGGCGTGTGCACCTGGACGGTGGACGCGCCGAGCAATATGGCCCGACTGCTGGAAATGGGGGTCGACGCGATTATCACCAACCGGCCACGCGTCGCCGTGCCGATACGGGATTACGTACAGGCGCAACGGAAGGTGCCCGTGTAAACATGGATGAGCTGTATTTCGCTGAAGAACTGGCGTTGTGGGCGGTCGACTACATCCGCTCACATACGCCGACTGACGTGGGCACCAAAGCAGGCCCGGCGGATTTCGTCACCGAGACCGACCGCGAGGTCGAAGAGTACGTACGGAAGCGCATCGCCGAAGAGTTTCCCGATGATGCGGTCGTCGGTGAAGAGTTCGGGGCGAGCGGGCCGACCGATGCGGCGCGGCGCTGGTTTGTCGATCCGGTCGATGGCACCACCAACTACGCGCACGGCGTGCCGTGGGCCTCGTTCAGCCTTGGTTTGGTGGATGCGGCCGGGCCGATCGTCGGCGTGGTGGCCGATCCCTATCGGGAAGAGGTATTCAGCGCGGCCCGCGATGCCGGGGCCCGGCTCGGCGGCGTACCGATCCGGTGCGCCGAGCGGGCCGACCTGGCCGGCGGTGTGCTGGTCACCGAATTGGCCGGGCACCGGGTCTGGGACGGGCTGCTGCCGATGATCGAAGCTCTTGCCGCGGCCGAATGCACGTCCAGGATTCTCGGCTCGTCGGCATTGTCGATTGCCACCGTGGCAGCCGGTCGGGCCGACGCGGTCGTACTCGGCGGCTACAACACCTGGGATGTGGTGGCCGGAGTGCTGATCGCCCGCGAGGCCGGCGCAACGGTGCTCGGCCGGGATGGGGTGGAATTGCCGGCCGTACCGAGCGCCGCCGACAACGGATTGATGGCCGCGGCACCGGGGATAGCGAATGCTGTCTTGAACGCGTGGCGAAACAATACCCAGGAGGGTTCGTGAAGCGACTATTCGTCGGCGGCGTGCTCATTGCCGCATTTCTGTCGGTTGCCGGCACCGCGCATGCGGGACAGGCACAACCGAATCATCATCAGATAGTGCTGCACCGCGGCGGACACGACGCGACCCTGCCGTTTCGTACCGGAAAGGCGGGCGAGGTTGCGTTCGACGTCACCGCATCGGCGCCCGGCGCCGACTGGGGTACCAGCGGCGACGAGTCGTCGGTGGTTTCGGTTTACGCCGACGGTCATTATCAGACCGATATCGTCATTCCGTTTGGTACGCCGATAGCCCGCCATTTCACGCTCGGTCACCTGGGCGCCGGCCGGCATAAACTGCGGCTGCATTACGCCGGCGACCGTACTCCGGCGAAGGCGACCAAGGCGGTGCTTACCGGGCTGCATTTCACGACGTACGCACGTGGCAGCGCGGCCTATCAGGTGGCCCGATTCGCGCCGGTGCTGTACGGCCGCAATCTTCCGGATTACGGCGGCGAGTTCGACAACGCGTATTCCGATACGCCGCTCGTCGGCTGGCACGAGACGACGCCGGCCACAACCGCCGGGCACACGATCCTTACGTACTCGGTGATTTGGAGCAACGAGGACGGCGGCACCGACACCGGCGCGCTGCTTTCCCGGTGGGGGCGGACAACCGACATCGAGTGGATCTATTCCGTCGAGCTGGACGCCGCTGGCAACCGGGTGGCCGGCAGCGACACGTTCCAGGCGCCGAGCCACACCACGACGGTGTTCCATGGGACGTACGAGGGCGATCACGCGCTATTGGACACCTGCACGAACAACAACAATGTGTGCGACGTGGTCAACGACCCGATGCGATTCAATCTCGGTTATCAGCAGACCCGGCCGGTCGATCAGCCACGCGAATACATCATGGACACCAACCCGTGGACATACCAGGTTACGAACGCCGAAATGCAACGGGAAGGCAAGAACGTCACGCCGTACGACCCGTCCACAAAGGACCCGGGCGACCAGCGCAACTATCTGTTCATTGCATTCAAGAAGAACACCGTCCCGCCGGGAAACAGTGGAGCCTCCTGGGTGGGTGCGGCGATCGAGATCAAGCTCAAGGGCAGCGACACGGTCTATCGGTCCGACCACGCGCAGCCGGATCTGTCCATCCAGCGCGACGATCCGGCCGCGACAACGGTGAAACTGCCGGCCGGGACAACCGCCGCCGATATCCAGGAAATACGGGTGCTGCGGGTGGCCAACGGGGTCGATCCGGGCTATTCGGTGGCCGTGACGGCGGTCAAGCGGGCGTTCTTCCTGGCGGGCAACTACCTGCCGCAGGGCTCGTTCCTGACCTGGAACGGCAACATCACGCTGACCGCCGCGGCCCCGGAAGCAACCCTCTGGACTAGCGGCACCTGACGAGCGCCAGTCCGATCGAAGTGCGCTCTACCGCCTGGGAATGCGCTTTCCGCGCGGTAGGGCGCACTTCGATCAGGGAGCATGGCGTACGTCAAGATCGACGCAGCAACGTCAAGATCGGCGCGGCGATTCGATCGGCTGCCGCGGACCAGCGTGAGCCCTATTTGCCGAGCGGGGTCTTGGTGTCGCAGAGGGCCGCTCGCATCAGGGCGACCGAGCGATCCCGCTGCTCCGCGTCGATGGCGAGTCGGTCGGCGGCCATGCAGATCCCGCCGAGCAGGACCCGCACGTCCTCGGTGGTCACATCGGGCCGGACCGCGCCGGCGCCCTGGGCCTGCTTCAACAGTTTGGTGGTGAGCTCGGTGAGCGTGGACGTCCATTCCTGGCGCCGGACCTGCACTTCGGGGTCGGACTCGGCGATGGCCCGCGCGACCGCCTTATGCGCGGAGGCCTGCACCATCGCGTCCAGGTACTCGAAATATGCCTCGCCGGGATCGGCGGTTTCGACCAGTGCCCTGGCCGTCTCGATCAGCGACTCGAAATGCGTCTGTACGACCGCCTCGAGCAGTGCCCGCTTGGTCGGGAAGTGTCGGTAGCAGGTGCCCACGCCCACGCCGGCGCGGCGGGCGATGTCATCGATCGGTGCGTCCAGCCCCTGTTCGGCCAGCACGATCTCGGCGGCGGCCAGCACCTTGGCCCGGTTACGGCGGGCATCGGCGCGCAGCGGTCGATCAGCGCAGGAGAGCGCCTCGTCCGGACACGCCCCAGCTCCAGCGGAGGGCATCTGGTCGGTCAGCTCGACCGGCAGCTCCGTTTCTGTCGCCTGCTGCGTGTACACCATGACCGGAACCCTCACTCCAAATAGCTTGACAACCGGAACCCAGACTCCGTATCGTCTCATGCGGAGTCAACGTTCCGATTGTAGCGCTCATCGGCGCCAGCGGAACCCATGCACGTAGAAGGAGCACTTCTTGTCCACAACATCTGCCCCCGCGGCGGCAAGCGTCCGCTCGCCCGGTCGATCCCGGGCTGGGCAGCACAGCAACCTTGCGCTGGCGGTCATCGTCACCTGTCAGCTCATGGTCGTGCTCGATGCGACGGTGGTAAACATCGCGCTGCCTGGCATTCAACACAGCCTGCACTTCTCCGCGACCGGCCTGTCGTGGGTGGTCAACGCCTACGCGCTCACCTTCGGCGGCCTGATGCTGCTGGGCGGGCGGGCCGGCGACATCCTCGGTCGGCGCCGCGTCTTCATGTTCGGCATCGGCCTGTTCACCCTGGCTTCCCTGGTCGGGGGATTCGCCACGTCCTCGGCCTGGTTGCTGATCGCCCGGGCAGCGCAGGGCGTCGGCGGCGCGATCGCCTCGCCGACCGCGCTGGCCCTGATCACCAGCAACTTCAAGGAGGGCCGGGAACGTACCCGGGCCTTCGGCATCTACGCCGCGGTTTCGGCCGGCGGCTCGTCCCTCGGCCTGGTGGTCGGCGGCATGCTCACCGACTGGGCGTCGTGGCGGTGGGTGCTCTTCATCAACGTGCCGATCGGCATCCTGCTGATCGCGCTCACCCCGCGTTTCCTGGACGAGACCGAGCGCCGTCCGGGTCGGTTCGACGTGGTCGGTGCGGTCACCTCGACCGCGGGCATTGCGGCGGTCGTCTACGGGTTCATCCGGGCCGCCTCCGACGGTTGGTCTGACTCGCTGACCATGGTCGCGTTCGTCGCCGGCGTTGTGCTGCTCACCGGCTTCTTCGCCATCGAGCTGCGCGCCAACCAGCCGATCGTGCCGCTGCGGTTGTTCAAGAACCGCAACCGCGCCGCCGCTTATGCGGCCCGACTGTTCCTGGTCGCCGGCATGTTCGGCATGTTCTTCTTCCTCACCCAGTTCCTGCAGGACGTGCTCGGCTTCAGCCCACTGAAGGCCGGGTTGGCATTCCTGCCGATGACGGCCGGATTGTTCGTGGCCGCCCAGGCTGCGGCCCGGCTGCTGCCGAAAGTGGGCGCCAAGCCGCTCATGATCGTGGGCGCGGCGCTGGCCACCGGCGGCATGGCCTGGCTCACCCAGATCTCGGCCGGCACCAGCTATGGCGCCGGGATTCTGGGGCCGATGATGCTGGTCGGCTTCGGTATCGCGCCATTGTTCGTGACGCTGACGCTGGCCGCGCTGGCCGGCGTGGAGCCGAAGGACGCCGGTGCTGCATCGGGTCTGGTGAACGTCATGCAGCAGGTAGGCGGCTCGCTCGGACTATCGGTCCTGGTGACCGTCTTCGGCACCGCCAGCCGCAATGCGGCCAAGCACCCGGTCGCCGGATCCGCACTGGATCAGGCGCACCACGTGATGGCCGCTGGGGTCAGCAGCGCGTTCACGGTGGCGGCGATCTGCGCCGGCGCGGTACTGCTGCTGGTGACCTTCGCTATCAGCATGAAGCCGGCTCCCCAGCCGGCTCCGGTCGAGCGGGTCGAGCAGCCGGCCTGATTGATAGGAGCTGATCGTGATCCACGAGGCGACAGCGAGTGAGCATCGCAGCGAGCAAGCCGAAGTCGGCGTACATGCCTACTAGACGGCGAGCGAGGAGCGGAGCGAGCGCGGAGCCGAGTAAATGGTGATCCACGAGGCGACAGCGAGTGAGCATCGCAGCGAGCAGCCGAAGTGGGCGTACATGCCAACTAGACGGCGAGCGAGGAGCGGAGCGAGCGCGGAGCCGAGTAAATGGTGATCGCACTATCGCTCTGGATTGCCACCTTCCGTTATGTGTGGCGGGCGATGCGATCAGATCGTCGATCGGACAGGAACGGGTACTCGGCCCGCAGGCCGCGTACCCGTTCCGGGTCGATGTCGGCGACGAGCAGCTCCTGCCCGCTGCCGGCCTCGGCCACGATGTCGCCCCACGGGTCGACCACGATCGAGTGACCGGCCAGGGCGACGCCGTTGTCCACGCCGGCGGCGTTGCAGGCCACCAGCCAGGCCAGGTTCTCCACCGCGCGGGCCTGGCACAGCGTCCGCCAGTGGTCCAGCCGGGATGCCGGCCAGGCCGAGGTCACACAAAACAATTCGGCCCCGGCGTCGAGCATCCCGCGGAACAGCTCCGGGAAGCGCAGGTCGTAGCAGGTCGCGGCGCCGACCATGAGGTCCTCGATCGCGACCACCGGCGCCTCATCGCCGGGCACCAGGAGCTGCGCCTCCTGCGACTCGTAGCCGAAGAGGTGGTTCTTGCGATAGAGCAGGGCCACCTCGCCGGCCGGGTCGACCAGCACGCTGGTGTTGTGTAGCGGCTCCTGCCCGGCGGCGGTCGCCGCACCCTGTTCGATGAAACTCCCGCCGTGCACCCAGCACCCGTGCTCACGGGCCAACCCCACGGCGAATTCCACGGTCGGGCCGTCCAACGGCTCGGCCGATTCGGCGTAATGGGCGAAATGAAAGAAGCCGACCGGCCACAGCTCCGGCAGCACGATCAGGTCGATGTCGACGATGCCGCCGGCCAATCCCATCGCGGCCGACCGCCGCGCCATCGCATGCGGGAGGCCCTGACCGGCAAGCTGGAGACAGGCTATGCGCATTGAGACATACTGCACGCCGTCGCGGGCCCGCCGCTCGGGAACCCGGCGAAACCTGGCGTGTCGTCCTGCTGGCCGGTCGGGCTGGGATTTTCTTCGCCGTTGTCAGGTTTCACGGGGTGGCGTTGCTGACTTTGGCGTTTGTGCACGGCATCGGGGCTTTCGCCCAAATGCGGTCGCGGGGCGTCGTGGCCGGCTGATATCAGTGGCTGGATGTGCTCGCGTTCGGTATGGCGCTGCCGATGAGAGGAGATTGCAGTGGCGGTCGTGCTCGGCCTGATCGCCGCGTTCGCCTACGGCATCTCCGATTTCGTCGGCGGGCACACGAGCGCCCGCTTCAACCTGTGGGCGGTGGTCGCCTGGGGACAGTCGCTGGCCCTGGTCGGAATGGTGGTCGCGCTGCCGTTCCTGCCCGGCCAACTGACCGCCGCCGCTGGGATCTGGGGCGTGTTGGCGGGAATCGGCTCGGGGGTCGGGTCGATCGCGCTGTATCGCGGGCTGGCCGGCGCCCGGATGAACGTGGTCGCGCCGCTGTCGGGTGTGCTGGCCGCGGCGTTGCCGGTGCTGTTCGGGCTGGCGACCGGTGAGCGGCCGCACCCGATCGCGTTGGGCGGCGTGGTGCTCGCGCTCGGCGCGATCGTGTTGGTCTCGTTGACCCGGGCCGAGGACACCCCCGGCCGCAGCTCCGGCGTACCAGAGGGGCTGGTGGCCGGGCTCGGCTTCGCGGTGCTCTTCGTCGGTCTGCAGCGCCCCGGCGGAAAGACCGGTGCGTGGCCGCTGCTGCTGGCCGAGGTCGCATCCGTGACGCTCATCTTCACCGTCGCGCTGTTGCGGCGAGAGGCGCTGCGGCTGGCCCGTGGGGCGCTGCCCGGTACGGTCGTTTCCGGCGCGCTGGCCTTCGCCGCGACGCTGCTCTACCTGCTCTCGACCCGGCACGGGCTGCTGTCGATCGTCGCCGTGCTGGTCTCGCTCTACCCGGCGTTGACGGTCATTCTGGCCGCGATTGTGCTGCACGAGCGCAGCACCCGGCTGCAGGTCACCGGGATGATCGGCGCCGCGGTTTCGGTCGCCCTGATCGCCATGAGCTGACCGTTTATAGCTCAGTTAGGACCAGACTCATACTCGCAGTAGCCAAATGTCCGATTCTACGGCATGATCCAGCCACAGTTGATCATTAGTGCTGGAGTGTCCTATGTGGATTCGGACGGGGGTACGGCGTCGCTTCCCTTTTGTGGTCGCGACTGCAGTCGTCCTGGCCGCCGCGCTCGGCAGCCCGGGAGCGCGGGCCGCTGATGCCGGTCAGCGTGACTACGTGCCCGGACAGTTCATCGCCAAGACCTACACCGAGGCGCTCGGCCGGCTGCCCACTCAGCGGGACTGGACCCGGGCCGCGGCGGGGTTTGCCAAGCCGGGCTGCTCGGAGAGCTCGGTCGCCGCGCTCAGCCGGCAGATCTACACCTCGCGCCAGTTCCTCAATCTCGGCTACGACAACGCCAGCCGGCTACTTGCCCTTTACCGGGGTGTG
>Ga0137412_10003972_pt1 | contig 11832 bp, 11 predicted proteins | sample CZODoug2_1_16fun_FD_122160 | JGI IMG/M metagenome (GOLD analysis project Ga0137412, IMG submission 122160) | Vadose zone soil fungal communities from Angelo Coast Range Reserve, California, USA - CZODoug2_1_16fungal (Hybrid Assembly) | ecosystem: Environmental > Terrestrial > Soil > Vadose zone...
AGGTCGCCCGCCTTCTTGATCTCCTTCACCGACACGAAATTGCTTTGCATGTTCGAGCCCGGACCGTTGGCGCGGTTCAGCGAGAACACGATGTCGTCGGCGGTCAGCGTCGAGCCGTCATGGAACTTAACGCCCGGCCGGATGTCGAAGAACCAAGTCGTCGGATCGGTCTGGCCCCATTTGGTGGCGAGCGCGGGCTCCAGCTTCAGGTTCTTGTCGCGGCGGATCAGCGGGTCGTAGATGTTGGAATTGAAGGTCAGGAGGAAGGTCTCCTGACGGGCATAAGGGTCCATCGAGCTGACATCGCCCGAATTGGCCCATTTGAAGGTCTTGGCATCCGCCATCGGCGCCAGGCCCAGACTCGCACAGGCAACTGCCGCCAGCGCTAAAGAATGCCGGAAACTGAAGTTCATCTGTAACTACCCCTTCGTGGCGCCACACCGATGTTGCGCCGTACGGTCTCCCCGACCTTTGGAGCTATGCGCACGCGCATACCTCGCCGCACGTTGCACCGGCTGTGAGGTGGCGTCAATTGCCCAAAATTTTTGCAGGGCTGCCACAGTTGGACATCCCCAGCCTCGGGCCGCTATCGTGGAATCCTCGGTACTTTTTCTCGGGGTGCGGCCATGAACGACGTCTCACGTAGCTTCCGCGGCAATTCCAACGCGGCGCGCGATATCGCGCACCACCTGCACCCCTACACCAACTTCAAGAAACACGAGCAAACTGGCCCGCTCACCATCGTGCGCGGCCGCGGCGTCTATGTCATGGACGACGACGGCAAGGAATATATCGAGGGCATGGCCGGCCTGTGGTCGGCGGCGCTGGGCTTCAGCAACGAGCGGCTGGCGACGGTCGCCTACGAGCAGATGAAGCAGCTGCCGTTCTATCACGCCTTCAATCAGCGCTCCCACGAGCCCGCCATCAACCTCGCCGAGAAGGTGAAGTCGATGGCGCCGGTCGAGATGTCGAAGGTGTTCTTCGCCAACTCCGGCTCGGAGGCCAACGACACCGTCATCAAGATGGTGTGGTACATGAACAATGCGCTGGGCCGGCCGCAGAAGAAGAAGATCGTCTCGCGCATCAAGGGCTATCACGGCGTCACCGTGGCGGCGGCGAGCCTGACCGGCCTGCCCACCAATCACCGCTCCTTCGACCTGCCCATCGCTGGCATCCTTCATACGAGCTGCCCGCACTATTACCGTTTCGGCCTGGAGGGCGAGAGCGAGGAGCAGTTCGCGACGCGCTGCGCGGAGGAGCTCGAGGCGCTGATCGTCAAGGAAGGCGGCGCCGAGCAGGTCGCGGCCATGATCGCCGAGCCGGTGATGGGCGCCGGCGGCGTCATCGTGCCGCCCAAGGGCTACTACGAGAAGATCCAGGCGGTGTGCCGCAAGTACGACATGCTGTTCATAGCCGACGAAGTGATTTGCGGCTTCGGCCGCACCGGCAACGTCTGGGGCAGCCAGACGATGAACATCAAGCCCGACATCCTGACCTGCGCCAAGGCGCTGTCGGCATCGTTCCTGCCGATCTCGGCGGTGATGGTGAACGAGAAGGTCTACCAGGCTCTGATGAGCGAGAGCGACAAGATCGGCACCTGGGGCCACGGCTTCACCTACTCCGGCCATCCGGTCGCCGCCGCCGTCGCGCTCGAAGCGCAGAAGATCTACGACGAGATCGACCTGTTCGGTCACGCCAAGCGCCTCAGCCCGGTCTTCCAGAAGCACATCCAGTCGTTTGCCGATCATCCGCTGGTCGGCGAGGCGATGGGCGTGGGCATGATGGGCGCGCTCGAGATCGTCGCCGACAAGAAGACCAAGGCGCCGTTCGACCTGGTCGCGGTCGGCGCCGGCAACCGCGTCTACAACCACGCGGTGGACCGCGGCCTGTTCATCCGCAACATGGGCGACCGGGTCGCGATCTGCCCGCCGCTGATCATCAACGAGGCCGAGCTCGCCGACCTGTTCGGCCGCCTGCGCCAGTCGTTCGACGCGGCCCTCGCCGACCTCAAGTCGGAAGGCCACTTCAAGGGCTGACGTGAGCACCGGCACGCAGAGCGACGGCGCGCGCCCCGCGCCGCCGTTCGGCACCAGCCGGCGCATCCGCAACCGCGCGATCTGGGCGGTGGCGCTCTTCGCCTCCTCGGTGCCGCCCGCCTTCGTCGGCCTCGGCATCGCCGAGACCACGACCGATCAAGTCAACGTCGCCATGCCGCTCGCCTTCGCCTTCTGGGTGATCGGCCTGCTGTTCGCCGTGTGGGCCGCCTTCCCCACTCTGCGCTACTGGGAGGGCCTGGCCGTCCAGACGCGCTGGCTGGGCGCCCTGCCCCTCCTGTCGGTATCGCTGTTCGTCAGCGCCGCATTGATCGCCGCTTTGTTCGTCTGAGTCGCGCGGACCTGATCCGCGTCGCCTTCACTTGCCGGACTGCTGGCGCAGATAGGCGATGATATCGGCGCGGTCCTCGCCGGTGGCGACGCGGAAGTTCATGCGCTGCCCGGGGATCAGTGCCTGCGGGTTGGTGAGCCAGGCGTCGAGCGTCCTCTCTCCCCACACCACGGTCGAGTTCTTGACCGCGGGCGAATAGTTGAAGTTGCGTGCGGAGCCCGCCTTGCGGCCGTAGACGCCGCGATGCGCCGGGCCGACCCGGTTGGCGTCGAGCGAGTGGCAGCCGCCGCAGCGCGATTCGTAGAGCTCCTGGCCATGCGCCGCGTCGGCCGCGGCGGCATCGGCCGCCACGGCCAGCGCGAGCGCCACCGCCATCAGGGATGCCGGCAGACGCATGGTCAGCCGCCGAAGCTCAACGCCCTGGCCGGCAACGGGTCCTTCAGGACCTGGGTCAGCACCGTCCAGTGCATCGCCTCGTCGGCTGCCAGCCGTGCCGAGATCTGCGCCAACGCCCTGTCTCCGAACGACGGGATGACGCCGATATAGGCGTTGGCCGCGCCCTTCTCGAGTCGCTGCGCCAGACGCAGCACGCCGGTCTGGCTCTTGAGCATCGACGCGTTCAGCGCCTGCGCCACCTCGGCGTCGCTCTTGGCGGCCACCGGCGTGCCGCCCAGCTTGCGGATGGTGGCGATCAGCGCGTCGCGATGTTCCTTGTGGTGCGTCTGGAACAGCACCGCGACCTCGAGCACCGGCTTCTGCAGCAGGCCGCTGGCCGCGCCGAGCTGATAGGCGCTGATCGCCTCGTTCTCGAGCGCGAGCGCAGTGTTCAGGATGCTGACGTCATTTGCGGTGTTGCTTGACTGGGCGACGGCCATCTTCTCGCAGCCGGCGAGCAGCGCCACTGTGGATGCCGAGAGGACACTGACGCCGGACGCGCGCAGCAGGCCGCGGCGGCGGAGATCGATCGACTGAGTCACGCGAATTCTCCTGTTTCGTTGTCGGCAGAGCGGATCGCTCCGTCCGTGCGTGACCTACGCGCCGCGTCGCGGGACTGGATCGATCACCGCGCGTCACGCCTCGGTGAGAAGCGCGCGACCGGATGATGCGATTGAGAAGCACTCTTAGTTGAACTTCACACCTTCGTGTCACCACCAGCCGGCAGCCCGCGACCAAAATGCGCCTGCGGAAACGGGGCCAAGCCGACTAAGATCGTCAAGCGGGAGACAACGGCAAAATGGATTACGAGGCATTTTTCGCGGATCACCTTCGCCGCCTGCATGACGAAGGACGCTACCGCGTATTCGCCGAGCTCGAGCGGATCGTGGGCGCCTTCCCGCGCGCGCGCCTGCATCGCGAAGGCCAGCCGCCGCGCGACGTCACCGTGTGGTGCAGCAACGACTACCTCGCCATGGGGCAGCATCCCACGGTTGTCGAGGCGATGCGCCAGGCAATCGACGCGCAGGGTTCGGGTGCCGGCGGCACACGCAACATCTCCGGCACCAACACGCTGCACGCCGCCCTCGAGCGCGAGCTTGCGGCGCTGCACGAAAAGCAAGCCGCCCTCATCTTCACCTCGGGCTATGTCGCCAACGAGACCACCTTGCAGACCCTGGGCGCCCTGCTGCCGGGCTGCGAGCTCTATTCCGACGCGCTGAACCACGCCTCGATGATCGCCGGCATCCGCCACTCGGGCGCCATGCGCAGGATTTTCCGCCACAACGACGTGGCGCATCTCGAGGAACTGCTGGCCGGCGCCGATCCGTCGACGCCCAAGATCGTGGCCTTCGAATCGGTCTATTCGATGGACGGCGACGTCTCGCCGATCGGCGAGATCTGCGACGTGGCGCATCGCTACGGCGCGCTCACCTATCTCGACGAGGTCCACGCCGTCGGCATGTACGGCGCGCGCGGCGCCGGCGTGGCCGAGCGCGACGGCGCGCTCGGCAAGGTCGATATCGTGCAGGGCACGCTCGCCAAGGCCTTCGGTGTGGTCGGCGGCTACATCGCCTCGACCGCCGCCACCATCGACTTCGTGCGCTCCTGCGGATCGGGTTTCATCTTCACCACGTCGCTGCCGCCCGCCATCGCCGCGGCGGCGCTCGCCAGCGTGCGCCATGTCAGCGCCCATCCCGACCTCCGGGTGCGCCACCAGGAGCGCGCCGCGTCGCTGAAGCGCAAGCTGGCGGTGGCCGGCCTGCCGGTCATGGACTCGGCCACGCACATCGTGCCGGTGTTCGTGGGCGATGCGGCGCTCTGCAAGCAGGCCAGCGACCTGCTGCTCGAACGCCACGCGATCTACGTCCAGCCCATCAACTATCCGACGGTGGCGCGCGGCACGGAGCGGCTGCGGCTCACGCCAACGCCGCTGCACGGCGACGACGAGATGGCCCGCCTGGTCGCCGCACTGCAGGATGTCTGGCAGACTTTGGGACTCGGCCTGCGAGCCGCCGCCGAGTAACTCTCCTACTCCACCGTCCGCATCGTCCACAGGCGCGAGCGGACCAGCACTACGGCGATCAGCAGCAGCATCGCCAGCGCCGGCAGCAGCAGCGCCACCTTGAGCCCCCACAGCGAGCAGATCGTGCCGGTGAGGAAGGCGCCAATCGGACCGCCGCCGCCCAGGCCGAGCTGGAAGAGCGACATCAGCCGCGCCCGGTGCGTCGGCGGCGCCACGATCTGCACCACCGTGCGGCTCTGGGTCATGGTGATGCCGGCGCCGATGCCCCACACGAAGTTCAGCGCCACGAATACCGGGAACGGCGGCAGGGTGGACAGCGAGATCAGGATCAGTGCGCCGATCGAGACGGCCACGCCGATCAGCCGCCCGCGCAGGGTGAGCCGTCGCGCCAGGCCGACCAGAGCGATGCTGGCGATGATGGTGGCGGCCCAGAAGGCGAGATTGACGTAGGAAAGCTCGAGCGCGCCGCCGGCATAGTTGTCGCGCACGGCGAGCGGCAGCACGGCCATGAAGGGCCCGACATAGAAGATGCCGACGCCGAAATTGATCAGCAGCACCGGCCAGATCTGGTCGGACTTCGCCGCCACCGAGATGCCTTCGCCGATGCTGCGCCAGAATCCGGGATGCACGACAGGCGGATGCGGCGGCGGATCGGGCAGCCGCCAGACGGCAAGGCATCCCGCCAGCACCAGTCCGGCGTGCAGCACCAGGAGCGGCACGGCCCCGAAGCGGTCGGCGGTCGAGGCGCAGGCGATGCCCAGGAGCTGGCCGATGAACTGCAACGCCGTGGCGAGCGCCACCGCCCGTGGCAGCCCGACGCCCTTGGCAACGACCGGCAACAGCGCATCGCGGGTCGGGATGGCGAAGGCACCGATGGCGCCGGACGCAATGCCGTAGACGATCAGCAGGGGATAGCTGAGGCCTCCGCCGTACAGGACCGCTGCCAGCACCAACGGCGGCGCGGCATAGAGCATGTGATAGCGCAGCAGCAGGCGGCGCGGGTCGCCGCGATCGGCCACCAGTCCGCCCAACGGCAGGAAAAGCAGCGACGGCGCCATCAGGGCCGCCTGGGCCACGCCCACGGCGAAGGCATCCATGTGCAGCACGACCGCGACCAGCCAAGGGAACAGCACCATCTGGATGCCGAGCGGCACGAACCAGGTGCCGAGGCCCAACAGATAGACCGCGAAGACAGAACGGGAGGAAGGCACGGGCGGTCTTGATCCAGGGTCTGAGGGGCTATATCTTGTAATGACTTAGTGCCGCTTGCTCATCTAATAGTCAAAGACACACAGGCTGCCTCTCCGACCCCTTCGGAGGCGCGGCGGTGGCGGAGCGGAAGACGATGTCGACATTCAACCGCACCACTCTGGTGAAGGTCCTGGAAATCCTCGACAGCAGCCATGCCGGCGAGGCTCTGGCGGCCGCCAAGCTCGCCTCGACGATGGTGCGCGAAGCTGGTCTCACCTGGGACGACGTCCTCGCCCCCGCGATCCAGGGCCGCGGCGCGCCGGCGGCGGTCGCGACCCACGCCACGAGCGCCGGTCCGTTCGGCTACCGGCGCGATCGCGAGCTCTCGCCGCACGAGCAGTTTTTCATGGTGCTGCTGAGTCCGCGCACGCCGTCCGAGATCAAGCGCAAGCTGCGCGGCTGGGAAGCGCGCGTGCTCGACGGCGAGATCACGCCGCAGGAAACCCAGGACCTGCGCTCCCTGTACCAGAGCTTCGTCGTCGGCTAGCTAGGCCGCCAGCAGGACGCTCTGCTCGCGCTCCAGCACGCGCTTGACCGCGGGCCGGGCCAGCATGCGGTCCTTCCAGGCGGTGTAGTTCTTGAGCTCGGCCATCGGCAGGCCGATGCGCTTGCCCCAGCCGTAGAAGACCAGTGCGTAGCCGTCGACCACCGAGAAATCATCGCCCAGGATCCACTGCTTGCCGGCCAGCAGGCCGTCGATCTCCTTGAGGTTGGCGTGGAAGTTCTCACGGCCGGTCGCCTTGAGGTGCTCGTGCACCGACGTATCGGTGGCGAAGCGCTCGGGCCGGCCGATATGGGTGAAGTTGGGATGCACGGTGTTGGAGAACCAGGCCATCAGGGAGATCGCCTTGGCCCTTTGCAGCGGATCCTTCGGCATGAGCTGCGGCGCATACTTGGCGGCCACGTAATCGAGGATCGCGGTGTTCTCGACGATCGTGCCCTCGTCGACCACAAGCGCCGGCACGCGCCCGCGCGGATTGATTTTCAGATACTCCGGCGACCTCTGCTCGTTCTTGGCGAACGAGATGGCCTGCGAATCGTACTTGGCGCCGCTTTCCTCGAGGCCGATATGCGAGGCGGTCGAACAGACGCCGGGGGCGAAATAGAGTTTCAGCATTGCTTCCTCCTCCATGCGGTCATCCTGAGCGAAGCGAAGGATCTCATGCCGTGGCAAGCGGCGATGAGATCCTTCGCTTCGCTCAGGATGACAGAAAAACCTAAAGCGGCCGGCCGCTGCCGTTGGGGCGGCCGCGGTGCAGGAACTCGCGGCCGATCTTGACCCGTTTCTCGCCGTCATATTCGACGATGTCGGCGGTGGCGTAGGTCTCCGTCCAGTTCGAGGGCAGGAACGAGCCTGAGCCGACGACGTCGATCGGCGACTTGGCCTCGGCCATGACCCGGCACTTGGCCGGGCCGAAGCCCGACGAGGCCACGATCTTCACCTTGTCGAAGCCCGCGCGGTCGAGCTCGGCGCGCAAGTGGAAGATCGCCGCCGCCGACACGCCGGTGCCCACGAGATAGCGCAGCTCCTCTTCGCTGCGATAGCCGCGGATCGATTCGGGCGAGAAGCGCTCCAGCACGGCATAGGACGACGCCGGATCCAGCCCCTCGATGTAGCGGCCGCCGGTCGTGTCGAGGCGGAGCGACAGCATGCCCTTGGTGGCGAGGTCGGGAAAACGCCGGCAGACCTCCAGCGAGTCCGAGATCTCGCGGGCGAAATAGTCGACCAGCACGGTCATCGCCTCGCCGGGAAATGTCTCGTGGTACATCTCGGCGGCGCGCAACGTGGAGCCCGCATAACCGATCAGGGCGTGCGGCATGGTGCCGAGCCCCTGGTCGCGGCCGAAGAAATGCGCGGTGGCGTGCGTGGCGTTGCCGATGAAGCCCAGCGCGCCCACCTTGCGCTTGGCGCGCGCCGAGCCGACCGAGGCGGCATAGGCCATCATCTCGGCCATCTCCTGGCCCGCGCAATGGCGCGCATCCATGGCGAGGAAGGCCGACTTCGGCATGTCGGCGCACATCGTCCAGGCATTGTAGGCCGCCACGCAGGCCGGCCCCAGCTTCTGCAGGAAGATCGTCTCGAGGTCGACGAGATGGAAAAACGAGCCGGTGATGTACATCATCGGCTCGCCGGCGCCGACCCACTTGCCCTCGCCGTAACGCAGGTCGAGCTCGACCGAGGTGTTGCGCGAGCGGCCGAGTTCTTCCAGCCACTCCAGCGCCAGCCGCGGCGCGAACACGACGGGACGGCGCATGAAGATGGCGTAGGTCACACGGCTGTCGCCGAACTGGCCGATCACCTGCTTCGTTCGATTGAAGTAGTGATCGGTGTAGCGCTCGATCTCAGCGTCGTTCGGATGCGTCATCGGCCCTCCCGGCCCGCCAAGGTCCTTGCGCCTGGTCCGCGTCGCCTAGACCGCCGGCCGCGCCCGGGCGACCGACAGGCGTTCCGCCTTGAGTTGCTCGGCGAGCAGGAAGGCAAGCTCGAGCGCCTGGCTGGCGTTGAGCCTGGGATCGCACTGCGTCTCGTAGCGCTCGACGAGATTGTCGACGGTGATGTCGACGGCGCCGCCGACGCACTCCGTCACTTCCTGCCCGGTCATCTCGAAATGCACGCCGCCGGGATGGGTACCCTCGGCACGGTGGACGGCGAAGAAGTCCTTCACCTCGCTCAGGATGGCGTCGAAATAGCGGGTCTTCTTGCCGTTGGCCGTGGTCACGGTGTTGCCGTGCATGGGATCGCACGACCACACGACCGAGCGGCCGGCGCGCTTCACCGCCCGCACCAGCGCCGGCAGCTTGTCGGCCACCTTGTCGGCGCCCATGCGGCAGATGATGACGATGCGGCCGGGCTCGTTGGCCGGGTTGAGCGAGTCGATCAGGCGCAGCACATCATCGCTCGAGAGCGTCGGCCCCGCCTTGAAGCCCAATGGATTGCGCACGCCGCGCAGGAACTCGACATGCGCGCCGTCGGGCTGGCGCGTGCGGTCGCCGATCCACACCAGGTGGGCCGAGCAGTCGTACCAGTCGCCCGAGGTCGAATCGACGCGGGTCAGCGCCTCCTCGTACGGTAGCAGCAACGCCTCGTGGCTGGTGAAGAAGTCGGTCTCGGCGATCTGCGGCGTGGTCGCCGAGTTGAGACCGCAGGCCGCCATGAAATTCAGCGTCTCGTCGAGCCGCGCGGCGAGGTCGTGATAGCGCTCCGACGCCGGCGAGTTGCGCACGAAGTCGAGGTTCCAGCGATTGACCTCGTGCAGGTCGGCGTAGCCGCCCTGGGCAAAGGCGCGCAGCAGGTTGAGCGTCGCGGCCGACTGGTTGTAGGCCTGCACCATGCGTTCGGGATCGGGCCGGCGCGCTTCGGCCGTGAACTCGAAGCCGTTGACGTTGTCGCCGCGGTAGGACGGCAGCTCGACCTCGCCCACCTTCTCGACGTTGGACGAGCGCGGCTTGGCGAACTGGCCGGCCATGCGGCCGACCTTCACCACCGGCACGCCGGCGCCGTAGGTCAGCACGACGGCCATCTGCAGCAGCACGCGGAAGGTGTCGCGGATGTTGTTGGCGGTGAAGTCGACGAAGCTCTCGGCGCAGTCGCCGCCCTGCAGCAGGAAGGCGTCGCCCGCCGCCACCTTGGCCAGCGCCGTCTTGAGCTTGCGCGCCTCGCCGGCAAACACCAGGGGCGGATAGCGCCGCAGCCGCGTCTCGGCGCCGGCCAGAGCGGCGGCGTCGGCATAGACCGGCATCTGCTGGACCGGCCGGCTGCGCCAGCTGCTCGGCGTCCAGTCGGCGGCGCTCGAACTGCGGGACTGCGCTTTGGCACCCGCGCGGGACGGGCCCTGAATCGCCGTCATCTTCTCCTCCTAAGCCCCATCGGACGAATTCTGGCGGACGAATATTGGCTGTCCGGCCGTCGGGGTGGGTGAACCTATACGTGCTGTGGATAAAACGCCAGCAGGCCGCAACCTGTTCTCTAGTCGGCTGCCTTGCGGCTGGGTGCGGGCTCGACCCGCGCCGTCCGCATGGTGACGAACTCCTCGCCGGCCGTGGGGTGAATGCCCACGGTGGCGTCGAACTGGGCCTTGGTGGCGCCCGCCTTCACGGCCACCGCCAGGCCCTGGATCAGCTCGGCCGCATCGTCGCCCACCATGTGCACGCCGACCACCTTGTCGGTTGCGGCTTCGACGATCAGCTTCATGAAGGTGCGCTGCTGGCGACCCGACACGGTGTACTTCATCGGACGGAAGGCTGACGTGAAGACCCGGATCTCACCCAGCCGCATCTTGGCCTCTTCCTCGGTCAGTCCGACATTGGCGAGCTCGGGCTGGCAGAACACGGCCGACGGCACGTCGCGGTGATCAGGCTTGCGCGGCTTGTTGCCGAACTCGGTGTCGGCGAAGCAGTGGCCTTCCATGATCGCCACGGGCGTGAGGTTGATGCGGTCGGTGACGTCGCCCACCGCCCAGATGTTGGGCGCCGTCGTCTTCGACCATTCGTCGACGGCGATGGCGCCGGCCTTGTCGAGCTGCACGCCCGCCTTCTCGAGCCCGATGCCCGCCGTGTTGGGCGCGCGGCCGGTGGCGTACATCACGACGTCGGTCTCGAACATTCCGCCGAGCTGCGTGTTCACCTGGTAGGGAGCCTTGCCATCTGTGGCCACGATGCGACCGATCTGCATCTCGGTGCGCAGCTTGATGCCGCTCTCCTTCAGCGCGTCATGCACCGCGGTGCGGCACTCCTCGTCGAAGCCCCGCAGCACGCGATCGCGGCGCAACACCAGGTCGACGTGACTGCCGAGTCCGTTGAAGATGCCGGCGAACTCGACGGCAATGTAGCCGGCGCCCACGATCGCAATGCGCTTGGGCAGCGGATCGGGAAGATGGAACGCCTCGTTGGAGGTGATGGCGAATTCCCTGCCGGGAATCTCCGGCACGACCGGTTGGCCGCCGGTGGCGATCAGGATCTTCTCCGCGGTGACGGTCTGCTCGCCGACCTGGATCGTGTGGCGGTCCATCAGCCGGCCGCGACCCATATGCAGCTTGACGCCCGCGCCGTCGAGCAGCCGCAGGTAGACGGCGTTCAGCCGATCGACTTCCTTCTGCACATTATCGCGCAGGGTCGCCCAGGAATGCGTGGGTTCGGGCAGCGTCCAGCCGTAGGCCGCAGCGTCCTCGAATTCGTGGGCAAACTTGGAGCCATAGACCAGGAGCTTCTTGGGCACGCAGCCCCGGATCACGCAGGTGCCGCCGACCCGGTAGTCCTCGCAGATACCTACGCGCGCGCCATGGCCGGCCGCGATTCGCGAGGCGCGCACGCCGCCCGAACCGGCGCCGATGACAAAGAGGTCGTAATCATAGGACATGTGGATAACCTGAGAACAAAACCACAACACGGCCATATTCCGGTCGCGGGCCAGACTATATCGGCGCTTAGACGGCCGGGTAAGGGAAATGGAGCGTGCATTTCCATCTCCTGATACAACCTTAAGGATATGTCCTCATGCTGAAGTTCCTCTCTTTGTCCGCCGTCGCCGTTCTGATCGCCGGTCCCGTCCTGGCTGCGCCCGACGACACGGTGGCGACGCCCGAAAAGCCCGCCCGAACCTCGAGTGCCGTTTCGCGCGGTCTCATGCGTTACGACACCAACAAGGACGGCGCCGTCGACCGCGCCGAATGGAAGGCCGCCCAGGAAGCGCGCTTCAAGCAGCTCGACGCCAATGGCGACGGCAAGCTCACCCAGGACGA
>Ga0137412_10003973_pt1 | contig 11832 bp, 9 predicted proteins | sample CZODoug2_1_16fun_FD_122160 | JGI IMG/M metagenome (GOLD analysis project Ga0137412, IMG submission 122160) | Vadose zone soil fungal communities from Angelo Coast Range Reserve, California, USA - CZODoug2_1_16fungal (Hybrid Assembly) | ecosystem: Environmental > Terrestrial > Soil > Vadose zone...
CTTTCCGCCGGCATCGGCGGACTGGTCGCGGCAAAGGTCATGGGCCGGCGCCACGGCTATGGCAGCGAGAACCTTTCGCCATTCGACCTGTCGCTCGCGGTCATGGGCACCGGCCTGTTGTGGGTCGGCTGGTTCGGCTTCAATGGCGGATCGGCGCTGGCGGCCAATTCGCGCGCGGTCATGGCGATCATCGCGACGCATCTTGCGGCCTGCGCCGGCGCGCTGACCTGGGGCGCGATCGAATGGGCGACACGGCGCAAGCCCTCGGTGCTCGGCATGATTTCCGGCGCGGTCGCCGGTCTCGGAACGATTACGCCTGCGTCTGGCTTCGTCGCGCCGTGGCATGGCGTCATCATCGGCATCGTTGCAGGTATTGTGTGTTTCTGGGCCTGCACCTGGCTCAAGCACCGCTTCAACTATGACGACTCGCTCGACGTGTTCGGCGTGCACGGCGTCGGCGGGCTGACCGGCACCCTGCTCGCCGGCGTCTTTGCGGTCAGCGCTATCGGCGGGACTTCAGGCCTGATCGAGGGCCATCCGCAGCAGGTGCTGATTCAGCTCTACGGGATCGCGGTCACCTTGCTCTGGTCCGGCGGCGTGACCTATGTGCTGCTCAAGCTGGTGAGCGTGTTCGTCCCGCTGCGGGTGTCGCTGCAGCAGGAGCTCGAAGGCCTGGATATTTCGCAGCACGGCGAAGCGCTGCAATAAAATCCCTATCTGAATACCGCTTATCTGCCCTCCCGCTGGGCAGGATTATGTTCGCAGTCTGACGTGCTCATGTTTTGAGCATGCCTGACTACGCTTTGAGCGCGGCGGAATAGCGCAGGTGGGGCCTTTTCCCGCAAAGGGCGAAAAGGGCCGGATTCATAAACCGTTAGAGAATTCCGCCGATCTGGCACGGTATTTGACTCTAAGGGTTCTGGCTGTGCCCGCGTAGTGAACTTCTCCGCGTGGTGAACCTCAGTCGAGAACGCCCGGTTTTGTCTAGGCCGGGCCCAAGCGGGGATAGGACCCATGAAAATTGTTATGGCGATCATCAAGCCATTCAAGCTCGAAGAAGTCCGTGACGCCCTGACCGCCATTGGCGTTCATGGTCTCACGGTGACGGAAGTCAAAGGATATGGCCGACAGAAGGGTCATACCGAAATCTATCGCGGCGCCGAGTATGCCGTGAGCTTTCTGCCCAAGATCAAGATCGAGGTCGCTGTCGCCTCCGACCAGGTCGACAAGACCATCGACGCCATCACCACGGCTGCCAAAACCGGCCAGATCGGCGACGGCAAGATCTTCGTCATCAACCTCGACCATGCGGTTCGCATCCGCACGGGTGAGGCGGATGCCGCGGCCCTCTGATTTCGCGCTCAACCTTACCACTCAGGAGTACAACAAATGACGTTCAAGCGTCCCTATAGCGCGGGATTGGCGGCCCTCGCAGTCGGCCTGTTAGCGGCGACCGCTGCCTACGCCGAACCAACCATCAACAAAGGCGACAACGCCTGGATGCTGACATCGACAGTGCTGGTGCTGTTGATGACGATCCCGGGCCTTGCGCTGTTCTACGGCGGCCTGGTCCGCTCCAAGAACATGCTCTCGGTGCTGATGCAGGTTTTCTACACCGTCTGCATGGTCACCGTCCTCTGGGCACTCTACGGCTACAGCCTCGCCTTCACCGGCGGTTCCGACTTCATCGGCGGCTTCTCAAAGGCCTTCCTGATGGGCGTGACGACGGATTCGAAAGCGGCGACCTTCAGCGTCGACGCCAACATCTCCGAGCTCGTGTACGTCTGCTTCCAGATGACGTTTGCGGCGATCACCCCCGCCCTCATCGTCGGCGCCTTCGCCGAACGCATGAAGTTCGCGGCGATCGCATTGTTCATCCCGCTCTGGGTGACGCTGATCTACTTCCCGATCGCACACATGGTTTGGTACTGGGCCGGACCGGACGCGATCTCGGATGCGGTGAAGGCGCTTGCCGCGGCGGCCGACGGTGCGGCGAAGACCGCGGCGCAGGCCAAGCTCGATGAAGTGAATGCCGACGCCGGCTGGATCTTCAAGAAGGGCGCGATCGACTTCGCTGGCGGCACGGTGGTGCACATCAACGCCGGTATCGCCGGTCTCGTCGGCGCGCTCTTGATCGGCAAGCGGGTCGGCTACGGCAAGGAGCTGATGGCTCCGCACTCGCTGACCATGTCCATGATCGGCGCTTCGCTGCTCTGGGTCGGCTGGTTCGGCTTCAACGCCGGATCGAACCTCGAAGCCAATGGCGGCGCGGCGCTCGCCATGACCAACTCCTTCGTCGCGACCGCGGCGGCGGCGCTGTCATGGATGTTCGCGGAGTGGATCATCAAGGGCCATCCTTCCGTGCTCGGCGCCATTTCAGGCGCGGTGGCGGGACTTGTCGCGGTCACGCCCGCGGCCGGTTATTCCGGTCCGATGGGGGCGATCGTGCTCGGCCTCGTGGTCGGTGTGGTCTGCCTGTTCTTCTGCACCGTGATCAAGAACGCGCTCGGCTACGACGACTCGCTCGACGTGTTCGGCGTCCACTGCATCGGCGGCATCGTCGGCGCGCTCGGCACCGGCATCCTGGTGAATCCGGCCCTCGGTGGCGCGGGCATCATGGATTACACCACCGGCAAGATCGCCGACTACGACTTCGCGGCGCAGATGATCTCGCAAACCTGGGGCGTCTGCACCACGCTGGTGTGGTCGGGCGTCGGTTCGGCGATCCTCTACAAGGTCGTCGATGTCATCGTCGGCCTGCGGGCCACCGTTGAGGTGGAGCGCGAAGGTCTCGACATCACCGAGCACACCGAACGCGCCTACAACATGTAACTCCTCTCCCGGGGCGCGATCTCACGAGGTCGCGCCCAGAACTACGGTTCGGGCACATACCCGGCAATGCCCGGACCGTTGAGGGGCTCCAGCGCAAGTTGGAGCCCCTTTCTTTTTGGGGTGACGGCGGTCGGGTGGGTTGGCCGAAGGCCCAGGCCGCCACTCAAGCGGCACTCGTTTATTAAACCGGCATTAGGGACGTGGCTTTACGCGCCGTCGCTTGGTCGTGAGTCCAGGTTGATTCGGTGGCTGTCTCGTTTAAGGTGCAAGCGTGACCGAGGACCCGCAGCTTCCTAGGTTTGATGCAGGCAGTTGGGTCACGGTTGCCCGAATTGCCGTCGCCGTGAGCGTAGCTTTATCCGCGGTGATGGTTGCAATCTTGCTGTTCGCTGATCCCCCCAATCAGTGTCCAAACTGGCACTTCAAGAACGCTACCTCTAGTTCGTTGTGGGAAGACGTCGTTATGTTGACGGCGCCCTTGAATATTTTTAGTTGTTTCATTGCCGTTCGCTGGAACTGGGTCGCTCAAAGGGCAATCGAGAGCGCCGGCCGAACGCTTTTCGGCGGCCATATGACCCCTCCCACAATTCCCGTGACTCACATCATGGTCCATATGTGCGTCGCGACGTCTTTGGTTGCTCAATTTCCGCTATTCTTGCTTGTAACCCAATGCCTCGTTCGCTGAGGCCATGACGCCGTCCGTGTTGGCGAGGCTTGTAGCCCGGATGCAGCGCAGCGCAATCCGGGAAGGGTATCCACGGCGTCAAGAACCCGGATTGCGCTTCGCAGCATCCGGGCTACGATCCAAACAGCCAAAACGACCGTACGGGCGTCAAATGAGAGTCGACGACAAAAGGGAGGATGCCATGAGGCTGGAAGGCGGATGCTATTGCGGCCAGGTGCGCTATGTGGCCGAGGGCGAGCCGATGATGAAGGCGCAATGCCATTGCCGCGAGTGCCAGTATATCACCGGCGGCGCGCCCAACATGTTTGTCCTGATGCCGACCGACAGCTTCAGCTATACCGCGGGGGCGCCCAAACAATTTACGCGCAGCGATCTTGAACGCGCCGTGACCCGGGACTTTTGCGCCGAATGCGGCACGCATCTGGTGACGCGGCCAACGGTTGTGCCTGCCGTGGTCTTGAAGGTCGGCACGCTCGACGATCCCAGCCTGTTCGGCAGCCCGCAGATGGCGATCTACACCATCGACAAACAGGCTTTCCACCAAATCCCGGAAGGCTTGCCGAGCTTCGAACGGCTGCCAAAACGCTAACGCGGGCGTCAATCCCCTGACAGCCGCGACCCGGTTTCGCTGGCGGCGCGGCCGCCAAAATGGCGCCCCGATCGTGCGGCAATAAATTGGCAAACGCGTGGCTGGCGTCGATGGTTAATCGCGTCTTAACCTCGCCGTATCTATGGTGGTCTGATCCATTTCCGGCCGGTCTCATCGTGCGACCGGCTGCCCCAACAGGGCTGGCGCTTTACGTATGGCAATGACCGCTTCATCCCGTGCGCCGCAGGGCACCGGCAGTCCGGAAAGCGAACGCTCGCCATTCGCGCGGCTGGCGGAACTCCTGGCGCCGTACCAGCCGGCTAAACCATTGATTACGCTATCGTTGGGCGAGCCGCAGCACCCGGTGCCTGGCTTTGTCGGCCCGGTGCTGGCCAAACACACCGCCGAATTCGGCCGTTATCCCATTGCCAAGGGCATTGAACCGTTCCGGCGGGCGGCGGCGAACTGGCTTTCCACCCGGTTCGACCTGCCGCGGGCGCCAGATCCCGAGACCGAGCTTCTGGTGCTGAACGGCAGCCGCGAGGGCCTGTTTTTCGCGGCGATCGCGGCGGCGCGCTATGTCGGCGAGCGTACAGGCCGGCCTGCGATCCTGGTGCCGAATCCGTTTTATCCGGCCTATGGCGCCGGCGCCCGCGCGGCGGGTTGCGAGCAGATCTATCTGCCGACCACGCTCGCCAACGGATTTCTCCCCGACCTCGATGCGCTGGATGACGCCACTCTGGCGCGAACGGTGGCGATCTTCATCGCCTCGCCGGCGAATCCGCAGGGCGCCGTGGCCTCGCGCGGCTATTTCACCCGCCTGAAGACGCTCGCCGATCGTTTCGGCTTCATGATCCTGAGCGATGAGTGCTATTCGGAGATTTATACCAAGCAAGCGCCCGGCAGCATGCTGGAATGCGCCGGACCTGATTTTACCAATGTGGTTGCGTTCCAGTCGCTGTCGAAGCGTTCGAACCTGCCGGGCATGCGGGTCGGCTTTGCCGCCGGCGACAGGAAATTCCTCGGCATGTTTCACGAGCTGCGCAATGTCGCGGCACCCCAGGTGCCGGTGCCGCTGCAGCATGTCGCGATCGCCGCCTACAGCGACGAGGCCCATGTCGAGGAAAACCGGCGGCTCTACCGGACCAAGTTCGATCTCGCCGACCAGATTCTCGGCAACCGCTATGGCTATCATCGCCCCGCCGGCGGCTTCTGTGTCTGGCTCGACGTATCGGCCCGCGGCGGTGACGAAGCGGCAACGGTGAAGCTGTATAAGGACGGCGGCGTGCGTGTGGTGCCCGGAAGTTATCTGGCGCGGCAGCAATCCGACGGCAGCAATCCCGGCGCCGGCTATATTCGCCTGGCGCTGGTGCAAGACAGTGAAACAACAGCCGAGGCGTTGCACCGGCTGGTCGAAATTCTGGATTAGTCGCAGGGCCCCATGAGCATGCCAGCGATCGAACGCGTCATTCCCCTGGTCGGCCATTTGCCGGCGTCGATCCGCGAGGCGCTGGCGCGGCGCTTGCGCGAACTCACCGGCCTCGCCTTGTTGTCCCTTTCCGGGGTGGGAGCGGCGGCTCTGATGACCTGGTCGGTACAGGATCCGAGCCTGAGCCACGCGACGTCGCGCGCCATCCGCAACATCGTGGGATATCCCGGCGCGATCTTCGCAGATCTCTTGATGCAGATTCTCGGCCTCGGCGCGATCATGCTGATCCTCCCGGTCGCGGTGCGGGGCTGGCGCATGCTGACCCATCGCACCTTCGACCGCGAAGCGCTGCGAATCGCGTGCTGGATCCTGTGCACGGTGATATCGGCGGGCTTCGCAAGCTGCTGGCCGCATGGCGGGGCCTGGCCGCTGCCGACCGGGCTTGGCGGCGTCGTCGGCGACGCACTGCTCCGCGCGCCCGCCGTGGTGTTCGGTCCGCCCGGTATCGTCTATCGCCTCGTGCTCGGGGTCATCCTTTTCGCCGCCGCTGTCGCAACATTGCTGATCGCCGGCGGCATGGGTTCACGCCCCCAGGAAGACGAATTGACGCCGATCCAGGATGACGACGCGCCGTTCGAGGAAGAAGAGGACGACGGCTCGGTCTCGCTGGGATGGGCGTTTCATGCGGCGATGAGCGCGAAGGCCCGGCTGTGGCGGCTAATGACCCTGGCTTACAGCCGGCTGGTCGCGAGCGCGCCGCAACGCGCCTCGTTCGAACGTCAGGAACCGAACCTGGGCGATCGCGCGGCTCAGCCGACGGCCGCAGACGATTCCGACGAAGACGAGGACGAAGACGAGGAAATTCCCGCCGCCCGTGCGCCGCGCAAGAAGGCCGCGCCAAAGGCGGCGTCGCGCAAAGCCTGGTTCGAGCTGCCGCCGATTTCCGTGCTGACCGCGCCGAAGGCTTCGGACCGCCAGCCGCTCAGCAAGTCCGACCTCGATACCAACTCGCGCGCGCTGGAAGGCGTGCTCGGCGATTTCGGCGTCCGTGGTGAAATCGTCAAGGCTCATCCCGGTCCGGTGGTGACGCTGTACGAACTCGAGCCTGCCCCCGGCATCAAATCGTCGCGCGTCATCGGACTGTCCGACGACATCGCGCGCTCGATGAGCGCGCTGTCGGCGCGTGTCGCCGTCGTGCCTGGACGCAACGCCATCGGCATCGAATTGCCGAACCCGCATCGCGAAAAGGTCTATCTGCGCGAATTGCTCGCAGCCAAGGATGGCAACGAGTCGACTGCGAAGCTTCCGCTTTGTCTCGGCAAGAACATCGGCGGCGAATCCATCATCGTCGATCTCGCGCGCATGCCGCATCTGTTGATCGCCGGCACCACCGGCTCCGGCAAATCGGTCGCCATCAACACCATGATCCTCAGTCTGGTTTATCGGCTGCGGCCGGATCAATGCCGATTGATCATGGTCGATCCGAAGATGCTTGAGCTCTCCGTCTATGACGGCATTCCGCATTTGCTGACGCCGGTCGTGACCGACCCGAAGAAAGCGGTGGTCGCGCTGAAGTGGGCCGTGCGCGAGATGGAAGAGCGCTACAAGAAGATGTCCAAGCTCGGCGTGCGCAACATCGACGGCTACAATGCGCGTCTGGTGGAAGCGAAAGGCAAGGGCGAAGAGCTGGCACGCACGGTGCATACCGGTTTCGACAAGGAAACCGGCAAGGCGATCTACGAAGAGGAGAAACTCGACCTCGAGCCGTTGCCCTACATTGTCATCATCGTCGACGAAATGGCCGACCTGATGATGGTCGCCGGCAAGGATATCGAAGGCGCGGTGCAACGGCTGGCGCAGATGGCGCGCGCCGCTGGTTTGCACGTGATCCTCGCCACGCAACGACCGTCGGTCGACGTCATCACCGGCACCATCAAGGCGAACTTTCCGACCCGCATCTCGTTTCAGGTCACCTCGAAAATCGACAGCCGCACCATCCTCGGCGAAATGGGCGCCGAGCAGCTGCTTGGACAGGGCGACATGCTCTATATGGCCGGCGGCGGACGCATCAGCCGCGTGCATGGGCCGTTCGTCTCCGACGAAGAGGTCGAGAAGGTGGTGCGCCATCTCAAAGCCCAGGGCCAGCCCGAATATCTCGAAGCGGTCACCGCGGAAGAGCCGACCGACGAAGACGGCGCGGTGTTCGATTCGACCGGCATGGGCGGCGACGGCGGCGGCGACCTGTTCTCGCAGGCCGTGGCAATCGTCAAGCGCGACCGCAAGGCCTCGACCAGCTACATTCAACGCCGGCTGCAAATCGGATATAACCGCGCCGCCTCGCTGATGGAGCGGATGGAACTCGAGGGCATCGTCGGGCAGCCGAATCATGCCGGCAAGCGAGAGATTCTGATCGAGGAAGAAGAAGGCGGCTTTTGAACAGAATCATAAGCCAAGTAATTGCCGGAATTGGCATTATTTTTCACGGAAAAACGATGCCTCCTTTTGCCGAAAGCACGATAAAAGGGCGAAGCGCAGGGCAGGACGACGCGTTGAATCAGAAGTCGAAAATTCGAATGGCAAGAGAATTCGCGATTCCGGGCCTCCGCACGGCTTTGGCGTTGCTGATCGCGGCGGCCGTGGCGAGTGTCGCGACACCGTCTGCTGCGCAGCTCTTCTCGACGACGCCATCCCCGCCGGCCGTGGCCGTGCCCATGCCAAAACCGGCGCCAAAAGCCCGCCGGCTCCAGATGACCGCGTCGGACCCCCAGAAGGCCCAGATGACCACCGGGGCTACCCCGGCGGCCCCGCCGAATCCGGTGATTCCCGATCCGCGCAGGAATATTCCCGCCAATCTTTTTGCGACCTTCGATGCGAATCAAAAGGCGCAAGCCGCCAAGGTGAGTTCCTATCTGTCGTCGCTGCAGACGCTGGTCGGAAATTTCGTCCAGGTCGGACCCGACGGCAGCAAGACCAAGGGCGATTTTTACATCCAGAAGCCCGGCAAGGTGCGTTTCGAATACGACGACCCGAGCCCGATCGCGATTATCGCCGACGGATCGTCGCTGGCGGTGCGCGACCGCAAGCTTGCGACCCAGGACATCTATCCGCTGTCGCAGACGCCGTTGCGGTTTCTGCTGTCGGATCGCATCGATCTCTTAAAGGACACCAACGTCGTGAGCGTCACCTCGGATGAGGTCTACATCAGCGTCACCATCGAGGAGAAGCAGGCGCTGATCGGCACCAGCCGCCTGATGTTGATGATCGGCACCAAGGACGGACAGCTCAAGCAATGGACGGTCACCGATCCGCAAGGTTATGACACCACGGTGGCAGTCTACAATCTGGACGCCAACAAGAAAGTCGATCCCGGCCTGTTCAAGATCGACTTCACCAACTACCCGACGACGCCACCGGGCTGAAAATCATTCTTGATTGCTCCTGATAGCGCTTCACAGTGGACAGCGTCATCCCCGGATCAGCGTATCCTCGCGTCGCAAGGCCCCCCTCAGAGATGCGCTTCTCCCTGACAACGTGGAATATCAATTCGGTGCGCCTGCGCCTCGACCTCGTCGCCAAATTCCTCAAGTCGGTGCGGCCGGACGTGCTGTGCCTGCAGGAAACCAAATGCGTCGATGACGCATTTCCGCTGAAGCGGTTCAGGCGCCTCGGCTATGAGCACGTCGCGCTGAACGGGCAGAAGGGTTATCACGGCGTGGCGGTGATCTCGAAACTGCCGTTCGAGATCACCGACATCCGCACCTTCTGCGACAAGATCGATTCCCGCCACATCTCGGTTCAGTTCGGCGAAAAGGCGCTGCTGTCAAAGCCGCTGGTGCTGCATAATTTCTATGTTCCGGCCGGAGGCGATATTCCGGATCCCACCCTCAATCCGAAGTTCGAGCACAAGCTCCGATTCCTCGACGAGATGAAGGCGTGCGAGCCGCTGCATCCGCGCGGCGATGACCGCCATATCCTGGTCGGCGATCTCAATGTGGCACCCCATGAGAATGACGTGTGGTCGCACAGGCAATTATTGAAAGTCGTGTCGCATACCCCGATCGAATGCGAGAAACTGCTGGCGGCGCAGACTCACGGCGAATGGATCGATGTCGCGCGCGAGCGCATCCCGCTCTCGGAAAAAGTCTATACGTGGTGGAGTTATCGCGCCGCGGACTGGACGCTGGCCGATCGCGGCCGCCGGCTCGATCACATCTGGGTGTCGCGCGCCCTCAAAGAGGGTGTCAGCGATTTCCGGATCACGCGGGATGCGCGCGGCTGGGAACGGCCGTCCGACCATGTGCCGGTGACGGTGACGCTGGAGGTGTGAGTAAATATCCCCGTCATTCCGGGCCTGCGCATCCACGATGTGCAATTGCACATCGGGAATGACAAGTGGTTGGGTCAAATACTCAGCTTCGCGCCGGCCATCAGAATATCGCTGGCGATCTGGCTGGTGCGGCTGGTGAATTCGTCGCGCAGCCGTTGCGCAGCGGCGGGGTCGCTTTCCAGTACGCGCTGAAACAGGCTGCGCGTGATGCGGATCACCGAGCAGTGTTCCAGCGCCGTTGCGGTGGAGGGCCGCTGCATCGCGACGACAAGCGCAAGCTCGCCGATCAATGCGCCGGGGCCGACGACGATCTCGGCGCCGGCGCTATCCTCAACCCGGAGCGCACCGCGCTGAACGACAAATCCCGCGTCCGCATCATCGCCTTCATTGAAGAGCAGATCGCCCCGCGCGACGTCGCGCTGCTCGGAGCCGATCGCCAGCATGCGCAGCGCGGCCGTCCCCAACAGGCGCAATGTCGGGACGCGCTCGAGCAGGGCAACATCATCTTCGATCGACATGCAGAACCGGTGATCGGGCTAAGTGCGGCGGTGCAGAAGTTCGCTTCGTGCCCGCCGCAAGTCCTCCAGGAAAGCTTCAAGAGAACGTCGAGAAAACTTCTGAACCAAAATCGCAGTGAAATCATGGATTGACGGTGTCTTCAGAGGCCAAATTTCGCCCAGCCGACAGCCGCAGCCCCGGGCGATCTGAAGCACCGCCTGAGTATCATGGTACCAACTTGTAGCCCCCGGCTTCCGTTACCAATATCTCGGGATTGGCTGCATCTTTCTCGATCTTTTGACGCAGCCGGTAAATGTGGGTTTCCAGGGTGTGGGTGGTGACGCCTGAATTATAGCCCCAGACTTCCTGCAGCAGCGTCTCGCGCGATACCGGCAGCTGGCCGGCCCGGTACAGAAACCGCAGGATCGCCGTTTCCTTTTCGGTCAGGCGCACCTTCCGGGCGTTGGCGCCGGTCAGCATCTTGGATCCGGGTCGAAAACTGTAAGGGCCGACGGAGAACACCGCGTCTTCGCTGGCTTCATGCTGGCGGAGCTGGGCCCGGATCCGCGCCAGCAGCACCGCGAATCGAAACGGCTTCGCCACGTAATCGTTGGCGCCGGATTCGAGCCCCAAAATGGTGTCCGAATCGGTGTCGTGGCCAGTCAGCATGATGATCGGGGCCTTGAAGCCGCCCTTGCGTAGCGAGCGCACCACTTCGCGGCCATCGGTGTCGGGCAGCCCGACATCCATCAGCACGAGATCCGGGGCATTGGCCTTGGCCGCGCTGGCGCCCTTGGCGCCGGTATCGACGGCGGAGGCCTCGAATTCGTCGTGCAGCGACAATTGCTCCACCAGCGTATCGCGCAGATCGGTATCGTCATCCACGATCAGGATCTTGCGGGCATTGGCCATGGGGTACAATCCTCTGGAGGCGGCGGGCGGCAATGCCTTTGGCCGTGTCTTGGTTGGTAAGGTCTTGGTTCGACTAGTGTCGGTTCGTATTGAGGTAGGGGACTGTTACGGTTTCACAAGTCGAAACGCAGTCTACTCCAGAAATTGCGGGCATTTGGATGAATGTCCGGTAATGCCGTGAAATAGAACAATTGCGGTCAATGAAGCAACTGGGGCCGGGCGATTCGGATGGGAAGTCACGGTATTTCAATCACTTATCGGACAGATGGGCGGGATGGGCCGCGCGCATTGATCCGGATTCGCGCCGCCGCCGGCGATATCAGCCGCGGCTGGCTGACGGCCGACGGCCGGTCTATCCCGGTCGCCCTCGGGCGCGGCGGCATCATCGCCAACAAGCGCGAAGCCGATGGCGGCACCCCCAAGGGCACCTTTCGGCCCCGGCAACTATGGTGGCGCGCCGACCGTCACCCCAGGCCACGCACATTCCTGCCGGTTCGCGCCATCCGGCCCGGGGACGCCTGGTGCGAAGACCCCGGCAGCCGCCACTACAACCAGCCGAT
>Ga0137412_10003976_pt1 | contig 11829 bp, 7 predicted proteins | sample CZODoug2_1_16fun_FD_122160 | JGI IMG/M metagenome (GOLD analysis project Ga0137412, IMG submission 122160) | Vadose zone soil fungal communities from Angelo Coast Range Reserve, California, USA - CZODoug2_1_16fungal (Hybrid Assembly) | ecosystem: Environmental > Terrestrial > Soil > Vadose zone...
CGCCGTCGCCAGGGTCTGGACGGCGCCGTCCGGGTTCTGCGCGATCCAGGCCCTCGCCCGCTCGTGGGCGCGTACCACGGATCGGGCGACCTGCGGCTTTGCGGACAGGAAGTCCTCGTTGGCGTTGAGGAAGCCGTAGGAGTTGAAGTCGAGGTTGCGGTAGATCAGCCGGGAGCCGGCCTCCAGCTCCGTCTGCGCCATGAACGGGTCGAGGCCGGCCCACGCCGCGACGTCGCCACGCTCGAGCGCCGTCTTGCCGTCGGAGTGCTGCAGGTTGACGATCTCCACGTCGGTCTTGCTCAGGCCCGCGGCGGCGAGTGCCTGGAGGAGGAAGAAGTACGGATCGGTGCCCTGCGTCGCGGCGACCTTCTGCCCGCGCAGCTGCGCGACCCCGGTGATCGGGGAGTTTTTCGTGACCACAATGGCCGACCATTCAGGCTGGCTGAAGACGTCGACCGTCCGGATCGGCGATCCGTTGGCCCTGGCCAGCAGCGCCGGGGTCCCGGCGGTGGAGCCGATGTCGATCACCTTGGCCCGCAGGTTCTCGTTCGCCTTATTACTGCCCTGGGACAGCACCCACTCGACGGAGCCGCGGCCCAACTCCTGCTCCAGCCATCCTTGTTCCTTGATGACCAGGCTCTCCGGGTTGTAGTAGGCGTAGTCGAGGCGCACCTGCACGCCGGGCGCGGCGCCGGTGGGACCGACCGATCCGTCGGCGTTCTCGCCCTGGGCGCAGCCAGCCAGCAGCCCGAGCGCCGCGATGAACACCCCGATCCGGGTGAGGACCGATGAAGCACGAGCCATGGCCGATCTCCTCGCAGCTGGGTCGGGCGAACGGGATGTCAGGACAGGACCGTCACACCGAGCGGGCCGTCACACGGGGCACGCCGAGCCGGTCGAGCAGGTCCACCCGCAGCTGCGCCAGCCGCGAGTCGGCACGATCGCGCGGCCGGGCGCCGGGGACCTCAACGACGTGCTGGATGCCGGCTCCGGCGGAGGGGTCCGATCCAGTCGCCAGCAGCAGAACCCGATCGGCGAGCTGCAGCGCCTCGTCCACGTCATGGGTGACCAGCAGGACCGTGGCGCCCGATGATCGCTGCAGATCGTCGACGAGGTCCTGCATCCGCAGCCGGGTCAACGCGTCCAAGGCGGCGAGCGGTTCGTCGAGCAGCAGCACGCCCGGCCGGCGTACCAGTGCTCGGGCCAGCGCGGCACGCTGCGCCATTCCGCCGGACACCTCCCTAGGGCGGTGTCCGGCGAAGGCGGCGAGCCCGACCACCTCGAGCCACCGCGCGACCTCGGCATTCCGCTCGGCGCGCACCGCGGAGTCCGGCAGGCCGAACGCGACGTTGTCCGCCAGAGACCGCCAAGGCAGCAACCGCGGCTCCTGGAAGACCACAGCGGCTCGCGGCTCGATGCCGGTAACCGCGCGGTCGCCGACCAGCACCTCCCCGGCCGTGGGCCGATCCAGTCCGGCGACCAGGCGCAGCAACGTGGACTTCCCGCTCCCCGATGCGCCCAGCAGCGCGACGACCTCACCCGCGCCGACGCCGAGGTCGATCCCGGACAGCACGGAGTGTGCGGCGCCTCCGGATCCGAACACCCGGGACACGGCACGCAGAGCAACCGACACGGCGGGCACACGTGTACCTAGGTCACTCACAGGGGGCTCTCTTGTGGAGAAGGGCGGCGGTCGGACGAGATTCAGTCCGGACAAGCCGCGCTGGCGACGTAACCGAAGTCCACCCACGGCCTCGCCGCAAGATTGTCGCGCTGCGCCACGTGGTCAAACTATGTGTCGAACACCCGTTTAGCAAGGGAACGCACAGCGCATGGAGCTACCCCATACCGGCTCCTCGTTGTCCCCCGGTGTGGATCAACACCAGCAGCGGATCCCCTGCTCGTTGCGCGGCGTGGCCGCGGTCGCTTCCTCGTGGTCGCGCGCATGTGCTGCCACGGTGCCTCGGATGGCGTTGTCGACCCGGTAGACATCGTCGACGAGACTTTCCCACGCCCGGCTGCCGTTCTCGTCCCACTGGAACGGCAGCCGGCGCAACGCGGAGTCGGGCGGCGCGTCAAAGCCGGCTTCGAGCACCGCGCACAGGATTTCGCGCTGTTGCTCGGGTCGTCCCGGCCGGCCGATCGGGCAGCCCAGGGGGAAGTCCAGGAACGTCGCGCGCGGCGGTTTCATCGCGAGCGCCGGTTTGATCAGCGTGGTGGCGCTGATGGTGGGCAGCCCGAGTGCCTCGATCGCCCGGGCCAGGACGGCGGCGGCCACGTGGCACTGGGGACAGAACGGGACCACCAGCACGAGATCGACTTGCATCTCGCGAAATTCCGCCACAACCCTCGGCGCGGTGGAAGATGCCAATCCGTCGTAGTCACTGATCGACCCCACGATCGACACCGCATTGTCGGCGTAACGACCGATCACGCCGGCAGACTCGAGTTCGATCATCAGATCACGCGGATAAGCAACATTCGGATCTGCCTGGGCGAATGCGCGGACCGGCGTCTTGTGCCCGAAGAGGACCGACTTCAGATCGCGCTCGCGGGGAAGGAGGCGATACGACAGGTCGTTCGTCTCCTTCATCGGTTGCTGATCCGGGTAATACGCCCCGCAGGTGACCAGGAGACCAATCGTGGCGTCCCGAAGGCCGACCGTGAGCGGTGCGAGGACCGGAGCCGCAAGATCCGGGACGGCAAGTTCGCCGATGCCCAGGATGTCGATGAGCAGGCGGTCCACGTCGTAAGCCGGTTCGGTGCTGATGTCGGCGTTCGCTGTCATCGTTGCTCCATGTCCTCGTCGAGATGGGAGCCCATGGGTGAGGACGATGCGAACTGCCCGGCTCAGGCGGGTGAGGCTCTCGGCGTCACCTTGGGCTTGAACACGGACGCTACGGTGGGCCGGAGGAACATCGGAAACGATTGTCAATGATGAGAGGCATCGCTGCGTTCGATAGTCAGCGTTGCTGACCGCCGCCATCCAGGGCGAAGGAGCGCGATGCCCAGCCTTGCCGTCCGCTCACATCTCCACAATCTCCCGCTCCTGGCCGCTGGCCGGGCGTCCGCCCTTCAGGAAGAACGTCAGTATCAGCGCAATCACCATGCCGACCGTGGTGACCAGAAAGATGTTGCTGTAGGTCTGGGCCATGATCTGGGTCTGCAGTTGCTGCCACAGTGGCAGGGCCCCGCCCTGCCCCTGTTGCTGCATGTCCGACACCTGGGGTAGCACGTTGGGGCCGACGGAGGTCAGCAGCGAGGAGCGATCGGAATAGAGCTGAGCCTGTTGCGTGGTGGCAAGGGCGCCCAGCGCGGCGACCCCGAGCGCGTTGCTGACCCGCTGGGCGATCTGGCTGATCGCGCTACCAGAGGTGACGATGTTCGACGGGAGCGCGGAAAGACCGACCGTCATGATGGGCATGAAGGCCAGGGCAAGTCCGGCGGACCGGACCACCGTCCACATGATCATCTCTGGGCGGCTGGTGTCCGCGCTGATGTCGATCATCATGTAGCTGCCGATGAGGCTGATCAGCACACCGATCATCGCTGGCCAGCGGGCCCCGAACCGGTCGTACAGGCGGCCGGCGAACGGCATGATCACCACCATCACAGCGGCTTGAGGCAAGATGACCAGGCCGGTGTTCATCGGGGTGATGCCCTGCCCGTTCTGCAGGAACTGCGGCACGTAGTACAGCACCGCGAACATCCCGGTGGATAGGACGGCGATCAGCAACAGCGAGTTGGCAAATGGCCAGTAGCGCAGCGCCCGAATATCCAACAGCGGCTCCGCGACGGCAAGCTCGATGACCGCGAACAGGGCAAACATATTGACGCTGAGCGCCAGGAGAATCAGCACGCGATAGCCGGTCCACCCCCATTGCTGCCCTTCAGATACCGCGAGCAGTAGCGAGAACGCCGCGGTCGCGATGCATACGAAACCAGGTAGATCGAACTTGCGACCCTTCGTGCCGGCGAACTTGGGCAACACGAAAATCGCCGCGATCGCACCGATGATGCCGACCGGCACGTTGATGTAGAAGATCAATCGCCAGTCGACGTACTCGACCAGATAACCACCCAGCGCGGGCCCGATCCCGGGGGCGAACACGATGCCCAGGCCATACATCCCCATCGCCACGCCGATCTTCTGCGGGGGCACCAGCTTGTACAGGATGGTCAAGCAGGTGACCGGGATCACGCCGCCCGGCACCGCCTGCAGGATCCGGAAGATGATCATCATGTTCAGGCTGGTCGCCGTGCCGCACAGCGCGGAGAAAAGCGAGAACCCGAGCAGCGACATCAGGTACATCCGGCGCAGGCCGAGCCGTTCGCCCAACCAGGCGCTGGTCGGCACCACCACACCGAGGCACAGGGTGTACGCGGTGGCAACCCAGGAGATCTGATCGGGCGACGCGCCGAACTGGCCCTGCATGGTCGGGATCGCCACGTTGACGATGCTGGTGTCCAGCACGGACATGAACATGCCGACAACCACGACGGCAAGCGGCAGCCCCCACTTGTCGGTGTAGGTGGACGCCTCGACCGGTGGTCCAGCGGCCACCCCACTGCTCGACTCTCGTCCAGCCGCCTTCGCGGCGACCGCGGTGGCGGCGCCCTCCGACCGTCGCATGGCCGGCCCGTCCAACAGATCGTCCCCACTGGCCTCCGGTTTCACCGCTCAGCCATGGACATCGACGGCACACAACGCATATCTCCACAAAACCATTAGCAGCCCTAACTAGCAATGCGAACCTGATACCGTGCTGATACCTCAACTTACTCGGGAATAAAATCCCGCCGTAAATTGTCACCCGGCACGAGACCCCTTGCGTCGATCCGTGTCGCGGTAATCGCTAAACCGGCTCACGCACACTGCGCCACCCTCACGCACATGCTCCGACATGTGCGTGAGGACACCGATGTGTGCGTGGCCGGCCGGTCAGACGCGGGGGCCGCCGCGCATCGGCAGGCACGGAGATGGCGAGCCCCCATGTGGGTGGTCCCCAGACACTCTCCGCACACCTTCCCCACCTGCTTAGCCCAAAAGGGGGAAGTCCTCGAGCCGATCGCCAGATGCCGAAACGGCGGGGCCGCGTTGGACGATCCAGTACATGTGACATCGTTGTCACTGCAGATGTGGTTCGTGAGGGGATTACGGTTAACGAGGGTAGAGCGAGACGCTCGAGCCATCGGCGATATGCTGAATTCCGGTATACGATCAGACGTGCTCACCGCATCATTTGATGGGCGCCAGATTGCATCACCGTAAGCCAGTCCGTCGTGTTGGCCCACAGCGCTGTAGCACTCACTCCGTGGTCCTGAGAATCTCTCAATAAAAATAGCCGATTAACTTGCCGCGCGCCCCCGGAGCGGTCCTAGCTTGGACCGCGAGCGCGCCTATCGGTCAGTCTTGGAGGAGTCACATAATGGCTGAATTCGCCGCCGGCCGACTGGCTGACGAGCTCGCGGACGGTGTCAACCGAGCTGTGGGGACCGCGGTACACGAGGCCCTCGGCGAGGTGCCGGGCCGCGACTACGCCGGTCCGATCTGGACGCACGAGGCCGGCTGGGTCGTGCCGGAAGGGTGGGAGACGCCGCGCGGTTTCACCGAGCCAGCTGGCTGGCACGAGCCCGTTCGGTGGAACCACCATGACTACCGCGACTGGTGCGACCGGCACTACTCGGGCGACCACGACTGGCGCGGCTGGGGCGAGGGGCACGAGCACGACCGGCACGACCACGACCGGCACGACCACGACCGGCACGACCACGACCGGCACGAGCACGACCACGACCGGCACGACCACGACCGGCACGAGCACGACCATGACCGGCACGACCATGACCATGACCGGCACGAGGCGCACGAGCACTTCCGTGAGGGCTGGCGCGACGAGCACCGGGCGGAGGAGAACTTCCGCGACGCGCGGCACGAGGAGCACGAGGCCCGCGAGGACTTCCGCGACGCGGTGCACGAGGAGCACGAGGCCCGGCGGGACTACCGCGAGGCCCGCGAGGAGCAGCGCCAGGCCGATCAGGACCTGCACGCGGCGCTGCACGAGGTACGAGAGGCTCGCCAGGAGTTCCGCGACGCCGACACGAACCAGGAGCGGCACGAGGCTCGCGAGCACCTCCGCGATGCCCAGCACGACGTCCACCACGCCCACCACGAGCAGCACGAGGCTCAGGAGCACTTCCACGAGGCCCGCGAGGAGCACGAAGAAGCCCAACGCGATTTCCGCGACGCGCGCCACGAGCACCAAGAGGCCCGGGACGACTACCGGGAGGGCTGGCGCGACGAGCACCGGGCCCAGGACGAGTTCCGCGAAGGTAGGGACGACCTCCGCGGCGACCACGACCGCGACCACGACCACGACCACCGCGACGGCGGATACGACCGCGACCACGGCCATGACTACCGCGACACCGGCTACGACCGCGACAACCACAATGACCACGGGCCCGACAATGACCGCGGGTCCGACCATGACCGCGGGTACGACCATGACCGCGGGTACGACCATGACGGCGTCCGTGAGGTGGCCTACGACACCAGGTCCGGGCAGCACGACAGCTACCGCGACGTCCGCCACGAGGGTGCCGGTAGCGCGGACCACGGCCGCGGCATTGTCCAGCGGGGCCACAGTGGTGACCAGCACTCCCAGCCCGGCAATGACGTCCGGCTGACCAGTGTCACCAGCCCGGCTCAGCCGGCGGGTTTCTCCTCCCCGTCCCCGTCGCCGGCCAGTACCAGTTCCGCCGACCAGGGCGCGGCCACCGCTCCGAGCGTGCAAACCGCTGCCACGGCGAGCGCCGCCGCGTCGGTTCAGCCGGTCAACGCCACGCCGTTCAGCCCGCACTCGTCCGCCCACGCGGACAGCCAGTCGCTCACCCACAGCGTGCAGCACGCCGCCACGCTGGACAGCTCACAGCACACTGCCGACGCCACCACGCAGCACCGCTCGAGCGACAGCTCCACCGACTCCGGCGACCGCTCAAGCTCGGGGTCGCAGCAGCAGTCGCACCAGGGCTCGAGCGACGGCGTCTTCGGGCGGCTGTTCGGCGACGACTTCAAGGACACCTCGCACGGCGACCAGCAGGACAGCTCCGACAGCGGCGCCAACAGCGGGCTCAACAGCGGCTCCAGCACCGGCGTCAACGGCGGCCAACAGGACGGTAAGCCTGGGCCCTCCCACGGCGCGGTCACCGGCCAGAACCCGACCGACCAGAACCCCGCCGGCCAGAACCCGACCGGCCAGAACCCGACCGGCCACAGCCCCACCGGCCAGACCGGGACCGGTCCGAACTCCCCCGGTACCACCAGCCAGGATGGCGGTATTGGCCAGGCGCCGACGCACACCGAGCCGGGCACCGGCGTCCAGCCAGGCACCGGCACCCAACCAGGCACCGGCACCGGCACCGAGCAGGGCAGTACCGGCTCCGGCACCACCGGGACCGGCGCCGGCACGCCGAACTCACACCCGCCGGCGCCGAACACCGGCACGCCGACCCAGCAGGCACCGGGTCAGCCGACCACCCAGACCCCCGGCCAGGACACGACCCCGACCACACACACCACCGCGCCACAGGCCGACCTCGGCGGCACCGGTGGCGGTCAAGGTCACGTCCCGGTCCAGCAGCCGGTGACCCCGGGGGCCACACACACCGCGCCGCAGGCCGACCTGGGCGGTGGCGCCGGTGGCGGCGGGCAGAGCCACGTCAGCGCCCCGCCGCCCGCCGCCCACCCAACGCCACCGCCGGCCACGCACACCGCGCCGACCACGCACACCCCGGCGACCGCATCCACCGGTCACACCACAGCGCCGACCACGCACACCACGGCGCCGAGCACGCTGCACAGCGCCCAACCGGACACCGCCTCGACCACCTCGTCGCACGGTTTGTCCGAGGGACTTACCACGCAGCCGACCGAGGCTCCGACCACGCACGACACCACTCACACCGACTCACACCACGCCGCGCTGCCGCACTGACCGCGGCCAACCCGCGAAGAAGGAGGGGGCGCGGAGGTGTCCGTCGCTATGCAGTCCACCGAACAGGTAACCAGTGGCGAGCTGTTCGGCCTGGTCGATCAGGCACAGCGCCTGGCCAAAACGGCCAGGCGGCCCGACCTGCTCGACCGGCTGAGCCGGGTCCATGCCCGACTGGCCGGCCGGGAAATGCACATCGTTTTGGTCGGCGCCCCTGGTCAGGGTGCGACCTCGCTGGTTCGGGTGCTCGACCAGATCAGGCAGGACCGGTTGCCGGGGGCGCACCTTGTGGACGCCCCCGGCGGCCGGGGCGCGGAGCAGATCCCGGTGCCGGACGTGACGACCGCGCACGCGGTTCTGTTCGCCTCCGACGCCAGCCACGAATACGGCCCGCCGGAGCTCGACGCGCTGGCCCGCATCCGGGCCCAGGGCGCTCCGGTCGCCGGGGTAATCACCAAGATCGACCTCAACTCCCAGTGGCCCGAGGTGCAACAGGCCAACCGGGAGCGGCTGCGCGAGGCCAAGCTCGATTCCCCGCCCATTCCGCTGCTCCCGGTTTCCTCGGAGCTCAGCGACTCGGGGCGGCAGCGCAACGACGAGTCGGTGACGATCGCGTCCGGCATACCTCAGCTGGTCGAGTTCCTGCGTGACCGCATGTCGACCCGGGTGGACAGCGGGTTGCGGGACGCGGTCCTTGGCGAGGTGCGCGCCGTTATCGACCAGCTGGGCGCCCGGTGGAAAGGCGAGCTGGATCAGCTCGGCAGCACCGGCCCCAACCCGATGGAACGCCAGCAACGCGCGCTGGCCGAGCTGGAACGACGCCAGCAGCTGTCGGTGAACTGGCAGCTCGCCCTCGCCGATGGTGCGACCGAGCTGATGGCGCAGGTCGAACATGACCTGCGCGACCGGCTGCGCACCGTGGTGCGCCTCGCCGAGCGCGACATCGGCACGAGCGATCCGGTGTCCCGCTGGGAGCAGTTCGACATCTGGCTGCGTGCCCAGGTCGGGGAGAGCGTGCAGGCCAACTTCCAACTCACCAGGGAGCGGTCCCGGCAGCTCGCCGAACGGGTCGGCGGGCAGCTGGGCGGCAACCCGGACGGACGACCGGCGGGGGTGTCGTTGCCCCATGTGCGGGTCAACAATCCCGACGAGGCGCTGGCCCGGGTCCAGCCGATGGAGCTACCGGACAGCGCGAAGGGCGGCGTGCTGCCGCGACTGATCAACAGTCTTCGTGGGTCCTACGGTGGCGTGCTGATGGTGGGCGTGCTGACCAGCCTCGCCGGCTTGGTGCTGATCAACCCGTGGTCGATCGGGGCCGGCGTGCTCCTGGGGGCGTTCACCTTCTGGGAAGACCGCAAGAACGGCAAGGAGCGCATCAAGGCCGAGGCCAAGCAGGCGGTGTCCAAGCTGATGGATGAGGTGATCTTCCGGGTCGGCGACGACTCGCGGACGCAGCTGCGTCGCGTGCACCGCACCCTGCGGGACCACTTCACCGTGCTCAACGATCAGCGCCTGCGAGCCGCCTCGGACGCGGTGCGAACCGCATCCGAGGCGACCCAGCTGGACGCTCACCACGATTCGCGGGTTGCCGAGCTGCGGGCCAACCTGGCCGAGCTGGGGCAGCTGCGCAACCGCGTCGCCGCGCCGGTCGGCTGAGCGCGGGCCGAGACGGGCTCAGGCCTGGGCGACCTCGGCACGGGGGCGACGACCCACCAGCAACCGCGCGGGTGGAAGGTTCGCCCAGGTTGTCGTGGTGGCCACGACCTCCTCGAACGAGGCATCGAGCGTGGCTCGGAATGCGCGGGAGCGGGGATTGAGCCGGGCCGGCCGGCAGGCAATGGTCGCGAACAGCCCGTCCGGGGCAAGCACCGAGCACACCTCGGCCATGATGCGCCGTTGGAGCTCGGGCTCGAAATAGGTCCATGGCAGCGCGCTGATCACCACGTCCACCTCGCTGATGCCGGCCTCGGCGAGGTGGACCGCGAGCTTTTCGGCGTCGCCGGGCATCCGCTCCGCCCACGGGGCGCGGTGCTCGAGGGTGGCGAGCAACTCGGGATCGCGTTCGAGGGCGACGTGCCGGGCGCCCGGGCCCAGGCGTGGCCCGATCTCCGCGCTGATCGCGCCGGTGCCCGCGCCGAGCTCGAGCACCAGCAAGCCCGGCGACGGCGGGACCAACCCGGCCAGCCGCCGCGCCAACACCGGGAAGGTCGGTGCAATGGCGCCGATGGCGGCTTGGTCGGTGATCGCGCGGCGAAGGAATGCCGCCGTGCCCGTGCGGGCCCTCCTCGGGGAGGTCGGGGTGCTCGTCATCGTGTGCTTTCCTTAACCCTTTCTCTGACTGGACCCTCGGCTGCCTATTCATACCCTGCGGGCCAGGCGGGGAATCTCCGACAGGTGTGACTGTGCCGATACTTGCAGCCGATACTTGCGCTGCCGGCGGGTTACGCAGCCTTGTCCGCGGCGTGAGCAAACTCCACCGGATGCCGCGGACCGGCACGGGTGAGCGCCCAGATACCACCGGCGGTCGCGGCGAGCCCGGCTATCCCGATCGCCCCCCGTCCGGGTGTGAGCAGCAGCGGCTCCCCCAGCAGCGTGACGCCAATTATCACCGCGACCACCGGATCAACCAAGATCTGGGTGGCCAACGGCGCCCCTAGCCCACCATCGCGATACGCCAGCTGGGCCAGCCCCAGACCGGCCCCGGCACCCAGCACAGCCAACACAGCGGCCAGCAGAAACGGAGCGGAACCGGTCGCCGCGATCCGGGTCATCCCGGACGCGAACCCGAAAGCGGTCGCGGCAGCGGCGGCGCGCACCACCGGCGCACCTCGCCCGAGCAGGCGCGCGGCCAAACCGACCAGGATCAGGATCAGCACGGCGACGGCGATCGCGGTGCAGAGCACGGCCACTACCGACAAACGCGAAGCCGGAGCGTGGTGCGGAGCCACCGCGAGGACAGCTGCCAACCCGATCGCCACCGCCGCGGCGGCTCGCCACTCACCTGGAGTGACCGCCCGCTTGCCCAGGCGCGCACCCAAGGGCAGCGCCATCACCAGGGTCAACACCCCAATGGGTTGCACCAGGCTCAGCGGCCCCAGTGCCAACGCGGCGATGTGCAAGCCGGCACCGGTTGCCGAAGCAATCACAGCCAGCCACCACCACGGCCGTTGAATCAGCTGACGCACCAACGCGGCGCCATGGACGCCTGGGCCGGACGCCTCCCGCTCCTGCAGGACCGCCGACGTCGCATAACAAGCCGTCGAGGCGAACGCCAGCAGCATTGCGAGGCTGACACTGCCAACCCGGACCAGGTGCCCCAGCCCATCCATCAACGCCGTCATGAGCGGGCCAGTGTAACCGAGCCCGATCGCGGCTCCAGCCAGCGCATCACTTTCATCTTCATACAGCAATTTCGAAAGTTTCTTGACATGTCGAGCTTGGCTGTCGCACGCTTCCTCTCGTCTGAGATCCGGACGAACGGGCCCGAGGTAGGAGTCCGAACGTGGTCGACACGTCAGCATCGACCGCCCGCCGCTCTGCCGCTGGCCTCGCGCTCGGCCTGATCATCCTGTTCGTCGACGGCTACGACATCTTCGTCCTGGGTACCGTCGGGCCCTCGCTGCTCGCCTACCAACCGTGGGGCGCCACGCCGGCCACCCTCGGGCTGCTCGGCAGTGTCACCGCGCTCGGTATGCCCATCGGCGCGATCACGGCGGGCTGGGCGGGCGACCTCTGGGGTCGGCGGGCCCCGATGACGATCAGCCTCGGGTGGGTCTCGATCTGGATGTTGCTCAGCGCTGTTGCGCCCACCCTCGGACTGTTCGCCGCGACCCGG
>Ga0137412_10003977_pt1 | contig 11827 bp, 11 predicted proteins | sample CZODoug2_1_16fun_FD_122160 | JGI IMG/M metagenome (GOLD analysis project Ga0137412, IMG submission 122160) | Vadose zone soil fungal communities from Angelo Coast Range Reserve, California, USA - CZODoug2_1_16fungal (Hybrid Assembly) | ecosystem: Environmental > Terrestrial > Soil > Vadose zone...
ACAGCGGTCCAATGCATCTTGCGAACCGTCTGGAGATCCCAGTTGTTGCCGTCTTCGGTCCTCAACGGCCGGAGTGGTTCGGTCCGCGCGGGCCGCATGACCGTGTCGTGATTCGTCCGGAATTCTCATGCCGCCCATGCTCTGATTACTGCATTTTTGACCAGCCCCACTGTCTGCGGGCGATTTCAACGGATGAAGTGTTCAGCGCCTTTGAGAATGTATTTCAGCAGTTGAGTCACGTCCCGGATGGGCGAGGAGAACTACCATATGAAAGCTATATCTGGACCAGCGTTGGGCCGGCCCTTCGTTCCACAGACTTCTTGCGGAACCACTCAGGGCCCCAGCGCGGCTGAAACCAGGGTCATCGACGCCAATGTAGCCTTCTATCTCCAGATTGCGGAGAAGTACGACAGCTACGAAACATATATTTTCGACCCCGATCTACAGCAAAGCCTCGAGCATGACCTCGACATTATTGGTTCCCATTTTTCTTCGCTGGGGCGGACACCCTCTTGTCTCGAATGCGGCGGCGGCACCGGCAACCTCACTTTGAAGATGTGTGCTCGGGGCTGGGCCGTTACCGTCGTGGACGTTTCCGAAAAAATGTTGGGTTTGCTACAAGAAAAAGCGCGCGCTCAGGGTCATTCTCCCAACCTCGTCCAGGGCCCCATCGAGCGATTTCTCGAGAAGGCCAGTGAGCCTTATGACCTGGTCGCATTCAGTTCGGTTCTTCACCACATATACTCCTATCTATCCATCGTGGAGCGCGCATCTAAGCAATTGAGCCGTGGCGGCATCTTCTATTCGAACTATGACCCTCTCGCCCCGAAGAGCCCCTTTTGGGCTCGCGCTTTCGAGTCGTTGGATACCACGATTGCCAAGGTCTTATTTGATCCAGCGGACGTTCTACCGGGCACCCTAAGGCGCTTACGAAAACTCTTCTCACGGAGCGATCCCGAGTTCGGCCGCGCCGTGGCCGGCGCCGGTGACGTGGCGGAATTTCACGCCAGAACGGGCGTGGACGACCTCCAAATCCTGCGGGCCCTGCAAGGGAATGGCTTCTCTATCGTCAAGCACCAAAGATTTGCGACCGGAAGAACTGCAGTTGCTCGACTCTTGAATGATCGCCTTAGACTTTTGGAAAGCTTCAAGATTATTGCGCGCCGTAATTCTGAAGCGTTTTAAGGCACAAGGTTTCGGGTCGACCAGCGCACCGGCTGCTTCAGCACTCAGCCCCTCATATTCCACGGAATTTCGAACTCACACGCAATACAATGCCATGCAATTCTCAATCGTCATTTTTCAGATATACCGCCCGAGTCGCTGGCCGCAGCGAGCTTTCGTCGCTTTGATCGAAGTGTCACGGGCCAGTGCGTCTCGGATCCAGACGGGAACCACTCTTTAAGACGCAGGATTGGTTCTTCAAAGAAGTGCCACGAAATTGAAGCAGCTATGGCGGCCAAAGGAATCTGCCCGGCAAACGCTGCCAAATTTCCAGCCACTGGGTGGGCCTGGTAGAAGCCCAGAGAGCCGATGAAACGGGACCACAAAATGAAGAGTGGATAGTGCAACAAATATATTCCGTAGCTGATCTTTCCTATATAGCGCAACCAGGCGGCCGAGAGGCTTCTTCCAAGCAAGGAGGATCGCGGGTCAGAGGTTAGTGATATGCCTAACAGGCCGACAAATGCGATGGCCAGAAATGTATAGCTTACGATGGAGCTATTCCTGTGCATCAAGATTCGTGCCAGTAGCACGCCCGCTGCACCGAGTCCTAAGAATTGATACGCGCGAGTGCGCCATCGGACCAATGTGCAGCTCGGAGAACGTAACCAAAGCGCCGCCAGAGATCCAAATGCGATCGCATCCAACCGGGAAAGCGTAAAGAAGTGAATAAAGCCGGACGGCGCGCCATAAAAACGGGCGGCGAGCCTCAGGGACAAAGATACAACGACAAGCGAGGCACAAATTATGGCGAGGGTGCGTTTTTTGAATAAAAATACCAGCAGGGGCCAAGTCAGATAAAACTGCTCCTCAACGGCCAGGGACCAGGTTGCACCCAGACCAAACGGATACGTCTCGCGATTGACGAAGACGATGTTTTGCACGTAGAAGACAAAAGCAGGCCAAATGCCGGCGGCGGTCGATCGCATGGAAGGCGCAAATAGCGGCACTATTACAAACGCCACAAAAAGCACCGCGTAGTACAGCGGCCAGATGCGGAGCACCCTTCGCGCGTAGAAATTTCGAAAAAAATGTGGAGACCCCTTTGAATCTGTGAGTATCCCGGTGATAAGAAACCCTGACAAGACAAAGAATAAGTCCACACCAAACCGCGCATATTCCAGCATCCCCGCATGGGGCAAGGCTTCGAGAAAACCGGAGTGGCCAATGAGAACCAGAAGAATCGCAATGCCCCGGAGGCCGTCAAATTGAGGGATATATCCCGGGACAAAGAACGATGTCGAGATAGGTGGCTTTTCCATATTCCGAGAACCGGTTCACCTTCCGAAAAGGATATTCTCCGCGATTCCACCCGGCATCAATAGAGGAAACACCTGCCAGCGCCTTCTCAAAACCTGGGATTAAATATGATCTTTTCGTCTTCGGCGGTTAGCCATGGCCGCAGGTCACCGGTCTTTTCAACGCAACAAAAGAATTTATTGCCTTGCCGTCGCAGGACGGGAATGGCATTCGAGGCAATTTGAAAGGCTCTCAAAAAAACAAGGAAGTTTTTTGCACCCATGATCGATGTAATCGCGTGGATTCTGGTTTCTTTTCTCATGGAGAGCTCTTCCTCATCCACATTGAAGTCCCAGTAAGGGTACGCATGCACCGCACACACTTGTTCTGCCAGGTAGGAAGAAACTGTCTTGCGCACCTCGTTCGCGTTCCACCGATAGATGAAGTTTGGTATGCACGAATCTCTAACCCCGCCAGCTTCATGTCCGTGATAAACAACCGAGAATAGCTCATACGGAAACGAGACGCCGGCCCAGGTCAGTGCGCGCATAGAGAGAGAATCATTCGGTTCCAGCAGGACGACGTGCTTGCTGGCCACGCGGAGCATCTCACATAGGGCCCTGTGCGGGGACCGGCAATGGTGCAAGACTTCGTGCGCGAAGGCGCAATCAAATGAACCATCCGGCAAATCGATGTGTTCAGCGTCGAGCGCTAATAGATTCACTTTGGCGCTCAAATTCGAACATGCATCTTCTTTTAGATGTGACTGGAAATTCGACAGAGTTATGTCTTTGAATCCTGCGCGCACCAGAAGATCAACATCCTGCCAGGTACCGCCGATTACAAGCAGCTTTTCATTGGGATCAATATTGCAAGCTTTAATATGGCCAAGAAAGACTGCTAGGAATTGATCTCTCCTCTTTTTGGAGTCCCCCGCGTCTACCTGTTGCTTCGTAACCGAAGCTGGGCTCATAACATTCGCTATCACGACTCATCTGCTCATTGCATTTTACATGCAACGCTCGGCATTTCTACTCCTGATTAGCAATCAAACGTTCAGGCTCTGGCCAGACATATGATTGGATTCGCGACCGCATCTGTTGCGATACGATCGCACCGACGAGCACGCGCGGAATTGTCGAGCCCTCAACATGATCCCTCATTCAAGGAAATCCGAAACTCGAACGACGCGCTCGTACCCGACGGAATGCCCCTGATTTGGCTGGGGCGGGCCAAAACGCCTCATTTGTCGCGGCGAGTCTACAGCCCTGACCTCCTGTTTGTATTGATGCTAAATAAACCTAAAACTGTTTGTTTTCATGCATTTTGCAAGGCTTTCTTCTAGAGGACGATTTTGTGCACGGTACTCCCATAGAGGCTTTACCCGCATTCCAATTCAGGGGTGCACCTTATGGACACAGGACCCCGTTGCCACTAGGCTCAAATCACCCAGTCAGCTTGAACCCACAGCTCGCGTGCAAGCTGAAAGAGAGCGTCAGTGCGCTCGTGCACTGGCCTACGGTGTGCCGGTGAACATGCAATTCGCCACCAATCTTTTGATGGAGATGGCAGGCGCCGCCTGCACAATTTTCAGGCACTCTCGCCGGCTTCGACCTCTCCCCTGCGCGTACGCTTGCGCCTTTCTGATTTTCTCCGGAGCAACGCAGCCAGCAACTGCGGCGACTCAGCAAGAAACCACCCAGGAAACCGACAAGTCCCGGCAATCACCGGAACGCCCAGTGGCGCAGCCAACTCTCGAATCGACGGAAGATTGGAACCGCCGCATCCGCGAACTAATGGCTTCGGCCGATTCAACGGGCAAGATGAGTCCGCGTGAATATACAATCGGCCCGGATGACGTGTTGGACATCAACGTGTTCGAAGCCCAGGAGCTGAATCGCCAAGTACGCGTTTCCGCAAACGGCGAGATCTCTTTGCCATTGCTCGGCGCCGTTCCTGCAGCCGGCCTGACTCCCCGGGAACTGGAAAAGAGCCTCGAAGAGCTGCTTCGTCAAAAGTACATGAAAGATCCTCACATTGGCGTGTTTGTCCGAGAGATGCAGAGCCACGCGGTTTCGGTGGTGGGCGCGGTCCGCAAGCCGGGCACTTTCCAGATCAGCAGCGGCAAAACGTTGCTGGAGATTCTTTCGCTTGCGGAAGGGTTGGCCGAGGATGCCGGGGAAGAGGTCACAATTTTGCGTGGTGCAGCTTTGAACAATCCACCCGTGCCTCTTTCCGAAAAAGCGAACGACGTGCCAGCCTCTCCGCCAGCGACGCGGTCACAACTGCCGGAGACGCCGCAGACAGCGGACGCAGGCACGGACAAAATCAGCGCAGTTTCTCAGAACGTGGTCCAGGTAAATTTGAAGGACCTACTCGATTCCACCGATCCCACCCACAACCCCCTGGTATATCCGGGAGACATCGTCAAAGTTTCTCGGGCAGGAATCGTCTATGTGATGGGAGCGGTGCAAAGGCCGGGCGGTTTCGCAATGAAAATGAACGAGAGGATCTCCGTCCTGCAAGCACTCGCCTTAAGCGAGGGCCTGACGAAAACCGCGGCCAAAAGCAACGCACGCATCATCCGCACGAATGAGCGGAGCGGAAAGCGCACCGAGACGCCCATAGACCTGGGCAAGATCCTGTCCGGGAAATCCCCGGATCCCATGCTGGGACCCAGAGACATCGTCTTCGTTCCGGACAGCGCGGCAAAAACTGTGCTTACACGCGGTACAGAAGTCGCTGCCCAAACACTCGCAGGAATCTTGATCTTTCACTGGTAGCATGAAGGAACACGACAAACTCGAGATGAATGAGCGGTCCCGGTCCAACGGAAACGCCGGGGAAAGCCGAATCGTCAAATTTGCCGATTCTTACGAGATTCTGGAACCCCAGGAAGCCCCGGATTTCCGCGGTTACGCGCGCATCCTTCGAAAGCGTTTCCCGACCGTCCTCATTGTCTTTTCTATTTTGTTCAGCATAGCCCTCATCGCCACGCTCAAACAGAAACCCGTGTACCGCGCCCAGGTGTTGCTGGAGATTCAAAAAGAAAATCCAGACATTCCCACCATTCAGGAACTCTACGAACTGGACAGCGTCTCCGACGCTTATTTGCGATCGCAGTACACCATCCTGGCCAGCGAAAGCTTGGCCCGCAGTGTGATTGACCAACTCCGCTTGGATACCATAGGGGAGTTCAATGCTCCCGAGTGGTGGTCATGGCGCTGGCACAAAAAAAAGAATACCGGCGGGTCGCAAGTGTTTGCCGCGGGTCCGGCTCGCGCGGATCGAGAAGTCTATCAGCAAGTGCTGGACCGTTTTGAAAGCCGGCTGCAAATTGATCCCATCAACCGGAGCCGGCTGGTGAACATTCAGTTCGATTCCCACGATCCCGCGCTGGCCGCGCGCGTCGCTAATAGCCTGGCGGAGAACTACATAGAGCAAAACCTGCAAGCCCGCTGGACGGCCACGCAAAAGGCTGCGGACTGGCTTTCGCAGCAACTGTCGGGCGTCAAAGCCAGATTGGAGAAATCGGAAGAGCACCTTCAGGATTATGCGCGGCGCAACGATTTGGTCTTTCTCGAATCGGACAAGGAACCAAGCCGCAACGTCGAGAACGAGCAGGTCCAGCAACTGCAGGAAGAGTTGACCAAAGCAGAGGCCCAGCGCTACGAGAAAGAAGCGCTCTACCGAGTGGTAGAGTCCGGTGACTACGAGCACTTGCCCGGAGAGTTTGAAAGCAAGGTGATTCAGGATTTAACCGAGCGTCTCGCGGAACTAAAGCGCGAACATGCCAAGTTATCCACAACCTTTAATGCGGACTATCCCCGCGTAAAAGAGATCCAAAGCCAGATCGACGAAATCGCCGCGGCGATCCAGGAGCAGCGCAAGGATGCCGCGAGCCAGATCAACAGCGATTATTTCGCCGCCGTTGGTAGAGAGAATTTGGTCCGGGACGCGCTCCACCAGGAACAAAAACAGTTGAACCAGGTGGCCGCGCGCGCCGTGCAGTACAACATCCTCAAACGCGAAGTAGACACGAATAAACAATTGTACGAAGGGCTCTTACAGCGATTGAAAGAAGCAAGTGTTTCCGCCAGCCTCAAGGCTAGCAACATCCGCATTGTGGACGCCGCTGAACCTCCAACGAATCCAGTGACACCGAAAATCCCGCTGAATCTGGGAGTGGCTGCAATCTTCGGCTTAGGGCTCGGCTTCTGTGCCGCGTTCCTGCAGGAGCGGCTGGACGATACCCTGAAGGGCACCGAGGACGTGGAACGATTGTTTGGCCTGTCGGCTGTGGGACTAATCCCCGCAGTACCCCAGCTCAACGGCAATCACCACAGCGTGTCCAAGTTGCTGGAACACGCCAAGGTTCTCAGCCGCAAAGAAAATGGCAACGGCCGCAAGCCGGCTTTGGCATGGCATCGCATTGATGAGGAGGCGAAACAAAACCCGGCGCTGGCAGAAGCGTTTCGCAGTCTTCGCACATCCATCTTGCTTTCCACCGCCGATCATCCACCCAGTTCTTTGCTGGTCACCAGCACGCAACCCGGAGAGGGCAAGACCACCATCGCCACCAACCTGTCCATTGCTCTCGCACAACTCGGCCAGCGAGTCTTGCTCGTGGATGCCGATTTGCGCTCACCTTCGTTGCACCGGCTCTTCGGTGTGCGGGAAAACCTTGGCTTGGTCAACTACCTCACCGGTCATCAGGATTGGCATACCGTCGTGCGTCCCTCGGGATGCCATGGCCTCGATCTCCTGTTCTGCGGGCCCATACCTCCCAATCCATCGGAACTTCTCTCGTCGCGAAGCATGGGCGAATTAATTCGTTCCGCGCGGGAACAATACCAGTTTGTCATTCTCGATTCCGCGCCCATGCTGGCCCTCGCGGACAGCCGCATTCTCGCCACGCTTGTAAGCGGCGTCCTCTTGGTGGTGAAGAACGCGATGATTCCTCGCGAACAGGTAAAGCAGGCGCTATTTGGCATTCACAGCGTGGGTGCAAACGTGATCGGCGTGGCGTTGAACAGAGTGGATCTGCACACCAATGGCTATTTCGACTACCATTCGGATTACCTTCCTGACGGCAAGGGATCGCCCAAAAGTTTACTGGAGGTGGATTCTCAGGTTACTCTACAAAAGCAGAGGTGAGCGGTGAGTCCACCGTGAGGAGCCTGGTGCTTCGCATTGCCGAAGCGGGTCTCATCATCGCGATATGGATCGCGGTGTTGGCGTTTGGCGGAACTTCACCTCCCTTTTTTCTTGTAACCCAAGTAATCATTCTCGGGCTTGGCGCCTTTCTCCTTTCCATCAGCTTGCGCGCGCCTCTTGCCGCCAGCGCTCTTCCCGTCGCAGTTCCTGCGGTCCTGCTTGCCTGGGTACTGCTCCAAATCCTCCCCTTGCCTGCTTTTCTTGCCCCGTCGTCCGCGTCACCGTACATCGCTCCCGCAGGCGCCGCTCGCTATACAATCAGTCTCGCCCCGTATCAGACGGTTTCCCATCTCATTCTCCTGGTCACCTATTTGACTGCCTTCTATCTGGTCCTGTTGGTGAGTGCGGATCGAAACGCAAAAAAGCGCCTCGTTTACGCCCTCATTGCTTTGGGAGCCTTCGAAGCTTTCTACGGTTTGCTGCAGTATCTGACCGGATGGCAGCAGATTTTTGCTTATGTGAAGAAGTATTACTTGGAAGACGCCACCGGCACCTACATCAACCGCAATCATTTTGCGGGCTTCTTGGAAATGACGCTCCCATTTACAGTTGCTCTTGCCTTGCGCCAGGCCGGCAAACTGCGCAGTGCGGTTGAGCGCGGTGAAGAGAACGCGCGCCGGCTCTTATCCGCAGGGGAACTGCCTCCTCTTGTTTTCTTGCTCTTCCTGGCCGTCTCCATGTTCACCGCGCTCGTCTGCTCGCACTCGCGCATGGGAATTATCTCCTCTCTCTCTTCGCTCATGGCTATGTTTGCTCTGGCCGGAAGTTCTTCCATTTCCAAGCGCACTCGCACGGCAGTCGCGGTGCTGTTTTTCCTCGGCGTTGCCGGAATGCTTTTTTGGGTGGGAAGCGACCCCGCCGTCCAGCGTTTTGAGACCCTTGGACACGAATACGGTGGCACCAGCCAGAATCGGATATCCATCTGGCGCGACACCCTTGCCCTGGTTCGCCAGCATCCTTTGTTTGGTACGGGCCTCGGTACTTTTTCCGTGGCCTTCACTTCCGTGCAAACCGCTTTTCTCACCCTTCTGGTGGACCACGCCCACTGCGACTATCTGGAAGTGCTCAGCGAGCTCGGATTGCCAGGAGGCATCTTGGTGTTTGCCCCCATTTTCTGGATTCTCGCGCAATCCGTCCGCCGCTACCGGAAGACCGAAGATCGCTTTGAAGCCACGGTTTGTCTGGGTTGCATCGGAAGTATCTCCGCCCTCCTGGTACATGGTCTGGCAGATTTTAATCTGTATATCCCCGCGAATGCGCTGGTCTTCACGGTCGCGCTGGCTCTAGCTTCGAAAGGAAGGGAGCTCTCAACTCACAACACATGACGCTGCGCCGTCCACAAGCGATCGCTCACCCGTGTGGCATCTTCTTCATGCTTTTCACACTCGGATTTATTCCGCTGATTGAATTGCCGCCGGCTGAAGTTGGGGTCATCGGTGATGTTTGGATCGGTTGATGGGTTGACCAAGATAATAAACGATGCTGTTGACGACGCGTACGTCGTATTGCCCGCGTACAGCGCCTGACGAGTCGAAGAAATTGGTGTGCAGACAATCGACGGTGAGCCGAAACCCGAACGCAGGTGAAAGGGTGTACTCAACGTTGCCGCCAAATTCCCAGGCCGGATAGTGAACGTGGCCTGTACCCAATCCGCCGCTCGCGGTTGGAAAGGGTCCGGCAATCCTTGCCCCGCCGGCCATTACTTGAGCATACGTGCTCAACGAGTTGTCTTTCCAAAGAGAAATCGTAGGACCAACCAAATAGCTGAACATATCCGCGCGATGTCCGCTGTTGGAGACGTTCGAAGCAAGCGTGTAACTAAGATCCAGTTTAGCTCCAATCCGCTTGCCGTCATCGGTGGCAACGCTAACGTCCACTCCGCCCAAAGCAACACGGCCTGTCGTTGGTATCGAGAGATTGGTAACGGAGTACCCGGCGCTGAGGTTGAACATCGTAAAGTATCCAGGTGCGATCGGTGGCTGATTTATTGGACGAAAGGCAGGAGCAGCGGGAGTCGGCCCCGGCAGTATGGCTGACGGCGCAGGCATTGGAGCCGTCGGCGGAGGCACAGGACTTGCCCCCGTCGTTGTGTCTGGAACCGGCGCGGAATTGTTTTCGCTTGGGGGACTTTGCACAGATGGATCAGGTTGGTCGGGCGGACGAGGGTCTTGTGCCATGACCAGGATGGGCCAGATAAGAAAAGAGAAAGCTATTTTTCGCACTCTTCGCATGAGAAGACGTAGGGTGGGCTAGGGTGCGAAACTCCGGGTTCAGCCGGCGCAATAACGCACTCACCGTGACGTATTATGACCAGCTGTCGTGGCTGAACAAGTAGGTAAAAACCCTGCTTCGCACTCAGGGAAATTACGGATGCGATGTAGTCGTATCCCCACGAAAGAAGTTCAATTGTCGCCAAACGGTGTATTGTTCCGAAATGGCAAAATAAACTGAGTGGAATAAACGAAGTTTGGTAGGGGCGGTGAGGATCGAAATCCGCGTTTCCAGCATTCTCAGGGACTTACGGAGCACTGCGGGGAACGAAAAGAAACGTAACACGCGTACCTCCAACCCACGCGATCTTCGGCTTCTTCGTCGCGCACCTCTTACTCATGGGTCTGGAAACCCTTCGCCGCCTTTGTGTTGCCCTGCTCGAACTCGGTACGGAGTTTGCGTGCGCTGTTCCGGGAGCAAAGCTGGTCTTAGCCATGGGACACACGGCTTGTGGCGCGATAAAGGGACCACCCTGTCTTAGCAATTAATCGCGCCCAAAATGCGATTGAGGGCTAGTGACGCATGTCCAAGGCTAGATTCACAGCATGAACGGTAACCGCAACGATGATGCCCGACATCATTAGTCCCAAGAAAGCAATCAGAACGGCAACAATTTTCGAGGCGTTTTTGACCGGCCGGAGATCGCCGTAACCGACTGTGGTTGCGGTGACAAATGACCAATAAAAGGTGTCCATGTGCGACCAGCCCTCCTTCCTTCCCACGCCATACCCTAACAGAGTTATTCCCGAAGCAAGGCTCAGTAACAGAGGAAGGGTCAGCCAAAGGCCAAAGCAGAGCTGCTTAAGAAATATAATCGTAATGCCTGTAAAAATCATTGCGATTTCCTCCACGAGCATCGGTGATTCAGCAAGGGACCGCGCTGTATATCAAGTTTCCCCGAGGACGGCGGGAGTTCGAGCTAGCCAAGCAATGAACAACTTGTAGCCCACCGACAGAACGATCGCGCCAACGAACAAGCCGATAAGGCCCATCGCCACGAATCCTCCAATCGCACCGAGAAATACGACCGCGATGGGAACTGCGACGCCTCGCCCTAACAGAAGTGGCTTTAGGGCGTTGTCTACCAGGGCGACGATGAGGCACCAACCCATAAAAATCACGGCTTTCGTGACGCTCGAGGTCGCGAACACGTAAATCACGGCGGGAATAAGGACTAGTGTTCCCACCTGTAGCAGTGCGGCAACCAGAAACACGACGGCCCACAAGCCAGCACCTGGCAATCCTGCTGCAAGAAAACCAAGAGCCGCGAGAACCGATTGGATCAGAGCCACGCCAAGGATTCCTATCGTGACGCTGCGAATGGTGGAGCCGACGAGTTGCTCAAACTCCAGCCCTTTGTCGCCAAATATACGGTTGGCCAAGGAGTGCGCAGCACCGGCAGCACCCCGTGAGTTAGCGAGAAGGGCTCCCGCAACTATGATGGAGAGAGCGAATTGCAGAACGGTGAGGCCTATTCCCGCAGAAGCCGAAAGCAGGCCAGGGACGATTGCCTTGATTTGGGGAGCTAAACTCCTTAGCGCGGTGGTAATGTTCGTTGAAGCCAGGCTCCATGCAGTCTTTAAGGGAACGCCAACGACAGGCCAGGTTTCGACGCCAGCGGGGGGCGGTTGGATAATTGGGGTTCCGTCTTTGAGGTGTGCTGCGAGGGTCTGGATACCCCCAATCAGTGTTCCTGCGAGCAAGACCACAGGAACATTCAACAAAGCTAGTAGTAGAAGTGTGATAAGGACAGCAGCGAGCACGCCACGGCCGCCGAGTACGAGCTGTAACTGTCGGTAGCGCGGGTAAACGGCGATCGCGACGATGATGCCCCACGCAATCAAGGGAAGGAAGGGGCGCAAGATAAGGAAACAAG
>Ga0137412_10003978_pt1 | contig 11823 bp, 11 predicted proteins | sample CZODoug2_1_16fun_FD_122160 | JGI IMG/M metagenome (GOLD analysis project Ga0137412, IMG submission 122160) | Vadose zone soil fungal communities from Angelo Coast Range Reserve, California, USA - CZODoug2_1_16fungal (Hybrid Assembly) | ecosystem: Environmental > Terrestrial > Soil > Vadose zone...
AGGCGTCATTTTGAAATTTCTCTTTATTTCCTGCTGCTGACAGGAGTGCTCACGCTGGGTGCCACGGGAAAATTGGATTTGGTTTCGATCCTGGTGCCGCCAGTCGCGTTGTTATTTAAAGGCTACCGATGGTGGCGCGGAATGGGTCCCGAAATTTCCAATCGAGTGGGGGGTTGGATAACGATCGGGTATTTCATCTTCTTCCCGTTTGACTTGTGGATCATTTCACGCGCGCTGGCCGCTGACACGCAAAACCCGGGACTCTACGGAGCTTTGCTGGCGACGATTCATTTGATGTTATTCGCCATTATCGTGCGGCTCTACAGCGCGTCGAAAACGCGTGACTATCTGTTTCTCACGTTGATGGCATTCACTTCGATGCTGGCAGCCGCGATTCTCACGGTCGATACCGGTTTTCTTGTTTTTTTCCTTTTGTTCATGGCCCTGGCTGTTTCCACTTTTGTGGGACTCGAAATGTGGCGCAGCGCGCAAGGCGCCGTCGTCCAGCCGCTGCAGAGCGGCACGCGCGCCGCCAATCGTCTGCACAGCGCGCTGGGAGTAACTTCCGCTGGCATCGCATTCGGGTCGCTCGCGGTCGGCGCCGTCATTTTTCTGCTGCTGCCGCGATTTACCGGCGGCTATATGTCCGGATTGAATCTGCAGCCGACGCTGATTTCCGGCTTCAGCGACGATGTGGAACTCGGCGAGATCGGTCAAATCAAGAAGAGCAGCGAAGTTGTCATGCGCATCACCGTGGAGGGCGGCGTCGGCGCCGCGCGCGGCGTGCATTGGCGCGGGATTGCGCTAACCAGTTTCGACGGCAGGCGCTGGTACAACGGACCGCACGATCCATCGACTGTCATGCCGGGCGCGGACGCATGGTTTCATCTAAATCCCGGCGAAGTCACCAAGCGACGGCCCGGCAGGTCGATTCAGTACAGGGTTCTGCTCGAGCCCATCGCCAGCACGGCGCTGTTTTTCGCTAATCAGGCCGAGAGTGTGCGTGGAAGATTCAATGGCGAAACCGGCTCGAACTTCATGAGCCAGCGGCGCTCCTACCTTCTGGAAGACCCCACGGGTTCCGTCTTTAATCCTTATCACAATTTTTCGCGGATGGAGTACGAAGCGCGTTCGGTGGTTCCGGCGCCGCCGGCGGCAGCTCTGCGCGCGACCGGTATGGATTATTCGGAATCCATGCGTGAAACATATTTGCAATTGCCGAAGCTGGACCCGCGCATTCCGGAACTGGCAAAACAAATTATGGTGCGCGCCGATAATCCGTATGACAAAGCCCGCGCCATGGAGATTTATCTTCGCGCGCACTATGGCTATACGCTGGATCTGAGTGGTTCGCCACCGCCCGATCCCCTGGCCTATTTCTTATTCGATAAGCGCGCGGGACACTGCGAATACTTCGCTTCCGCCATGACCGTGATGCTGAGGTCGGCAGGCATCCCCGCGCGTATCGTCAATGGATTCCTTACGGGAGAATATAACGATGTGGGCGGCGACTTCATCGTGCGCGCCAGCGACGCCCACAGCTGGGTCGAAGTTTTCTTCCCTACATACGGTTGGTTGACGTTTGATCCCACGCCGGCGGCGGAAGAAGTCGCGCCGGGATCGTTCGCACAATTCGCGCGCTATTGGGACTGGTTTCAGCTGCAGTGGAACGAGTGGATTATCAACTACGATTTCATGCATCAGATTACGCTGGCGCAAAATCTGCAACGCGTTTCACGCGACTGGTCAGAGCAGTTGCGCAGGAAGTTTGCAGACGCACGGCGCGAGGCGACCGACCATCTGGAAGCATGGCAGGCACGGGCTCTGCATACCGCCGCATTTCTGCCGACCACTTTTGCGATTATTTCCGCGCTCTGTATTTTTGTTATCTTGCTGCAGCCGGGAATCCGGCAAAGGCTGATGACTCTGTGGCACCTGCGCATCTCTACCGCCAGCGCCATGACGCCGCATCTGGCGACAATTCAGTACAACGAAATGCTTCGCTTGCTCTCGCGTCGCGGCATCCGCAAGTCTCCCGGACAAACCCCGCTCGAGTTCGCCTCCTCCCTGCCGGATGGAAATCTAGCGGAGCCTGTGCAGGAACTGACGACGATGTATCACGAGGCACGCTTCGGAGGACAGGCGTCGGACCCGAGCAGGGCTACTTCCCTTCTCACTGCGATTCAGACGCACGTTCAGTCGTTTCTGCGCGGTCGTAAGTAGCGCCGGCAGTTTTTAAATTTCAAGGATGAGCAAAAGAGCCGGCGGGACCCCCTGCGCTACCAAAACCCGCTGCTTCACTTCAGGTGCAACGTCGGCCTGCGTTATGCCCCGTACGCTTTCGCACCGCCTGGCACTTTCGCCGCCAAAATCTCGAGCTTATGTACCTGCGGCTCCTTCACAAATAACTCCTGAGCTTTTCCGAACAGCGCCTTAGCGATCTCGCCGGTCAAGTGCGCTTCCCGTCCCTTCTCATCCGCAAACGTGTCAAAAATTCCAAATTTCGCCCCCCCGAGCTTCACGGCATACCAGGTGATAGTTCCCTGTTCCTTTTCCGCCAGCTGCTGGGCAGATTTCAAGAAATCAGCCACCGCCTGCTCCTTACCCGGCTTCGCTTCCACCTCCGCCCAAATCGCAAGTTTTGACATGATTGATACCTCCAACGAATTCGATGCCAACTTCGCAAATGGGGTTACGATAAAATCGATGCACTTTTGCCGACTCATCGCACTCGAAGCGGCAAACGCGACGCCATGTTAGAATAATTGTCTTGTCCCGCAGTGGTGGGGCCACCCTTCATGCCTAAAGCCGGATTCATCAGCCTGGGATGCCCGAAAAACCTCGTCGACAGCGAGGTGATGATGGGTATTCTGGCGCGCAATGGTTACGAATTCACGCCGCGCGCGGACGAAGCGGAAGTCCTGGTCGTCAATACCTGCAGCTTCATCGCTCCCGCGCAAAAGGAATCGATCGACACGATTCTGGAGATGGCCGAATACAAAAAATTCGGTGCGGCAGAAAAACTAATTGTGGCGGGCTGCCTGGTGGAACGCTACCGAGCGCAAATTATCGAGCAGATCCCCGAGGTGGACGCCGTGATTGGCACGGGCGAGCTCGAAAATATTCTTGCAGCCGTTGAAGGCCAGCTGCGACTCGATGCAGACGCCGCGGCAAGCCTGCCTTCGTATCTCTATCATGATCTGACGCCGCGAATTCTTTCGACGCCGCGACACGCCGCGTACATCAAGATCGCCGAGGGCTGCGATCATCCCTGCACTTTCTGCATCATTCCGCAGCTGCGCGGAAAATTCCGCAGCCGGCGATTTGAGTCCGTCGTGCGCGAAGCGGAAAGCCTGGCAGCCGCCGGCGTGCGTGAAGTGACGCTGATCGGTCAGGACACTACGTCGTACGGAGAAGATCTGGAATTGCGCGATGGCTTGCCGCTGCTTCTCGAACGGCTCGCGGATGTCGAGGGCCTGCAATGGGTGCGGTTCCTTTACTGCTATCCGAATCGCGTGACGCAGCGGCTGCTTGACACTATTGCCGCGCACCCGCGCCTCGCGAAGTATATGGACATGCCGCTGCAGCACGCCAGCCGCAACGTGCTGGCTCGCATGAAGCGCGGCTCGAATGGCGACGCGTTTCTGCAACTGCTGCATCGCATTCGCACGACCATTCCCGGCGTGGCGCTGCGAACTTCGTTTATCGTTGGGTTTCCCGGCGAAACGGATGCGAATTTCCGCGAATTGTGCGATTTTGTAAAAGCGGCGGAATTTGACTGGATGGGCGTGTTCCCGTATTCGGACGTCGACAATGCTTCCAGTTTTTCTCTCGATGAAAAAGTTGATGAGGAAACGATCAAGGACCGGCAGAATTGCCTGATGGAAATTCAGCAGAAGATATCGGCGCGCAAGCTGAAGCGTTTTCGCGGCGTGCGTGCGACTGCGCTTGTCGAGGGCCCTTCCAAGGATACGCCGCTGGTTTGGGAAGCGCGGCTTGAAGGCATGGCGCCGTAGATCGACGGAAAACTTTATTTGAATGACATTGAAGTGGCGCAGGCACTTTTGCCTGCGCGGGGTGCGGATGCTGATGCGGACAGGCAAGAGTGCCTGTCCTACAAAACCGCGCGGCCCGGCGATGTTGTTATCGTTGAGATTAGCGAGACGCATGAGTACGACCTGGTTGGGCGCGTGGTGGAAATTCTGGATGTGCCGCAGCCCGCTGCCGCGCATTCGGCCGTCACCGGGCCAGTGCAACGCGTCTCCACCGGCGCTGTGCTGCGAGTTCTGGCTTAGTAGCTCAGGCTTCAAGCCTGCGCTACTTGACCTCGTTATTTTCAGCGCAAACGTATTCTTTGATCTGCCAATCCGGATGCAATTTGAAGATTCTCTGAGCGGTCCAAGGTTTTGTGTACGCTTTCGGATCGTCGATCGTGTAGTCGACCTGCAAGGTGTCATGGTCCACGCGGCGAAGGCGTTCGATAACATGCAAGGCGTCGGAATGCGGAAGGCCCATGGGATCGAGCCAGGTCTTATCGTTGAGACCGATCGTATCCACGACGAGTGTGTTTCCCTCGTATTTCCCAATCGAGTGCCCCATGTACGTCAAGTCGAGATCTTTTGGATGTCCTCGCCCATCCATAAAAATTTGCCGCGTTAACGCCTGATACTCGAAAATCATGAGTACGCGGTCCTTCGCGTGAACGATTTCCCAGGGAAACGGCTGCAGCATGATTCGTGGAACGCCAGGAGGGATGCAACGCTCGATAGGATCGGGCCCGGTGTCAGGATCAGCCGTGTTGTTTTCAACGTCGCGCTTCTTGAGCAGCGCCTCAGCCCATGGCTGGAAGGGCGGATCTTCGTTGGGAAGAAGAGTGCGGTGGTACTCGGGTATAAACCAGACTCCGGAAAAATCCGGTTGAGAGGAAACGGAACGGGTTTTCGCCGCTCCCGCATGCTGCGCTGTTTGGGAAAATATATTCGGCGAAAAAGTGAGCGCCGCTGCGGCTAGAAACAATCCCGTAAAATAATTTCGCGTCATGCTCTTACTTAAATCCCTCTCCGTCGAACTGCTGACCATTTGCCAGCGTGAGGCTGTGCAGACGCATGATCTTCCTGCCGGTCTTGGCGAGAAAACCTGTAACAGCGAGCTGATCTCCTTCCTTAATCATTTCCTTCTTCCAGCCGACTCTGGTCAGCATGTTCGGACTATTCGCTTCGATCCGCCACTGCTCGACTTCACCTTTGTCATTTTTTACGTCAAGCCCGATAAACACATGCGGATTGGACCACTCAAAACTGGCCACAGCTCCTTTCATCGTGACGGGATGTTCCTGGTCAAATGCCGAGCCCGAATGGTGGGCGAATACGGGAACTGAAATCAACAGGACACACATTACTGAGACGATTGCAATCACCCGATTATTTTTCATGGTTAGACTTCCCGGTTCCTCTGCCGGAAACCTCCAAGTTAAATGTCCCGCTTTGAAAGATAATATACTCCAGAGCTAAATAAATCTCGGTCGAGATTAGGATATCAACGCAACCGCGCACGAACCTACACAGCGCAATGTCCAGTTGTGCACCAAAATTCCGCGTGATATGGATATGCGGGTCCGGCAGCGATCTCTCAATTTATTTTTGCGAGGCGCGAAACTGGAGGAGGCTTCGTGCGGGTTTTTATTCGGTTCTTTCCAATTGGTTTGCTTCTCTTGTCCGTGATTACAGCAGTGCCTGCGCAAGAAGGAAAAAATTCACCCACTCCTCCGCCGTGGGCGTACGGATTCGCATCTCCAGCAGGCACACCCACCAGCGATCCACCGCCGCCACCCCTGTTCTCCCCGGTTCAGGATGACAGAACGATCAGACATCTTCCCGGCAGCACTTTTTCCTTCACGCGTACGCAGATTCAGAATAGTTTTGGCCCAGCCGACTGGTATCCCACTGACCATCCTCAGATGCCTGAAATCGTGGCGCATGGCCGACAACCGGACGTGCGCGCCTGCTCACTCTGCCACTACCCGAACGGCAAGGGCCGTCCTGAAAACGCGGGCATCGCAGGCCTTCCTTATTCTTATTTCGTTCGCACGATGAACGATTTCAAAAACGGCGCACGAAAAAGCTCGGACGAAAGAAAACCCAATACCTATTTCATGATTGGCTTCGCAAAGGCCATGACTGACGAAGAGATTGCTGCTGCAGCGCAATATTTCAGCTCGATGAAATGGACGCCCTGGATCAAAGTCATCGAAACCAACACCGTTCCGAAAACCCATATCGGAGGCGGAATGTTTTTAAGGCTTGAGGGGAATGAGACGGAGCCCATCGGCCAGCGCATCATTGAAACGCCTGTGAATACGGAAGCGACTGAGATTCTTCGCGACTCGCGTTCCGGCTTCATTGCGTATGTCCCAACGGGAAGCCTCAAAAAGGGCGAAGACCTGGTCGTAAATGGCGGCGCCGGGAAAACAACGCGATGCGGAATCTGCCATGGAGAGGATCTGAAAGGTCTCGGCCCCGTGCCCGGAATTGCCGGCCGCTCTCCGAGCTATGTAATGCGCCAGTTAGTGGACATCCAACAAGGTTCTAGAAACGGTGAGTGGACAAGCCTGATGAAGCCGGTGGTCTCCAAATTAACTTCTGATGATTTGTTGGCGGTAGCAGCTTATTTGGCTTCTCGCGAGCCTTGAAGTCACGGGTTTCCCGCCCGATTGAAGTTCAAAGATTTCAACACAGAGCGCACAGAGGACACAGAGAAGGAGGACATTTACCTCTTCTCTGTGATCTTTGTGACCTCTGTGTTGAAATCCGTTCCGCTCTACGCCCAGCTGAAGCCCTGCTTGGACAGCGGCAGCGAACGAATTCGCTTCCCGGTTACTTCGAAAATCGCGTTGCACACCGCCGGCAGAATCGCAGGCAGCGCCGGCTCGCCAAGTCCAGTCGGTGGATTCGGTGTCGTCAGGAAATGAACTTCAATCTCCGGCGGAGCTTGCGTCATGCGAACCGGCGGATACTGGTGAAAATTGGTCTGCACCGCGCGGCCCTTGTCGATGGTGATTTCGTAGCCCATCACGTGGCTGAGCGCTTCGATCACTGCGCCTTGCGCCTGATTTACAGCATTGCTCGGATTGACGATCTGCTTGCCAACATCGCCCACGACCCAAATCTTGTGAACCTTGATTGCGTTGTTCGCGTCCACGCTCAGTTCGACGACCTCGGCGAAATATCCGCGATGAGCGAATTGGAAGGCTATGCCCTTCGCGGTACCTTTTGGCAACTGGCTGCGCGAACTCCAGCCCGATTTTTCCGCGACAAGTTCGAGAACGCCTTTCATGCGGGCGGCGTCGACGTCGGGTTCGCCCGGGTTCGGCGGATTATTCGGATTTTGCACGCGCGGCATAGCGAGAAGATCCAACCGGAACTGAAGCGGATCCTTTCCCGCGGCATGTGCCAGCTCGTCAATAAACGACTGGAAGACGAAACTGTACGCATTGCTGCGCGGCGCGCGCATCGCACCGGTGGGCACGCCAAACGGCATCAACGTCGCTTCGAATGAAAAATTAGAAAGGAAAGTCCCCGGAAATTCGTTCGAAGGAATATTTGCGGCCGCAGCGAATTGCTTTCCTTCGCCGAAGCTTACGAAATGATTTTTCCATCCGACAAGCTTTCCCGAAGAATCGAGTCCAGCTTTGAGGAAATGGAAGCCCGCGGGGCGGTAGAAATCGTGAGCCATATCGTCTTCGCGCGTCCACAGCAGCTTGACAGGAACGCCGACGACTTTCGCAATCCACGCCGCCTCGACCATGTAGTCATTGCTTAAGCGACGCCCAAATCCGCCGCCGATGCGCATCAGGTGGATCGTGATGTCGCGATCCGACATGCCCAGAGTCTTGGCGACGAGTTGCAAGCCGGGTCCAGGCGTCTGTGTTGGCGCCCAGATTTCGAGCTTGCCGTCTTTAGAAGGGGCCGCGCAATTCTGCTGCTTGAGGGGCGCGTGCGAGAGGAACGGATAGGAATACGCCGCGTCAACAACTTTCGTGGCGTTTTTCAAAGCGTCATCGGCGTTGCCATCAGCGCGCAGCGGAAATGCGGGAGGCTGCTGCGAGATTTCGTTGGCCCGGCGCGCAAATCCTTCGCTTCTTGCCGCCATTGAATCTCCGGCAATCCGAAGCTGAAGATGGCTTGAAGATCGTTGAATCGGTTGTCGCGCGGCTCGCTGCCTAATCATGGACATTTTCTCAGCACTTCTCCCATGAAGCATCTATTGAGCATCGAGAATTTGGAGCCGTCGGAAATCGAGCGGATCCTCGCCGATACCGCGACGATGAAACGCGACCGTGGGCGTCATGCAAACCAGCCCCTCGCCGGGCAGGTCTGGGCTTTATTGTTCGCAAAATCTTCGACGCGCACGCGAGTTTCATTCGAAGTTGGAATTCGCGAGCTGGGAGGCGAGCCGATTTTTCTTTCCGCCAGCGAGATTCAACTTGGCCGCGGCGAACCGATCAAGGACACCGCGCGCGTTTTGGGCAGAATGGTGCGAGGTGTCGTTTTTCGCACGTTCTCGCAATCCGACCTCGAAGAATTCGCGCGTTACTCCGCCATCCCCACGATCAACGCTTTGACGGATGAGGAACATCCCTGCCAGTTGCTTGCCGACGTATTCACCTTTCAGGAAAAGCGCGGCTCAATCCGCGGAAAAGTCGTTGCATTCCTCGGTGATGGCGCATGCAATGTTGCCAATTCATGGGCTTTCGCCGCGTTAAAGTGCGGCTTCGAACTGCGCATCGCTGCGCCGAAAGGATTCCACCCTTCAGCGCAGCTACTCAAACGGGCTGGAGGGAAGATCCTCGTCACGCCTGATGTAAAGTCCGCGGCCAAAGGAGCTGATTTAATTTATACCGATGTCTGGGTATCCATGGGTAAAGAGGCTGAGTCCGCGCAGCGACTGAAAAAATTGCGCGGCTATCAAATCAATGCCGCTCTTGTGAAACTTGCCAAACCGGATGCACTGGTGATGCACTGCCTGCCCGCGTATCGCGGCAAAGAAATTGACGAAGAAACTTTCGAGGCAAACGCGCAGACAATTTTTGATCAGGCTGAAAACCGGTTACATGCGCAGAAGGCGATCCTGAATTGGATCGTGCAGTAGAGAAATTGGTCAAACGTTCTCTTTCTCGGAGGGCATCTTCTTTTTGTGCTTTTGGCTCCGACTCATGAGCCATATCAGCACGAAGAATCCGGGAATCGCCAAGGCTATCAAAATCAAAAAGACGGCCTTAAACCATGGAGGCGAAATAGCTCCAAGCCAGGGAGTCAGTGCCGAACTCATTTCCGCAACTTCGCTCAGACTTCTTATTTCACAAACCCCTGCAACTTGAGCCAATAAGCGCAATCTTGCGTCCATGGGAGCCATTTGGCCGGATTGTAATCGCGGCTGCCGAGGCCGAGGCCGTGCGCACCCTTTTGATACACATGCAGATCGAACGGAACGCCAGCTTTGCGCAATGCGGCGGCAAATTGAAGACTGTTCTCGACAGGGACTGCCGAATCTTCAGCCGTGTGCCACAGAAAACACGGCGGCGTGTCTTTGGTGACATGCAGTTCATTGGATAGTTCCTCCACCAGTTCCGGAGAGGGGTTGTTCCCAAACAAATTGTGCTTCGACCCTTGATGCGTGAATTGGCCCATCGTAATAACTGCATAACACAGGATACCCAAGTCAGGCCGTGAACTTTGTCGGTCAATTGGATCTTCGGCATCGGGTTTGCCTGCATCAAAATGCGTCAGCAGTGTCGAAGCAAGATGACCGCCTGCAGAGGAACCCATAATGCCAATCCGCTTTGGGTCGAGATTCCATTCGCTCGCCTTCGCTCGAACCAATCGAATTGACCGCGCGGCATCCTGCAACATGGCTGGATGCCGATAACCGGCCGGTCCAAGCCGATATTTCAGAACAAACGCCGTGATGCCCTGTTCGTTCAACCAAAGGGCGTAATCCTTTCCTTCATGCGCAGCGAGCCCGCCGTAACCGCCGCCGGGAAGTACTACCATAGCCGCTTCGCTCGCCTTTGCGGCGGACGGAAAAAACGGCGTCAGAGTTGGAATGTCTTTGTCTTCTTTACCCAAAGCGCCCGGTGCGCCGTTTGGCCACAGAGGGAAGGAATTGGTGGTTTGGCCTTGTGCCGTGAACCATCCGAGAAAAGCGAACATGGCGAAAGCGGCTTTCATGAACCGCAGGATACGTCATCGACCGGCTTCTTCCACGAAATAATAGTCTGACCAGTCCGACGCCCTCTCGGTGCGCGCTGTGAACATCTCGTGAATAACTTCCAATAACTCCCCTTTGACACTTCTCCTCCGGTTTGGATGATTTGCGCAATGGCGAAAGGGTTAATGGCTCGCATCAAAGTCCCGTCCAGAATCAGAACCGCCTGACAACAACTATCCCCCATGACTGCTACACTTCAGACTGCTCGTCCGTCTTATGCGTATCGCCGAACACGCCCGTTCAGCAACGCCGAATACAAGTTCAAGGTCGCATTGGCAGATTATGCCTCGGAAGCTCTGCTACCCAGCCTTCGCTCCCGAACATCAAGGGCAGCGGATGCCAACCAATATAGCGGTATCAGCGTCCGCATCGCCGATGATGTGGTCTATTTAGAAGCCATCCTTACGAACGCGACCGAGTGGGGCGGGTTCGGCTTCGATTTTGCGCGGTTCATTCCCGTAAAAGGCGGCCTTTATAACCTCTCCCTGCGACGGGGCGAAGATTGGAGGAGGGCCGAGCAAAGCACGGTTGCGGCAGCCTCAAACTATTTCATCAACACCGCAATTTCGCCCCGAGCTGCCGATGCACGAGCGCTACGCCGTGTCGCACGACTTCCTGACCGCGGCGACCGGCGACGAGGTGATCACCATCTCGCGGCTGATCAACGCGTTCTTCCGCTGGGAGTTCAACAGCTGCGAGTCGCTGATCCGGGGCACCGAGGTGCACCCGATCGACTACGCGAACGCCTGCCCGGACGTCGCGGTGACTTCATTGCACTACTACTTCCCATGGGCGATCAGCGCGCTGGTGAAGTGGTCGGTGTTCTCGCTCGCGACCGGCCGCCGGACCAAGGTCGACCTGACCACCGAGCGGTACTTCGCGATCGCCGACGACGACTCCCTCGACTACGACGCGAAGATCGAGGCCTACCTCGCGCTGGCCGACGAGTACTTCGAGACCGCGAAGTACCACGAGTGGTGCGCGGCCAACCTCCCGCACTTCGACGACCAGCTGAAGGACTGGGTCGCCGGGCAGGACTTCGACCGCATCCTCCGCGAAACGGTCGCCACCACCTACCCCCTCCACGAACAAGAGAAGTTCCTGGCCCACTTCCGCGGCCTCACCGGCCTCTGGCTCTCCGACCAGTCCGCTTGAGCACATCTACCCCAACAGCCCATACGCCGCTACGCCGATAGCAGGTGATCCTGTGGACAACCTAGGGATCGTTCGCCTGCTTTTGCCGGGTGTGGATGACTGGGTTGACGTCTGAGTTGTTCCTCGGGCATAGGCGCGGGTGGTTCGCAGGTAGCCCGGGTGGTTCGCGTCGCCGGGCTGCGTCCTGGAGCCGCTGGGAAGTACGGCAACAGTCCCGGGGGATTCCCTCGGACCCGCCGCCCGGGTGCCTCGCCGGCGAGGACGGCCGGTCAATCCACGAACCGACAGACGACACCCCCGCCTGGCCGATCCGGGGCGAATGTGGCCGGCAGAACGGACCTCCCGGACCGCCACCACTCAGCAACCTCGGCCGGCGTCCTTGCTCCAGCCGCAGCACGCCTC
>Ga0137412_10003979_pt1 | contig 11822 bp, 11 predicted proteins | sample CZODoug2_1_16fun_FD_122160 | JGI IMG/M metagenome (GOLD analysis project Ga0137412, IMG submission 122160) | Vadose zone soil fungal communities from Angelo Coast Range Reserve, California, USA - CZODoug2_1_16fungal (Hybrid Assembly) | ecosystem: Environmental > Terrestrial > Soil > Vadose zone...
CGGGAAATACGCACTTGGCCACCGGCCTCTGCGTCGCGGCCTGTCGTCAGCGGCGTCGGGTGCGATTCACCACCGCGACGGCGCTGATCAACGAACTGGTCGAGGCCGCGCACGCCAATCAACTCAGCCGCGCACTTGGGCGATGGGAACGGCTCGATCTGATCTGTATAGACGAATTGGGTTACGTTCCGCTCGCCGAGACCGCGTGCGAGTTGATGTTCCAGGTGATCGCCGACCGGGCGGAGAAAGCGGCGGTGATCGTGACCACCAACCTGCCGTTCTCCGAGTGGTCGCAGGTCATCCCTCAACCGCGCCTGTGCAAGGCGCTGATCGATCGGCTGACGGATCAGGCGCACATCATCACCACCGGCTCGGACTCCTATCGGTTCCGCCGCACCACGGCGCAGCGGAAGGGAACGAAACCATGACATGGAGGACAACGTAGCGTCGCCGACTGCTGCGCTTGGCCGAGGTCCAGCTCAGCAGATCAGACACCGGGGGTGGGCCAATATTCGTCAGCACAAGTGGGCCAATATTCATTGTCACAGCTAATCCTACTGCGTCACTCAATCTGCTCGACTCGCCACTGACGCGCGCGGCCGCAACAGGGGCATCGTGGCAGGACGTGAAGCAGAATGCGTGCGAGGCGGATACGCAGCGTAGCGATCGAGTTCGGCACGTGGCGTTGTGAACGCAGCGGCAGATCCTCTGGGTCGGTAACCGGCGGGAAGGGCAGATTGCGAGCCTCGCCGGGCGCGGGCAGGTCCTGAGGGGGGAATCGTCTCCTTTTCGGAGACCAGGAATCCATAGGCCGCAACGCAGAGACTCGCGTGATGATGAAAGCCGCGCCAGCCGCGGCCTTCGTAGTGACCGAGGCCGAGCTCTTGCTTGAGCTCGAGATAGTCGCGTTCGATGCGCCAGCGCAGCTTGGTCAGATCGACCAAGCACTCGAACGAGATGTCGGCCGGCAACGTGGAAAGCCAATAGTGGTCCGGCTCGGTTTCGCCCTCCGGCCACTCGATCAGCAACCACTCTTCAGCTGCGGGTTCGTTCCGCTTGGCGTCATCATGTGCCGGGCGCACCCGCAGTCGAGCAAACCGCGAAGTCAGTGGCGTGCTGCTGCCGTCCCGCCAGGTGATCTGCTGCCAGGCATCGGCGGCAAGCTCCAGAGCCAGCGGCTTGACCGAGACCGGCCGATGCGTCTCATCACGGCGCAGCCGCTTGGCGGGCCGGCCGCGGCCTGAACCAGGCGCCGGCGGCAAGGGCGCCTCGCCGGGCCGCCAGACCGTCGTGCTGGGCAGGATACCGACCGCGTAAGGCAACCCAAGTTCCGTGATCCCAGCTCGAAAATTGCTGTCGTTGCCATAGGCCGGGTCAGCCAATGCGACGCCTGGTGCAATCCCGTCAGCCAGAGCCTGGCGCATCTGCTGCAAGGCGATCTCGGGTTTGGTCTGGAACCGAATGTCATCAGGCACACCGGCGACAATCCGGCGATCCGGGTCAGCCGCCCAGTCCTTCGGCAGATACAGCCGGTAGGCAATGGGCAGGCTGCCCTGATGGGTGGCCACCGACAGGCTCACGGCCACCTGGCAGTTGTCCTGCTTGCCCAACTGGCCACAATACTGCCGCGCCACACCGACCGAATGACGGCCCTTCTTGGGGAAACCCGTGTCATCGATGATCCAGGCCTGGATCGGTTCGGCTCGGCTGATGGATGGCAGCACATGCTCGCGCACGCGGCTCAGCACCGCCTGATCAGACCACGGTGCTTGCGCCACAAGATGCAGCAGCGACTGGTGCTGCGCCGCCGTTCGTCCTGGCGCTGTCACCGCCGCCAGTGGTTCGACGCTTTTGCGGCCCTCGGCGGACAGCAGCCCGACGCAGTAGGCCTCGAATGGTCTGACCCGGTCGGCATGGCCCAGCACCGAGCCTAGGTCCGCCGCATAGGCGCGGAATCGCGCTTCGGTCCCGGCCTCATCGCGAAGATCCATCCCAACTCTCCCTGAAGGTTCGAATCTCCGCTGCTACCAAACCGCAATCGCGTCGGGCCAAGCGCAAACTTGCGGCCGATCTGACATTTTTGCGACTCAGTAGGGTTAGGCCGGCAGCCCTTAGGCCAGCAGCCCGCTCAAGCTGGCAGATCGGGGGGCATCGTGACAGCCAGCGCCGCCACGACATGCGGCAGCATTGACACGTCCCCGACTGCGATGATCCGCCCATCGCCGTCCGTTCTCGGTGGGTTCCCCTGCCAGTCGGTAAGCCGCCCGCCGGCACCTTGCACCACCGGCAGCAGTGCCGCCCAATCCCAGGGCTTCAGGTCGCACTCCGCGATCACGTCGATCTGACCCAGCGCCAGTAGCCCGTAGGCATAGCAATCGCCGCCCCAGTAGTTTCGCCTGACCTGTGCCGCCAACTGGCGCCACCGAGGCAAATCAGTACCCAGCATCTCCGGACTGGTGCAGGACAGCTCGGCATGCGCCAAGTCCGTGCAGGTCCGTGTGCCAATCTGCCCACCCAATCCTTTCACAGCCCCACCTTGGAAGCGGTTACCCATGCCTGATATGTCGCCGTCCAAGCCAATTTACGTCACTCGCCCCGAGCTTCCGAGTCTTGATGAGTTCATCCCCTACCTGCGGGAGATTTGGGACAGCAAAATCCTGACGAACGGTGGACCGTTTCATCAGAAGTTCGAGGAAGAACTGTCAAGGTACCTGGGTGTCAAGCACATCGCTCTTTTCACCAACGCCACCATCGGATTGGTGACCGCGCTGCAGGCGTTGCGGATTACCGGCGAAGTGATCACGACGCCCTATTCATTCGTCGCGACAGCGCATTCACTGCTGTGGAATGGCATCAAACCCGTGTTCGTCGACATCGATCCGCTGACGCTCAATTTGGATCCGGCAAAGATCGAGGCGGCAATCACTCCGCAGACCACGGCCATCATGCCGGTGCATTGCTACGGCCACCCGTGCGACGTCGACCGAATTCGAGCGATCGCCGACACCTACGGATTGAAGGTGATTTACGATGCGGCGCACGCCTTCGGCGTAAAGTGCCACTGCGGCAGCGTGTTGACGCATGGCGATCTATCGGTTCTCAGCTTTCACGCCACCAAGGTGTTCACCACCTTCGAGGGCGGCGCGATCATTTGCGGAGACGAAAAAATACGCCAGCGAATCAACTATCTCAAGAATTTTGGGTTCGCGGACGAGGTAACGGTCGTGGCGCCCGGGATCAACGGCAAAATGAGCGAGTTCAATGCCGCTCTCGGTCTCCTGCAGTTGAAAGGGGTCGATCAGGCATTCGCTAAACGCAAGGCGATCGACGAACGATATCGAATCGGCCTTGCGGATGTGGCGGGATTGCGCTGTCTGCAGTCGGCTGGGGAAATACTGTGCAACCATGCCTACTTTCCCATTTTGGTGCAACCCGATTATCCGCTGAGCCGCGATGCCTTGTACAAGAAATTCCGCGACCACAACGTTTTGGTGCGCCGGTATTTCTACCCCCTGATAAGTGAATTTCCGATGTATCGGGGATTGGCGTCCGCGGCTCAGAGCAACTTGCCGATTGCGAGCAAGCTGTCGCAGCAGGTGCTGTGCTTGCCGATTTATCCCAGCCTGGCCAACGCTGAGGTCGATCGGATCATCGACATGCTGCGCGGGTAGGCGCTTTGGCGGAACGCGGCATTCGAATGCGGACGAAATGAAAGCAGCGATCATGCAGCCGTATTTTTTTCCTTATCTTGGCTATTTTCAGCTCATGGCCGCCGTGGATGTTTTCATAGTCTATGACAATATCCAATACACGAAGAAGGGATGGATTAACCGAAATCGGCTGCTGCGCAACGGGGAGGCGGCCGTATTTTCGTTGCCGTTGCAGAATGCATCGGATTTCTTGCAGATACGAGAACGCAGCATCGCCGCGGACTTCAAGCCTGAAAAATTGCTGAACAAATTCGCCGGGGCTTATCGGCATGCCCCTAGCTTCGCAAGCGTGTTCCCGCTGATCGAGGAAATCGTGCGTTACGAGGAGGGCAATCTGTTTCGTTTTCTGTACCACTCGATACGCAGAACATGCGAGTATTTGGACATTCGTACGCAGCTGCGGATTTCCTCCGAAATGGACGTTGACCACGGATTGACGAAGCAGGAAAAGGTACTCGCTATTTGCCGCGCCGCCGGCGCGGCCACCTACGTCAATTCCATCGGAGGGGTCGAACTTTATTCATCGGCGGAGTTCCGCAAGTGGGACGTCGAGCTGAAGTTCCTGCGGTCGGCACCGTTCGAATATGGGCAATTTGACCATGACTTCACGCCGTTGCTGTCCATCGTCGACGTATTGATGTTCAATCCCGTCGAGACGGTCCGCGCCAGGGTTTCCAGCGGCTATGAGCTCATTTGATGCGCCCCGAACCGGAACGCGCGGAGACGGTCGCCTTTCGGGTCGATGGGGCCTCTGCGGCTCAGATCGCCGCGCATTTGCTGCGCTGTGACGCTCAATTCGTCACTGCACTCAGCGGGCGTGTCGACATCCTCGCGTACGCGCAGAAAATTGCCGATCTGTCGGTCAGATTCGAAGCGTGGTCGGGAGACACGCTTATCGGACTGGTGGCCGCTTATGTCAACTCCGGCGAAAAAAGCGCGTATGTAACCAGTGTCAGCGTGCTCGCCGATTGGCTCCGCCGGGGTATTGGCATCCGATTGATGCGGGATTGCGTGGCCCATGCAAGGCTGCTCGGCTTGCGTGATGTTCGATTGGAAGTGCACGCCAATAATCGGTCGGCCGTCGGTTTGTACGAAAAACTCGGCTTCGCTGCGGGTGAAACGCACGCGGAATCGATCCATATGCGCCTCGACTTGCAAGCCGCCGAGGAAAGGAGCCCCCTATGCAGGAATCGATGAAGAGTGCAGAGGCTTTCATGCTGGATATGGAGTTGAGGGGGTGGAGCTCGTTCGAGCGGGCGATTCCCTCCGAGCTCGTGCACCGAATGAACAGCGACTGCCTGCAGTGGATCGGGTTATGCAACCGCCTGCAAGTCGAAAACGGCATAAACACCGTCGGCGATGATACCGCGCACCACACGCTCGGCAAGGACGACTCGCTGGATCACTTTATCAATCTCCACCCGCTGCATCGATTCATCGACGCCTACTTTCACGGCAAGCCCTATATTCTGCACGCCTTCAATCCGGTTGCCGGCGCGCCGCAGTCCGCGACCTACCTTCATCGCGTGCACCGTGATGCGAGGACGTACATTCAAGGAACGAATCTAAAATTGAACATGCTGGTCATGTTGGACGATTTCACCGTTGAAAATGGCGCGACCCAGATTTTGGAGGGCTCGCACAAGATCGCAGACCGGCCGTTGGATGCATATTTCGACGCCAACTACAGATCGATGACGGGACTCAAAGGTTCGGTCATACTTTTCAATTCTTACTTATGGCACCGCGGTGGATTCAATACGACCGATCACAACAGGGTTGCGCTGACTTTGGGTTTCAGCCTGCCTTTCGTCAAGCCGCAGCTCGATTACGCGCGCATGCTCGGCCCGGCGTACGCATCGGCCGCGAGCCCGCTTACCCGCCAGATACTGGGGTATAACTCGATGACGCCCACGTCGCTGGCTGAGTGGTATCAGCCGGAATTGACCCGGCTATACAAGTCGAACCAAGGTTAGACAAGTCGAACCAAGGCCAGGGCGCTTTTCAGGAGGCAGAATGCGAGACTTTGACAAGGAGGCCGCGGCGCAACCCGATAAGAAATACAACTATAACTTCGACAGCATCGTGCGCTCATACATGATGCGGGAATTCGAGCCTCACTTCGCCGGCGGAGCGGCGCTGGAACTCGGCTGCTACCACGGCGATTCGACCGTCGAGTTGTCCAAGCACTTCACGGATCTCACCGTGATCGAGGCGTCGGCGGACGCGATCGGGATTGCCCGGCCAAGAGTCGCGCCAAGCACGAAGTTCATCAATTCCCGAATTGAGGACGTCAGATTGGAGCGGACGTTCTCTTCGATCTTCATGATCAATACGCTTGAACACATGGACGATGCGCAGGCGATTCTGACGACGGCCAAAAGTTGGCTTTCCGAGACCGGAAAGTTATTCGTGTTGGTCCCGAACGCCGACGCGCCGTCCCGCCAAATCGCCGTGCACATGGGTATCGTCGAATATAACGATGCCGTAACGGTCCCGGAATGGAACCACGGTCATAGGCGCACGTACTCTTTCGATACGCTGGAGAGCGATATCCGGAAATGCGGGCTGAGGGTCAGCGCGCGCGGCGGCATCATTTTCAAAGCTCTCGCTAATTTTCAGTTCGACCAAGCCCTTGAGGCCGGCATCATCAATGAAGATTACATCGAGGGATGCTACAAATTGGGGACGATCTACCCGTCTTTTTGCGCCAGCATATTTGCGATCGCGCGGAAATGAGCGCGGCCTTGCCTCGGACCGCAACGGTGCCCTACGGCCGGCAATACAACACCGTCTCCTCGGCGTGGATGCTGTAATGACCCAGGTAGCAAGAATAAAATGGGAATTTCTCTTTGATGTGTAGGATGATTTCAAAAAGATCATTGGGCTTGTGGTACAGCGAGATCGCCAGTTTCGGCTTGAAACGCCTGATGCTTTCCTGAGCGCCTCGGATGCTCTCGATCTCAGAGCCTTCGACGTCCAATTTCATAAAATCGATCCTGGGAATCTCTTTCGTGTTCACCAAGAAATCAATCGATCTCAGCGGAACCGGATGATCCCCCACGCGGAAACCCGGAGCATACCCATTCAATACCAGGGGCTCCGCGATGATGTTCTTGTCGGACAGGCCGTACGGCATGACGCGGACGTTGGCATGGGGGAATTGCCCGACGTTTAGATTCAGTATGGCCAGATGATCGGCGACGGGATCGAACGAAAACACCTTTCCGTTTGCGCCGACAGCATTCGAGAATACGGCGGCGGTATCGCCGGTGCATGCGCCGCCATCGATGACGATGTCATTTGCGGCGGGCGAGACGTCGACTCCGTCCTTGGAATAAAAATACTGCCCACGAAACAGAGAATATTCCAGGCCGGTACAGTCTATGACATACCGGTTGCCTTTCAATTCAAAATCGAAGTGCTTCAGCGTGCCGAACATGCCGCTTGCGGGCAAGCGACTCGGCGTCGACTTCTCAATGGCCTTGTATTCCTCGAATTCCTTCCGTCTATCGACGAAATCAACCGGCAATTTGACGCAGAAGTGTCCGGCCAGTCTGAAGGCGACGAGATACAGATAAAGTCGTTTGGAAGCGTCGTTATCGAGGAGCGTATACGCGCTGAACAGACTCTCGTAATTCTTCAAAAACCAGTCGAAGAAAAACGCGCTTTCATCCGCCTTGAATTCCTTCGAACGATCGACTCCGTCGAAATTGAAACGCTCGGCGTCGAAGTTATCCAGAAAGGTATTTAATTTGAGCGCGGCGACCGATTGCACGAGGATCGAGTTGTAGAATGTTTGCGGCGACTTCGGCAATTCGGTGAACATGGCAACCCCGGCTCGATCCCATATGCTAACACGCGTGGAACTGCGGCCCGCACCGCCGGCGGCCCCGCATGGAGCGGAAAGCGCGCGTCGTGCTTATTTCGGGGTCGAAATAAGGCCGAGTTCGCGATAGACTGCGAGTTTGAAAGCCGCAATCCGCAAACCCCCCAAAGTCGGGTTCGTCAGTCTGGGCTGCCCCAAGGCCTTGGTCGACTCCGAACGCATTCTCACACGCTTGAGCGCCGAGGGCTACGAGGTGGCGGCCAGCTATGGCAAGGCTGACCTGGTCATCGTGAACACGTGCGGCTTCATTGACGCCGCGGTCGATGAGTCTCTGGACGCGATCGGCGAAGCGCTTGCGGAAAACGGCAAAGTGATCGTCACCGGCTGTCTCGGGGCGCAGCCTCAGAAAATCCTCGACCGGCATCCTCAGGTGCTCAAGATCACCGGACCGCAGCGCTACGAAGAGGTGGTGGCCTCGGTGCACGAACACTTGCCGCCGGTGCACGAACCTTTTGCCGATCTCATTCCAGCCCAGGGCGTCAAACTCACTCCGCGCCACTACGCCTACCTTAAAATATCCGAGGGCTGCAACCATCGCTGCACCTTCTGCATCATCCCTTCGATGCGCGGCGACCTCGTCAGCCGTCCGATCGGCGACGTGCTGCGCGAAGCCGAGCACCTCGCGCGGGCCGGGGTCAAGGAGATTCTGGTCATCTCGCAGGACACGAGTGCCTACGGTGTGGATTTGAAATACGCCGCACAGCCCTGGCGCGGCGTGCAGCGCCGTGCACGGTTTTACGATCTCGCCGCGGCGCTGGGCGAGCTCGGAATTTGGATTCGGCTGCACTATGTGTACCCCTATCCCCATGTCGACCAAGTCATCGAGTTGATGGCGGAGGGAAAGGTGCTGCCCTACCTCGACATTCCGTTCCAGCATGCGAGCGCCCGAATTCTGAAACTCATGAAGCGCCCCGCAGCTGCTGAAGACACCTTGGAGCGCATCGCCGCATGGCGATCCATAGTGCCGGAGATGACTATCCGCAGCACCTTCATCGTTGGCTTCCCCGGTGAAACCGAACAGGATTTCGCGGAATTGCTGGACTGGATGCGGGTGGCGCAGCTCGATCGGGTGGGTTGTTTCGAATACTCTCCGGTCGAGGGGGCTGCGGCAAATTCTCTGCGGCAACCGCCCGTCCCCCCGCAAGTCAAACAAGAGCGACGCGAACGCTTCATGGAACTCGCTGCGGAAATCAGCGCCGCGCGGCTTGACAAGAAGATCGGCAGCAGCATGCAAGTTTTGATCGATCGCGTTGACCGCGACGTGGCGATCGGGCGCTCCCGCGGCGACGCACCGGAAATCGACGGCGTCGTCCGCATTCTCGGCGCGAAGAAGCTGGCCGTCGGCGAATGGGCACAGGTGCGGATCACCAAGACCAGCGCCTACGATCTCGAAGCGCGGCTGGAATCCAGTGTAAGCTTGGAAATCTGACTCAAACCCTACAGGACCCCTGGAGAAGCAGACGTGGAAATAGCCGCCGACCGAGTGGTCACCATTCATTACACCCTCAAAGACGACAAGGGCACCGTACTCGACAGCTCCGCCGGCGGAGAGCCGCTGGCCTATATCCAGGGGCACGGCAATCTCGTTGCCGGTTTGGAAAAAGCTCTCGAGGGGAAGCAGGACGGCAATACGCTGGCCGTCGTCATTCCGCCGGAGGAAGGCTACGGAGAGCGCGATGAGAAGCTGATACAGCGGGTGCCCAAGCGATCGCTGCAGGGTTCCGGCGAGATCAAAAAGGGCATGCAATTCCAGGCGCGCACCGACGACGGCATGCGGTTGTTCACCGTGACCGGAGTGATCGGCGATATGGTGTCGCTCGACGGCAACCACCCCTTGGCCGATCAAACTCTGCATTTCGACGTCGAAGTCGTCAGCGTTCGTGAGGCAACCAGCGAAGAACTCGAGCACGGACACGTGCACGGCGCCGGCGGCCATCACCATTAGGCGCGCTTTCGGACGGGGTCGCCCCGACCCCGTGAATGTGGCGCGTCAGCGCCTTTAGAGGTATTTGAACAGCGATAGGCCCTGCGTGAGCGTGTACGCCTGCATGGCCGCGCTCAGGGTCGTGTTCTGTTGGCTCAGCTGGGTGAGTGCGCTCGCGTAGTCGAGACTCTGCAGCGATGCGATGGAGGTCTGCAGCTGAATTTGCTGGCTGCTCGAAACCGACAGCTGAGTGGTGATGGTGTTCAACCGGCCGCCGATGCTGGACCGGACGGTGGAACTCTGGGTGAGCGCCTGATCGATATTGCTGATCGCATTATTGACGGCATTGACCCCTTGCGCGTTCCCCGCGGTCGATCCCGTCCCCGTTTGCAGCGCCGTGACGAGATTCTGCACGGTGGTGAACACACTCTGATTGGTGCTCGGCGCGACGCTGAAGGTATCTCCGACGGCCGGCTGTCCGTTGAGCGTGACTTGCACTCCGCGAAAGCCGATCGATTGGCCGTCGGTATACGTGCCCGAGGTCACCAGTACATTGCTCGAATCGCGCACTTCGTAGGTGTTCGCGGCGGTGAAGTTGATGGCGTAAGTACCGCCGTCGTAGGCGGCGGGGTTGGTGACTGTGCTTGCGCCCAGAATCCCGGCGCCGGTATTGGCGGCGCCGGCCGTCGCGGTGAAGGTCCCGTTGCCCGTCTTGATTTGATTGAACACGGCATCGCCGTTATCGCCGTCCGCCACGGTTTGCCCTGCCGCGATTTGCACTTGGCGCTGGCCCTGATCGCCGCTGTAGGTGGCGCCCGTGCCGCTCAGCGCAAATGGCTGGGTTTGCGTGGCGTAGCCGCCGAAAATGTACTCGCCGTTGCCGTCTTGCGTATTCGCCAGCGATACCAGGCTCGCTTGAATCTGCGTGGCCTGAGTGGCGATCGAGCTGCGATCCGTGCTCGACAGCGTGCCCGAATTCGCTCGCAGCGCCAGGTCGCGCAGACTCTGCAGCGCGCTCTGCACTTGCGACAAGGCACTGTCCTCGGTTGCCAACCGCGTTTGCGCGCTGTTGGCGTTGGTGTCGTTTTGCTTGCTCTGTGCCAGCGCTTGGTCATAGTTGTTGACGGCGCCGGCGGCCACCGGATTTTGCGACGGCGTCGTGAAGGACAGATTGGTCGAGAGCTGGTTCTGGGTTTGCGAGAGGTTCGACTCCAGCGTATTCAACGCCGCGATGAACTGTAGTTGATTCAAACTTTGGGTCACGCGCATGGTCACATTCCTTCTTATGCGGACTGCACGGCGGTCAGCAGGCTTTGGAACAGGGTGCTGCCGATCTGCAAGGCTTTGGCCGCGGCTTGGTAGGCTTGCTGCCACTGCAGCAACTTGGCGGCCTCTTCGTCGAGGTTGACGCCGGACACGGATTGCTGGTTGCTCACGGCCTGAGTGTTGACGGCCGTTTGCGCCGTTTGCGCCGTATTGATCTGCTGCGCCTGGCTGCCGATGCCGGTAATCAAGGCGCTTACCGCATTGTTGACGCTGACCGTGCCGTTATCCAGCACGCCTTGCGATTGTTGACTGGCGCTGAGAAGCGCATTGCGATTGTCGCCGGTGCCTCCGGCATTGCGCTGCACCGTGAAACTGTCGCCCGTCGCGGGCGCCCCGCTCACCTGGACCTGCCAGCCGTTTTGCGTGATGTTGCCGCCGGCCGCGTAGGTAAAGCTGCCGGCACCATTGATGGAATACGTCGTCGCACTCGTAAACTGTATGGTCGCCGTGATGAGCAGATTGGGATCGGTCGCATCCAGCACCGTACCGCTGCTGATGGTCGCCGAGCCGGTATTCGCGCTCGCGGACGTCGCCTGCACCGCGCCGGCGGCAGCGATCTGCGAGGGGTTGCTGAGAAGGGCGGCGAATGTGCCGGCCGCCTGCGCGGTTGGTTGAATGAGGAATTGATCACCCGAGGCGGGCGTCGCCGACAACACGATCGATACGCCGGCCGCGACCAACGGACTTGCGACCGTGCCGCTGCCGGTGAACGCGACGGCGCTGCCGTCGGCGGCGTTGGTGAGCGAATACGCGCCCCCCCTATAGGACAGTATGTAGTTGTTGGCAGTCAGTGCCCCGATATTGCTGACGCTCACGGATGCAGTCGTGGCGTCGGTGTTCTTGGACGAGGAGGTAGCCAGCGGCGCGCCCGCCGAAAACAGGTTTGCGCCGAGCTGTCCTGTCAAATCCAGGCCGGCGTTCTGCTGCAAGTTCGCAGTCTGACTGAAAGCCGTCGCGATCTCGACGTTCTCCC
>Ga0137412_10003980_pt1 | contig 11821 bp, 8 predicted proteins | sample CZODoug2_1_16fun_FD_122160 | JGI IMG/M metagenome (GOLD analysis project Ga0137412, IMG submission 122160) | Vadose zone soil fungal communities from Angelo Coast Range Reserve, California, USA - CZODoug2_1_16fungal (Hybrid Assembly) | ecosystem: Environmental > Terrestrial > Soil > Vadose zone...
CAGCCCGAAAAAGTGTGGAGCTACGAAGTCGGCGCGAAAACCGAATGGCTCGACCACCGTCTTCGCGTCAATCTGACGGGCTTCTATTACAATTACACGGATCTGCAGGTGCAGATTCTCCTGGCCCCCGGCAGCCTCTCGATCAGAAACGCGGCGAACGCGAAGAATAAGGGCGTCGAGCTCGAAATCGCCGCCACGCCCGTCAAAGGATTGGAGTTGACGGCGAATCTTGCCGCGCTGGACGCCAAATATTCCTCCTTTCCCGATGCACCGGCTCCTCGTGGCGCCGGCACCGTTGATGCGACCGGCAATCGCCTCATCCAAGCGCCGTCCTATACGGCCAATCTGGCGGCACAGTACACGGTCCCTGTGAGGGACGGGGACTCGACGTTTCTGCGTGCCGAATATTCCTACATCGGCAAGCAATTCTTCGAGCCGACAAATGATGTCAACCAAACGCAGCCGGGCTATGGTTTGGTCAACCTGTCGGCAGGCTACGCGAGCAGCGACAACAGGTGGCAGATCACCGCTTGGGCTCACAATGTGGGCGATATCCAATATGTCCTCGCCACCGTCGCCGGCCCCCCCTATGCGGGAGTTGTGGGCGCGCCGCGCACGTTTGGCGTCACTGTGCGTCACAAATGGTAGCCCACGCACTCCAGTCGAGGAGGAACTTCCTCCACACTGCGTGCATGACGGGAGCGCTGACGTTCGCAGGTCTTCCCTTCAATTCGCGCGCGACCCCTTCCGACGGGTCGTTGCGTCCAAGGTCTGTGGCCGTCGATGGCCTGGCAAATCCGGAAGATCTTGCGATCATTCCCGGCACCGATTGGATTATCACCAGCGCTTCACCCAGCGAGCAGATCAAGAAAACTCGATCCTTTTTTGTCAACATCCGTACACAAGAAGCGCGTCCGGCCTACCCCGACAATTGCACCTTCGATCTCGATCGTGAGCGCTTCGGGGACATTGCGCTCCCCGAGGCGGTCAAATTTCACGGCTTGGATGTCGTCAAGGCCGAAGACGGTACCCTTACGCTGTATCAAGTCAACCACGCACTGAATGTTGGGCCGGCGGGCCATACCATGGGTCGGGAGTCCATTGAAGTGTTCCAGATCGCCATGACACCGCACGGGCCATCTTTGCGGTGGCGGGGGGCAATCCCTGTTCCCTCCTGGGTCGTCGGCAACGACTGCTGCGCTTTGCCGGAAGGTGGCGTTGCCGTCACGAATACGTCATTCGGAGGAATGGAAGGCTTTCCAATGATGGCTACGGGGAAATCATCCGGTCAGGTGCTCGAATGGCATGACCGCAAGCAAGGTTGGAGCGTGGTCGAAGGCACAGATGTGAATGCGCCCAACGGGATCGCGATCTCGTCGCAGGGCAAATACTATTTCATATGCTCTACGGCGACAAAGCAACTGCACCGCATCTCCCGCAGCAATTCGCATGGCGACCGCGTGACGATCGATGTTGGCACTCTCGCCGACAACATAACCTGGACGCCGGACCGGCAGCTGCTCATCGCCGGTCACGTGGCCGACTTGAACACTCTGATGAACAGCGTGCACGCCGGGAAGCTTGGCGGCGTGTTCCGCGCGACAAAGGTTGATCCAGTCACAATGAAGGCGAAGGTGCTGCTCGAGGCAAGTGTGAGTAATTGTATCGTCTCTACCGCGCTGCAGACGGGCGAGAAAGAGATTTGGCTCGGAGACATTGGCCTCGAAAACAAACTCCTCGTCTACTCCATATGACCATGAATAACATTGAGCTTCGATGAAAATCTCCGCAGATGTAGCGCTGGCTGTCACGCTGACCGTGATGGCAACTTGCGCGGCCGAGGCCGAGCCGAGCGTTGTCCAAACCGGTGTGACCGTCTACGACAAGGCGCACGCCTACCCTTGCTATGTACTTTATGCTGGTGCCGATGAGATCACTCGCCTGATCGACATGGCGGGTACCGAGGTCCGCAGATGGCCCCACACCGGCGTCCCCAGCCGCTTGCTCGATCCCGCACTCACAGGCGGTGTCAAGGGCGAGGTTGGGGTCCAACTCGCCGCGCTGCCCGCCAACCTCGCGGGCACGGGTCTCATGCCCGGCCTGCCGGCGGCCCTTCGCAATAAAACCATCGGCGTAGTCGACTGGAACGACAAAGTGCTGTGGGAATGGGGCGCCCAGGCGCCAGGCGGCGCTGCGCGGCAGCACCACGACTGGCAGCGCCTGCCCAATGGCAACACTGCAGTGTTGGTCAATATCGGTCGGGTCATCCCCGACTTCGGCCCGCGCGAGATGCTTGACGATGCGATCTATGAGGTGAACCCCGGAGGAGCGATTGTTTGGACATGGGTTCTGGGTGACCATCTAAACGAGTTCGGCTTCACGCCGGCCGGACTGGCGCTCATCCATCAGTCGAAAGAGCCTGACTACTTCCATACGAATGCCATGTTCGTCCTTGGCCCCAATCATTGGGCCGAGGACGGCGACGAGCGCTTCGCGCCCGGTAACATCCTGATCAACTCGCGCAACGGCAACGTCGCCGTGGTGATCGACCACGCCACCGGCCATGTCGTCTGGCGCATCGGCCCCGACTATCCGACAACGAACCCGTTCGCCCCCAAAATCGTCCCGCGACCGCTCGACCAGGTCAGCGGTGTACACAACGTTTATATGATCCCCGAGGGCCGGCCCGGCGCTGGCAATATTCTGATCTTCGATAATCAGGGCGAGGCTGGCTTTCCGCCAGTTCCCATGCAGGTCGTCGGCGGCTCGCGGGTCATCGAGATCGACCCCGTCAAGAAGACCATCGTCTGGGAGTATTCGGCGCGCGCCTCGGGCCAGGCCGACTGGCAGTTCTACAGCCCATTCATCAGCTCGGCGGAGCGCCTGCCCAACGGCAACACCCTGATCGACGAGGGCATCAACGGCCGGTTCTTCCAGGTCACGCCCGAGGGCGTGATCGTCTGGGAATACATTGCTCCTGTCTTCGGCCCGGCGCCGATGCCACCGCTGCCCGGCCATCCCCTTCCGAAATCGAACTTCGCCTACCGAGTCCAGGCTGTCCCATATGACTGGGTTCCCGCGGGGACGCCGCATACGGAGTGGTGACGCGCGAAGCGAACCGTGACTGGTTTGAGCAGTTGATATTAGTCATGGAACGGGGCATGTATCCTCCTAGTGCTGCGTTGCTGCGGTCGACCCGCCAGTTCCGGCCGTGATCAAGTAAAAGGAGCCTGCCAAGGGTGGCGCGCGAGGATGGGGATTTTCAGGCGTCGGGGCGGGCGCGGTCCCAAATTTGGCTGTGACCAAGTAGACCTTGCCACTCACGGGATCCAAAGCCATCGTGCGTGCGCCGTACTGTGTCGGCACGGTCGCGGCGACCTCATATCGATCTGCAGACAGTTGACGCACCACCGTCAGACTGCCATCGCCATTGGAACTGAAAACGAGGTGGCGTTTTGCGTCATAGGCAGCGGCGTCGGGCCAATCTCCAATCGGCACTCGTGCCACCTGTCTCCCCGTCCGCGCATCGGTAACCGCCATGATTTCGCCGTCGCAAACGGAAAATAACCGGTGATTCGTCCGGTCGATCGCCAGTCCACTCGGGCTGGAACATCCCGCCAATGTCCAAGTCGCCTCCGCTGTCAAATTGCGGCTGTTGATCATGACCAATTGGCCTTGATCGCTTGCGATGTTGACATAGATTCGGCCGTCGCCGTCGTCTACCGCAAATTCCGGCTTATCCGGTACCGGGATCGTGGCGATCACTGACAATTTGGAGGCATCGAGGACCGTGACGTCCTTGCTCCTCCCGTTGAATGCAAACACATGCTTGCCGACGGGCTCGTATAGGATCGCATCGGGATGGTGCCCGGGAATCTTCACTTCCTGGATTACGGCTAATGTCTGCAAATCGAATACAGTCAGCGAATCGGACCGTCCGTTGCTCGTGAATCCCCGCTCGAGATCGGGAGCGAGCGCGATGCCGTGAACCCCTTGCGTGTTGGGGATGGAGCCCATCACCCATCCTGACGTTGTATCAATGACCTCTACTCGTGTGGAACGACTCACAAAGAGCCGCTGACCCGATGCCTCCAGCGTGAGATAATCCCACCAGCCGTCGTTGCCACTGGCATTGCCGCCGACATCCCAGCGCTGCTGTACCTCGAAGCGGGGTTCAGACGTTGTTGGCGCGGCACCGGCCGCCGCCGCAAGACTGCCGGCCAACAGCACTGCTCCGGCGAGAGGTCGCAATATTCTAACGTCAATCATATGCTCTGTATGGACGCCTCCCGACGGCAAGGTCTTCTCCCTGCGCAACTTTTGGCGTACCTTCCTTTCTTTGTAACTGGTTAATCTGCCGTGATCTCAGCCTTCAGCGGGCTGACTCACGTATCTTCATTTCAGTGAAAAGACAGCGAGCCGCGTGCCCCGGACGGTGCTCAACCAAAGCTCATTACCGGCCTTCGCAACACCAGTGGCCAACCCGAACAACGGGCCACCTGGCTCATTCACCACCTCCTCGCTTTGAAGGGTCTTCGGGTCGATCCTGAGAACCTTAAAGGGGAAAGGGCAAGACGCGAGAGGACGGCAAGCGATCCCTGTGCTGAATACTCCTCCGCTGGTTACGGTTTGGCCGGCTACGTAAAGGAATCCGTCGTCGCCCCATCTGATGTTCTCTGGATAGAAAGTGGTCTTGATCACCACTCGATCCACGGGCTCTCGTCCCAACGACAAACGATAGATTCCCCGCTCGAACAAAGCAGTCACATACAGCCACTTGCCATCCGGTGTTGCCTCAATGCCGTGATTGCCCGCCATTTCGCTGCCGGGGACAGCCTGCCATCCTGTGCCGGGACTCCAGATCATCACACGACCCGGGATCTCGCCCTTGAGTATCTTTTCGCCGATGATGGGGTTCTTCTGAATCATCATCTGCTCCAGAGCCGCAGCGGAGTTGACAGTGATGGCGAAGGCGTCGTCAGGCAAAGGGGTTACGGAGTTGCCCACCGCCAAGTCGTTGGACTGCGGCATTGGCGGCGTGGAAACGCAGCCGACCCAGGTGATCGTGGGCTTTTCACCCGGGGCGTCGATCTCGAAGATTTCAGTAGACTCGCGGCGCTCTTGGTTGACGAAGTCGTGCACGCCTCCGTGATTGATGACATAGAGTGTAAATTTGCCATTCCCGATCGATCGCACACTGACGGCTTCGGCGTTGAATTTCATCTCGTCCGGCTTGCCGGAACAGCGGCCGAACAGCTTTTGATCCTGCCGATACTGGTTCTGTGTCAGGGGGTAGAACGCTTCCGCTGCTTTAGAGCTGACGTTTATCAGATACAGGTGACCTACCGGCACCCCCGGCCCAGTCTTCCCGGCAGTAATAGCCCAGTGGGTGTTCGGCAACAGGACAATGTCAGTGGAATTGACGACTCCGCAGACGAACTTTGGGCTCTCGGACGGGGGGCAGGAGGTCGTTGCACTGCTACTCGACTCAGCGCGCACGACACACGCGAGAAACAGGAGGGGCACTAGCTTGCTCAGGCTCCGAACACCAAGTCCAGGCAGGCGCTGTATCATAGTCAAATCGATACGATTCATACGCCCTCTTCCCAATGTTCCCGTTCTACTGGCCAAAGTTGTAGCGGATTTGAACGGCGACATTGCGAGGTTGTTGCTTCGTGAGTTCGTAAATACTCTGCTGTGCGTTGGTCACGATGATGCGGTCGGTTAAGTTCTTGCCGATTAGATCAACAGCCCATTGGTGGTCTGGGCTCTCGAGGCCGATTCGTGCGTCCAACCGGATATAGCCGGCCGTCTTCGGGATCACATCGTCGGGTCCCGTCCCACCCCAGTAGCTCGATGTGAAATAGGGGGTCAGCTCCGTGATGAATCTGAAGCCACCCGGCAGGGGCGCGGCGTAACTCGCGGTCACGTTGCCGCTCCATCGAGGCGCATATGGCGTCTGCTGGCCGGAGAGATCGTTGCTGGGCGGGACAGGATTGGGGAATCGGGAACAATAGGGAAGCACGTAACTCACCCCGCCGCAGTACGACTGTAAAGTGGATTGGGGGGCATCGGGAAAACTGACATAGTGCGAGTCGAGATAGGTCACATTGGCCGACAAGCGCAAGTCTCGGGTGGCCACCCATTGACCCTCGAGTTCGACACCCTGGGACCGGGACTTCGCCGCGTTCACCACCTCACCTCCGAAGGCATTGAGTGAAGGTATATAGACATTCGCAAAGCTCTGTAGATCCTTGTAATCGCCTCTGAACACATCCACGTTTACAAGGACTCGGTCGTCGAGCCACTTGCTCTTGAGACCCAACTCGAAGGCATCGACGTACTCCGGACCGTACGCGCTGAAACTTTGAAGTCCCTGGAGGGACTGCCTCGCCAGCTGCTGGCCTTCGAACCCGCCCGCTTTGAAGCCTCTCGTGTAGCTGAAATAGGCCATTACCTGCGGTGCGATCTTGTACTGGGCCCCGGCGGACGGCATCCACGCCCTGTCGGATCGCCTCAGGGTCGGCGATACGCCCGTGCCGAAGACCGGGAAGTGTGACACCACCAGCTGCGAGATGGCCGCAGGCCACGGAACAAAGCCGCCATACAGCTGGGTGCCGGTGCCGCCTGCCTCTGCGCCGCTGGCATTCTTGTTGACTTGGCTTGCACGCAGCCCAACATCCAATTTCATGCGGTCCGTTGCATTCCAAGATAGCGAAGCGAAAGCGGAATAGACGTGCTCGCCCTGGGAGAACGAGAGCACCTCTGCGATGGGCAGATACGGCGCGAGGCCTTGGAGGCCGGGAATAGATCCTATGAAGTTGAGTACGGGAATACTGCCGTAGGAATTGAAGTCCAGTCGATCCGTCTGAAAATAGATTCCTGCCAGATACTCAATCGGTTGTCCGATGGGAGATGCAACGCGAAACTCCTGGCTAAACTGGCGATAGTGCTCCGCCCCAGCCCCCGTCTGGAGCCAAACCGGCAGGTTGCGGGAATCGACATTTAGGTGAAAAGCGTAGTTGTAGAATCCAGAGACCGAGGTGAATGTATGGTCCCACTTACGATAGTTGAGGGTGAGTACGTTCTCGAAGGTTGACAAGCTGTTTCCCTGACCCGCAAGTCCCGAGTTCTGATTTGTGTCGGCCCCGATCGGAATACCCAACGCAAGCGCCTGATCGCAGCTTCCGCCGAAACCTGGTGTGAGAGGTGCAGGCGGCGGACAATTGGCATACTGCAAGGGCTGATCGCCCGAGCTACCCGCGGTAGTGTGATGGCTGCCCTCGATCTTCAGGGTCGCGTCCAGATCCTCGCTGGGGTTGAACGCGAGCGTCAGGCGTCCCGCAAGATTGTTGATACGAGGCACGTGCTCACCCAGGCTCACATTCTCGATCCAGCCGCGGTCATCACCATTCCGCGTCACCGCGAGCCGAGCACCGAAGGTATCAGTGATCGGGCCACTCACGGCGCCCTCCACGGCATATTGGCCAAACATACCGTAGAGGGCCCGCGACCATGCGTCGAAGTGATCGCCGGGCTTCTTTGTGACAATGTTCAAGGCGCCTGCAATGGCATTGTTGCCAAAGAAAGTGGTCTGGGGTCCTTTCAGCACTTCGATCCGGTCCAAATCCAGAAATGCCGCCTCGCTCATGCGCGAGCGGCCCTTATAGATGTCGTCGGTGAACACGGCGACCGACTGGTCAAAGGATGGATCCGAGCCCGAGCCGATGCCGCGGATAAAGATGCTGTTGGATCCGTTTTGATCGGCGCCGGCGGAGATGTGCACCGCGGGCACCGTCTGGGTCAATTCCTCAAGTGAGTTATGATTCTGCTGCGCCAGGATCTGGCCCCCGATCACTTGAACAGAAACGGGAACGTCTTGTAGGTTCTCAGTACGCTTCTGGGCGGTGACGATGATTTCCTCTAATCTAGTCTCGTCATGGTATTTCATCTCATCACGAGAAGTTGTTGGGGTCGTGGTCGTTTTCGCATCAACTTGTGCCAACCTGAGGCGCCGGTAACCTTGCGCGAGCGGCTCACTCCCTGCGTCCCCGGTATCAACACCAGCCGCATTCGTAGTAGGAAGTGGGTCGGTTGCGCGAATCAGCACGAACCCGTCCGAAGTCACCTCATACTTGAGATCCGTCCCCGAAAGCAGCACCTTCACGGCTTGTTCGGTTGTGAATTCCCCCTTGAGGTTGGGGCTTTTCCTGCCCTCGACTAAGTCTGCCGAGTACAGCAATTTGTGCTGCGAGGCGAGGGCGAGTGCCTGCAGCGCGTCTTTCAAGCTCTGCGACGGAATGTCGAGGTTATAGGTCGTGCTGCGCGCTTCCGCGGGGGGAGACGCGATTGTAGTGCCTAGTAACAACGTCGTACATAACGCGGCGAGAACGGCGCTAAGAGCTCCGATCTTATGCTTATGCATTTCTGACTTCTGTTTTGCGAGCATGCATATCCCCCTGTGTGCAAACGCGGATTCGATCCGTCTACTTAATCAATACGCACGAGGAGGCAATGTGTGCATCTGTAATTTCAAGGTCCCTCAATTATTTTTTTGTGCAGCGCCGGAGTAAGGGCATTCGGGCGCGCCTGACGCGGACGCGATGGGTCTAGGAATGCCGTTTCGAAAGAGGTTGAGTTTTAGGAATGACTCTCCGGAGAAACATCGTATTGCCAGGATCTCTAGCGCTCCGCCGAGGCAGAACCCGTTGGACTTATTTGCAATTTGAGCTTAATAGTCCTCGCTGCCGACTCGTCGACCGTGACCGGTAAGTAGCGCTGGACGGCACTGACAAATCCTTCGGTATCGCCGGCCTCGAAGACGCCGCTAATGAGCTTGGCGGCGAGTGCCGCATCGTCGATTTGGATTTGCCGCCGTGAGTAGCGGTTCAAGCGTCGCACGGCGTCGCCCAAGGATTCCCTGCGGATGATTACTTTGCCTTCGCGCCAGGCGGTGGCGGCTTCAATGTCGGCTTTCGGAGTAACAGTGTTCTCGCCATCGCGGCTAACACGCAATTCTTCTCCGGCGATGAGTTCGATGGTGGCATTCCGATCGTCTCTTGATTTCTCACCCAGCGCACTCCCATTTTCAAGCCTCACCCCCTGTCCATCGGATAGAACCGGCGGCGAGGACGAACTGGGACGCGTATTGACGGGATGTGCGCTCTCTGCGGGAACGACAGCAACTTTACCTTCCATCATGGCGACATGAACTTTCCGGTCGACATACTCGACGGTGAACACCGTGCCTATCGCAATAATTGTTCGATCTCCGGCGAGCACTTTGAAGGGTCGCGCCCGATCCTTGGCGACGGAAAACTGTGCTTGGCCTTCCTGCAATTGCACGATTCGCGCGTCATCGGTGTAGCGCACTTTCAAGCGTGTTGCCGTATCGAGCGCGATGCGCGAGTGATCTTCCATCTCGACTATGCGCTGCTCACCAACGTCAGTTTGGTACTGGCCTGGCCTATAGCCGTATGGCGAGAGATTCCATCCCGTTGCGATCGCCAGTGCGATTCCCGCCGCGACAGCGGCGTTGCGCCAGGGATTCCGCGCGTAGCGGCTGGCCTTGAGCCGGCGGTCGGCATTGGCATCGCATGCATACGCGATTGCTTGCTCGCGATAGGCCATGAGTTCTGGGGCTTCCGCGTAAGTGTCGAGAGAATCCCATGCCGCCTTGACCCGGAGGTAGGCGTCCGCGTACGCAGGGTCGCGTTTCAGACGCGCTTCTAGCGCAGCCAGATCGGCCGGAGACCATTCTCCATGGAGACGCCGAACGAACGTCTCGGAGGCTGTCTCTTCAATGGTTGGCGGCGAGGGATCGAGTGGCTCTGCTGGTTTTCCGGTCATGACTCGCCATCCTCTCGGCGACGCAGCTCGGCGAGCCGCGCGATTCCCTTCGCCAAATGCTTGTTCACTGCACTTAGACTAATGCCGAGCATGTCGGCTACGGTTGCCGCTTTCATCTGTTCGAGCCGGATTAACATCAGCACCGTCCGCGTGCGCACATTCATTTCCTCAAGAGCTCGGGCAATCTGACCGAGCTCTTCCATAACTATTACTACGCGCTCGGGGGGGTTTTGTGTACCTAATTCTCCGATTTCTTCCTCGTTCCAGGCTACGCTAGTCCCGTGGGCGCCGTTGCGGCGATAGCGGTCGTGCCAACGATTGATGGCTGTGCGAAAGATGTACCCCTTTGCCTCGCTGGGAGTTTTCCAATTGGCGTGGGCGAGTACTCGTACCAAAACGTCCTGGGTTAAATCCTCGGCCTCGACGGCGTTGCCGGTCTTGCGTTTGAAGTAGCGGACAAGCGCCGGGCGCATCTGCGCAACGAGGCCGGGATTGTCGGGTCGGTTGTCGGCTTTTGCGTTCATGGGCCGGTGGTTTCAGCCTTTTGTATTCTTCACGACAGCGCCTCGCGCCAGATCGACAGCTTCTGCTGTGTCGCGCGATCCGAATAGCTGAACAACACCAAATCCGTATTTGCGGCAAGGACGCGCTCCGACCAGGATGGAGTGACGACGATTGTGCCCGGAGTGAGGCGGAATTCTGAGGCATCGATTTTCATCATGCCGGAACCCTCAACGACGACATGCACCATCCCGTCGGTCGCACGCCCAGCCCTCGTGACAAAACCGGATGGTACAAGGCGCGCGAACGCGGATATGGTCGACATAACCGGACCCCCGTCGAGGGGATTAGTGAACTCCATGAGATATGCGTCGTTGGGATGTGGATCCTCGCTTCGCCGCAGCGCCTCCAGCGTTTCGCGCCATTCGGCGAATGGGTAGATGAAGAGCGGATTTGGGCCCGCAGCACTACGGCAGTGGCGGGCGGGTCGGAGGTTGCGGCCCCAACGCAATTGTGCGTCGCCGTGTGGACGTGTGGCCGGCCATGCGCCGCGGTCTTCACGGTGCTCGACGAAGCTTCCGTCGAGCATCTGAATCAGTGGAATGTCGAGCCCATCAAGCCAAATCATTGGCTGTTCGGTCTCATTACCGTGGTCGTGCCACAGTGACCCGGGTGTCAGGATCAGATCATGCCGGTGCATATAAGCGCGCTCGCCGTCGAGCGCGGTAAACGCGCCGTCACCATCCATGATAAAGCGAAGCGCGTTCTGCGCGTGGCGGTGCGCGGGCGCCACCTCTCGCGGCAGAATGAGCTGCAGCCCGGCATAAAGCGTCTGCGTGATGCGCGACTGCCCCGGCATCGCCGGATTTTCAAGGATCAGCACGCGTCGCTCCGCCTCGGCGGCGGTGATAAGCTGACCTGCCTCCATCAACATCGGTCTGATCCGATCAAATGACCAAGCGGCCGGAACTGCGGACGTGCGCGGCGTGGGAGTGACGAGCGCTGCGAGAACTTCCCAGAGCGGCGCAAGGTTTTCGGGGCGAAGCCGCTGATAGAACTCGGCGCGCGTCAACTGAAGGTCGCTAGAATTTGCCGCTGTTGCCATAAGTGTCGCTCACAGAGGATAGATGATCGAGTTCGGAATGAGTTCGCTGTCGAAGATGCAGATCTTATCGGCAAAGCGAAGCCCTTCCGGCACGGGCACTATCCGGTCCAGGTACCGGCCGGCGTTGAACACTTCGCTCGGTTGATCTCGCTTCGTGCGGATCACGAGATAATTCGCTTCCGCGAATATCGCGTCACCGTCGCGGCTGATGATACGGGTCGGTCCAACGATGTGACGCTGGTAGTACGGTGCGTGGAACAGTGTACTTTGCACCGCATAAACGCGATCCAGGAGCGCGCCGCGGCTTTGCAAATCCATCGTTCCGAGCGGCAGGTTGCGGTCGTGGTTCTCGCGGGCCACGACACG
>Ga0137412_10003981_pt1 | contig 11819 bp, 10 predicted proteins | sample CZODoug2_1_16fun_FD_122160 | JGI IMG/M metagenome (GOLD analysis project Ga0137412, IMG submission 122160) | Vadose zone soil fungal communities from Angelo Coast Range Reserve, California, USA - CZODoug2_1_16fungal (Hybrid Assembly) | ecosystem: Environmental > Terrestrial > Soil > Vadose zone...
ACGAACCTGTTGCGGTAGAACGCCTTTCCGTCCCGGAAGCCGACGACGTGGATCATGCCGTCACCGTCGAACGGGTGATACGCCTTCAGCGCCGGGTGCAAGGGGTTCTCGGTGTTGCGCAGATAGACACCGTCGAGGTCGGCAGGGATCTCACCCGCCACCACGGTCAGGTCATCGGCGTCCCACTCCGTGGTCTGCGGGCGCCACGGCCCGGTGCGATAGGGGTGGTCGTCGTCCTCGGGCAGCGTGGAGAGGAACTTGCCAACCACTTCGACATCCATGGCTCACACCCCACTCACGACGAAGCTCACCGTGGTGGCCGTACTGCCACCGAAGTTGAGCGTGCCGAACGTCCTTGCGCCGTCGACCTGATAGTCGCCCGCAGTGCCACTGACCTGTTTGGCGGCGTCGAGCAGCATCCGCACCCCGGTGGCGCCGACGGGATGCCCGCCGCCGATCAGCCCGCCGCTGGGGTTGATGGGCAGCCGGCCGCCGATCTCGATCTCGCCGTTCTCGATGGCCTTCCACGATTCGCCGGGACCGGTCAGCCCGATGTGGTCGATCGCGAGGTACTCGCTCGGTGTGAAGCAGTCGTGCACCTCGATGCCGTCGAGATCGTCCAGCGTCACCCTGGCGCGGGTGAAGGCATCCAGCACGGCCCGCCGCACGTGTGGCATCACGTACGGGTCGCCGGCCGAGCGGTCGAGCTTCTGCTGCAGGCCCAGCCCGACGGTGCGGTGGCCCCAGCCCTCGATCCGGCCGATCGGGCGGGCGTCGGGGTGGTCGCGCAGGTAGTTGTCGCCGACCAGGACGATGCCCGCGCCGCCGTCGGTCATCTGGCTGCAGTCGAACCGGCGGATCCGTCCCTCGACGATGGGGTTGACCTCATCGTTGCTGCCGGCCATCAGATCGGGCACCGTCCAATCGCGGGTCTGGGCATTCGGGTTGGCGTGCGCGTTGGTGAAGTTCAGTTGTGCGATCGCCCGAAGATGGACTTCGTCGATGCCGTAGCGGCGGTCGTACTCGTCGGCGACGCGGCTGAACATGTGGGGCCACATGAACGTGGCGTCCTGACCCTCGTGGCCGGTCCAGGCGGCGGCGCCCAGGTGCTTGGCGGCGGTGTCGCCGGGCACCGTCTTCTCCAGTTCGACGCCGAGCACCAGCGCCGTCTCGTACGCGCCGGACCGCAGGTCGGCGATCGCCGCCAACGTGGCGACGCTGCCGGAGGCGCAGGCGGCTTCGTGGCGCGACGACGGGGTGTCCCAGAGGCCGTCGACCACGCTGGCGGGCATCGCCCCGAGGTGGCCCTGAGCTGCGAACATCTCGCCGAAGGCGTTGCCGACGTGGACGACGCCGACGTCGACGGCGTCGATCTTGGCGGCGTCCAAAGTGGCCGTCACCACCTCGGCTGTCAGGTCCGCGAAGTCGACCTCCTCGCGGGTCAGGTTCCGCGCGAAGTCGCTCTGGTAACCGCCGAGAATCCACACGTTCGAACCACCCATGACGGCACCGTACTACAACTAACAGAGTGACTGGAGATTCATCGCAGAAAAGTGTCGGTTTCGGTCGGGCACCGCTCTCTCACCTGTATGAGCACGACAAGTCATCTCCGAAAAGCGACGACCTACGACATCATCGACCGGCTGCACGCCCGGCGGGCGGCCCATGTGCCGGTCAACCGGATCGCCGCCACGGTGTCGGCGTGGTTGGCCGAGCTTGGAGTCGACAGCCCGATGGCCGAGGACCTCGCCCGCGCCGCCCGCGCAGGCAACTGGCCCGCCGTTCACGCCATCAGCGACCTGCTGTCCGTCGACGTCCTCGTCGCAGCGTGACGGTCCCACCGGCACGGTTCTGAACCGGTGAGACCTCGGTGCGCTTGGTAGTGCACCGCCAACCGCACCTATGCGAGCATTGCCCGGCTGCCGGTGGCACAAACGTGTGTATCCATCGGAGCAGAGGGGATGATGCAGCCATGGCCCTGCCGAATCACGACCTCGCACTCCGAATGGCGGAGCTGGCGCGTTCGACCGCGCTGCGCAGCGTCGATGAGGTGCTCGCCGACGTCACCGCTGCTGCCATGACACTGATCGACGGCGTCGACGTCGCCGGTGTGTTGCTGGTCGGCACGGGCGGCAGCTTCGAAACCCGAGCACCCACCTCCGATCTGATGTTCAAGCTCGACGAGCTGCAGATGCGCTATCTCGAGGGGCCGTGCGTCCAGGCGGCGCTGGACGAGATCGTCGTGCGCACGGACGATTTCCGCAACGAGCCGAAATGGCCCAACTACTCGCCTGCGGTCGTCGAGTTGGGGGTGCGCAGCGGCGTGTCCTTCAAGCTGTACACCGCCGACCGCACCGCCGGGGCGCTCAACCTGTTCGCATTCGAGCCGAGGCTGTGGGACACCGAAGCGGAGACCATCGGCATGGTGCTGGCGGCGCACGCCGCGGCGGCCATCCTGGCCAGCCGCCAGGGTGATCAGCTTCAGTCGGCGCTGTCGACGCGTGACCGCATCGGCCAGGCGAAGGGCATCATTATGGAGCGGTTCGGCATCGACGACGTCCGTGCTTTCGCGATGCTGCGCCAGCTGTCGCAGGACGGCAATACGAAGCTGACCGACGTCGCGCAGCGGGTCATCGACACCAGGGGTCAGTAGTCCCGCACCTTGACCGTCGATACTGCGCGTAGGGCGCGATTTCGGCCGATTTCGCACCCTGGACGCCGAGTGGACGAAAAAGTGTCACTTTTGCGCGGCCTCGTGACTCCTACCTAGTGAACGCCGCCCACACCGGGCGGCCGCACGGTAGGAGTTCCGATGAACAACGCAGACGAGACGTTCCGCCCAGGGCTCATCCTGGGCGTCCTGGTGGCCGGGTTGATCGGCATCGGCGCGATCTGCATGATGGCGCCCGTCGAGCCCGGCCCCACCGTGGTGCCCGCGGTGCAGCAGTCGACGCTGCGCTGACGCGCATGTGAAGTCTTACCGTCAGTGGGTATGCCACCCGGGTACCAGCGGCATCGACAGTCGCTGGGTCGAGTGCAATCGTTGGTATTGCTGCGGACAACCGACCCGAGGAAGAGGACCTACTGATGAGCAACGTTCCCGACATCGAACTGAACGACGGTGCGCGCATCCCGCAGCTTGGATTCGGAGTGTTTCAGATCAAGGCAGAGGAGACGGCTTCGGCGGTGAAGGCTGCGCTGGAGACGGGATACCGACACATCGACACGGCCGAGATGTATGGAAACGAACGGGAAGTCGGCCAGGGTGTCCGCGACGCGGGGGTGGATCGCGCGGACGTCTACATCACCAGCAAGCTGAACAACGGTTTCCACGAGCCGGACGATGCACGGCGTGCGTTCGACGGCACACTCGACGCGCTGGGATCCGACTACGTCGACCTGTTCCTCATCCACTGGCCACTCCCGACGCTCTACGACGGTGATTTCGTCTCCACCTGGCGTGTTCTCGAGGAGTTCGCCAGGGATGGACGCGCCCGCAGCGTCGGCGTATCGAACTTCCAAACCGCGCACCTCGACCGCCTCGCGAAGGAGGCCTCGATCGTCCCCGCGGTGAATCAGATCGAGGTTCATCCTTACTTCACGAACGAAGAGGTGCGCGCGTACGGGCGCGAGCATGGCATCGCCACCGAGGCGTGGTCGCCGATCGCGCAGGGCAAGGTGCTCGACGACCCGGTCGTCGAGCGAATCGCCAAGGGCGTCAACAAGTCACCGGCCCAGGTCGTGCTGCGCTGGCACATTCAGCGCGGTGACATCGTCTTCCCGAAGTCCGTATCGCCCGACCGAATGCGGTCGAACTTCGAGTTGTTCGACTTCGAACTGAACGACTCCGACATGGACGCGCTCTCCGCCCTCGACAAGGGCGAATCGGGACGGACGGGCCCCAACCCGGACGTGTTCGACCGCATTCCCACCTAACGCCCGAGTTGCAGCTAGCGGGTATCCGGCACTCCTGCTAGCAGCAATCGGCAATGGGCGGCAGCGTTGACGACACCTGGCGCCAATGACGCGATCCTAAGTGTCATGGCCACGCTCCCGTACCCCGATCACTACGATCAACGGCAGCCGGATGCGCCAGCGGCGGCACATCGCAAGCCGCCCAACCCTTCTGGTGGGCTGGTCCTCGCGGGCCTGGTGCTCGCCGTGGTGTCCGCCGGTGTCGGCGGGTTCGCGGCGTTGGCCTTGCAGCCACACACGTCGACACTCGACGCCCTGGCGGCCGCGGCGGCGGCACCGCGCGCGACGGCGAGCCTAGGGCCGGGCACGGTCGAGGAGGTCGCCGCAAAGGTGGTGCCCAGCGTGGTGCAACTGCAGACCGATGTGGCCGACCAGAGCGAGCAGGGTTCTGGCATCGTCCTGACCCCCGACGGGCTGATCATGACCAACGCCCACGTGGTGGCGCCCGCGGCCGGCGCCGATCCCGCCGCAGCCCACACCCAGGTCATCTTCGCCGACGGCCGTACCGCGCCCTTCGCGGTGGTCGCCACGGACCCGACGAGTGACATCGCCGTCGTCCAGGCGAAGGGAGTCTCTGGGCTCACGCCCATCACGCTCGGCACGTCCGACGACCTCCGCGTGGGCCAGCAGGTGGTGGCGGTGGGATCCCCGTTGGGCATGGAGGGCACGGTCACCACCGGCATCATCAGCGCGCTGAACCGTCCGGTGACCACTGGTCCCAACTCGGAGACTTCGGCCTCGCAGACTTCGTCGACGGCGATCGACACCATCCAAACGGACGCCCCGATCAACCCGGGAAACTCGGGAGGGCCGCTGGTCGATGCGAACGGTCGGCTCATCGGGATGAACTCGGCGCTTGCCACGCTGGGCGGCTCGCCCGACGCCGAGAGTGGTTCCATCGGTTTGGGTTTCGCGATTCCCGTCGATCAGGCGAAGCGCGTCGCCGACGAACTCGTCGCCACCGGAACGGCGTCGCATGCCTCGCTGGGCGTGCAGGCTGGCGACGACGAGACCCACGGTGCCAAGATCCTGGACGTGACGAGCGGCGGCCCAGCCGCGACTGCAGGCTTGTCCGCTGGCGCAGTGGTGGTCACGGTCGACGACCAGGTCATCGACGATGCCGACGCGCTGGCCGCCGCAGTGCAATCGAAGGCGCCCGGCAATCTGGTCACCGTCGGTTACCTCGACCCCACCGGCGTCACCCGCAGTGCCCAGGTCTTGCTGGGCACCGACCAGGTCGACCAGCCGTAGTTACAGGAATGAGTCGGCGACGGCCAGTGCGTCATCGAGGATCTTGAGCCCCTCGGTGACCTCGGCATCGGTGACGTTGCACGGCGGCACCGCGTGGATGCGGTTGAAGTTGGCGAAGGGGAGCAGGCCGCCTGACTTGCACGCGGCCATCACCGCGTTCATCGCCGGGCTGGAACCGCCGTAGGGCGCCAGCGGCTCACGGGTCTGCGGGTTGGCGACCAATTCGATCGCCTGGAACACACCGAGTCCTCGGACCTCGCCGACCGACGGGTGGCGCGCCGCGAGGTCCTGCAGGCCGGGACCGAGGACCTCTGATCCGATCCGGGCGGCGTTGGCCACCATGCCCTCGTCCTCCATCGCGTTGATCGTCGCGACGGCGGCCGCACAAGCCAGCGGATGGCCGGAGTAGGTCAGCCCGCCCGGGTAGGCGCGGTCGTCGAACGTCGCGGCGATCTCGTCGCTGATCGCGACACCGCCCAGGGGCACGTAGCCGGAGGTGACGCCTTTGGCGAAGGTCATCAGATCGGGGATGACGTCGAAATGCTGGATGGCGAACCACTTTCCGGTCCGTCCAAAGCCGGCCATCACCTCGTCGGCGATCAACATGATGCCGTACTTGTTGCAGATCTCGCGCACGCCTGCCATGTATCCGGGGGGCGGCACCATGATGCCCGCGGTGCCGGGCACCGACTCGAGGATGATCGCGGCGAACGACGCCGGGCCTTCGTGCTGGATGAGGCGCTCCAGGTACTCGAGCGCACGTTCGGATTCCTGCTGCTCGGTCTCGGCGTGGAAGGACGACCGGTACAGGAATGGGCCGTTGAAGTGCACGACGCCGCTGCTGGCGTAGTCGTTGGGGTACCGCCGCGGGTCGCCGGTCAGGTTGATCGCGGTGTCGGTGCCACCGTGATACGAGCGGTAGCGCGACAGCACCTTGTAGCGGCCGGTGTGCAGCCGGGCCATCCGGACGGCGTGCTCGACGGCGTCGGCTCCGCCGTTGGTGAAGAACACCTTGTTCAGGTCACCCGGTGTGCGGTCGGTGATCAGTCGGGCCGCCTCGGAGCGGGCCTCGTTGGCGTGCTGCGGTGCCACCGTGCACAGCTTCGCCGCTTGTTCGGCAATGGCCGCAACGACTTTCGGGTGCTGATGGCCGATGTTGGTGAACACCAGCTGCGAGGAGAAGTCGAGCAGCTTGTTGCCGTCCCCGTCCCACACGTACGAGCCCTGCGACGCGGTGATCGTCATGGGCTTGATCTGCGCCTGCGCCGACCAGGAATGGAACACGTGCTTGCGGTCGAGTTCGTAGGTGCGCGAAGCCTGTTGGATGGCCTCGTCGACGGTCAGACCGTTGGGCAGCAGTTCGGTTTCCGGGGCCACGGTCATGATTGTCTCACTCACTGGTTTTGGGGAAAGCCGAGTTCGATGCCGCCGTGGCTGGGGTCGAGCCAGCGCTGGGTGATGGCCTTCTGTCGGGTGAAGAATTGCACGCCGTCCATGCCGTGGGCGTGGGAATCGCCGAACAGCGAGGCCTTCCAGCCGCCGAAGCTGTAGTACGCCATGGGCACCGGGATCGGGACGTTGATGCCGACCATGCCGACCTGGACCTCGTTCTGGAAGCGCCGGGCCGCGCCGCCGTCGTTGGTGAAGATCGCGGTGCCGTTGCCGTACGGGTTGTCGTTGATCAACTCGAGGGCTTCGTCGTAGGTCTCCACCCGCACGACCGACAGGACGGGGCCGAAGATCTCGTCGGTGTAGACGCTCATCTCGGGGGTGACGTGGTCGATCAGGGTGGGCCCCAACCAGAAGCCTTCGGCGCCACCGTTGGCGACGACGTTGCGGCCGTCGACGACGATCTTGGCGCCATCGGCTTCGCCTGCGTCGATGTAGGAGGCGACCTTGTCGCGGTGGGCCTTGGTGACCAGGGGTCCCATGTCGGAATCCTTGGTGCCGTCACCGATCTTGAGTCCCGTGGTGCGCTCGGTGATCTTGGCGACCAGGTCGTCGGCGATCGGTCCGACGGCGACGCAGGCGCTAATGGCCATGCAGCGTTCCCCCGCGGAGCCGAATCCGGCGTTGACCATGGCGTCGGCGGCGAGATCGAGGTCGGCGTCGGGCAGGATCACGGCGTGGTTCTTGGCCCCGCCGAGGGCCTGGACGCGCTTTCCGGCGGCGGTGCCGGTGGCGTAGACGTACTGCGCGATCGGGGTGGACCCCACGAAGCTGACGGACTTCACCTTGGGGTTGGTCAGCAGTTCGTCGACGGCGGTCTTGTCGCCCTGCAGGACGTTGAACACCCCGGCGGGCAGGCCGGCTTCGGCCCACAGCTTCGCGATCCACAGCGCTGCCGACGGATCCTTCTCCGACGGTTTGAGGATGACGGTGTTGCCGGTGGCGATCGCGATGGGGAAGAACCACATCGGGACCATGGCGGGGAAGTTGAACGGGGAGATGATCCCGACGACGCCGAGCGGCTGGCGGATGGAGTAGACGTCGACCTTGGTTGAGGCGTTCTCGGTGAACCCACCCTTGAGCAGGTGCGGGATGCCGCAGGCGAATTCGACGACTTCCTGGCCGCGCGACACTTCACCGAGGGCGTCGGAGACGACCTTGCCGTGCTCGCTGGTGATGATCTCGGCGAGCTCGCCCTTGCGGGCGTTGAGCAGCTCACGGAAGTTGAACAGCACCTGCGTGCGCTTGGCCAGCGAGGCGTCCCGCCACTCGGGGAATGCCGCGGCCGCGGTATCGATGACCGCACGCGCATCCTCCACGCTGGCCAGCGCGACCTCACCGGTCACCGCACCCGTTGCAGGATTCGTCACCGGCGCAGTTTGGTCAGAGGCTCCTCTGAACAGTTCGCCGCCGCGCCAGTGTTGCAAAACGTTCGCCATGGGTCTCCGTCGCATCGAGGTTCGGCCGGCCCATCGAAGACGGCCGGCATTGAACCAAGTCTGCGCTGTGCAGGGCGGGTAACGGTCCAGCAATGTGTCACCGGATCGCACAGAACGATTACAGTGTGTAAATGGCGATGACGGTGGGTGAGGTGGTGGCCCTTCCGGTTCTGCAGCGAGGCGACCCGCAGATCCTCAGTAGTTGCCGCTGGCAGGAGCCGATCCGCTGGGTACACGTCAGCGATGTGGTGAGCCTGTCCACTTTGCTGCAGGGTGGGGAGCTCGTGCTGACGACGGGTGCTGCACTGCGAAGGTCGCCCAAGGGATATTTGCACGGCATCGCCGAGGCGGGCGCCATTGGCGTCGTCGTCGAACTGGGGAAGAAGGGTGCACTCCCCGAATCGGCGGCGGCGGTGGCCAAGGAGCTGAATCTGGCGCTGGTGGTGCTGCACCGCGAAGTCAGATTCGTCGAGGTGACCGAGGAGGTGCACCGCCGGATCGTGTCAGAGCAATTCGACGAGGTCGCCTTCGACAGGCGTGTGCACAGGACCTTCACCGACCTCAGCATGAAGCGAGCGTCGGCGACGGGGATCGTGGCGGCTGCGGCCAGGATGCTCGACGAGCCGATCGTGCTGGAAGACCTTGCGCACCAAGCGGTTGCCGTCGCTCCCGGTCCTGCCGCGACGGCGACGCTCCTCGACGACTGGGAACAGCGCTCTCGCCGCTTCGCCGGGAGGCACGCCGGCGAGGACTGGGCGACGACGATGGTCGGACCCCGCGGCGAGGAATGGGGAAGGCTCATCGTGCCCCGCTTGCCCTCCGACGTGACGCGCACGGGCTTGGTACTCGAACGGGCGGCCGCGGCGCTCGCCCTCAACCGGATGATCGAGCGCGACCGGTCCGGGTTGCATCAGCAGGCGCAGAGCGGCCTCATCGACGACGTGATCCGCAGCAGGATCAGTGACGAGCGGGAAATCGCCGCTCGCGCACACGCATTGGGACTGCACAAGGCCACCCGGTACTTCCCGGTGGTGGTGAGCATCCGCAGCGCGGCCGCCAAGTCCGATCCCGTTGCCGACCGGCGCCGCAACGTCGGGTTCCTCGATACCGTGGCCCAGATCGTCAACGCCGCGGGCCACAGCGGGTTGTTCACGATCCGCGGCGACGGCGAGATCGGCGCCGTCGTGGCGTTGAGCGCCACCCGGGCAGGGGGATCCGACAAGGCGTGGAGTGACCTTGGCACGGCCCTGGCGCGGGAGGTCGCGCGTCTCGACAGCCGCCAGCGCGCCGTGCTGGCGCTCGGTGAGCCATCGGCTCTCGTCGGCGATGCCGTCATCGGGCTGAGCGACGCCGCCCACATCGCGGAGGTCGCGCTCGCCATGCGCGGTCGGCCGCGGCCGTTCTACCGTGCATCGGACGTGCGACTGCGGGGCCTGGTTTCCCTGCTGCAGAACGACTCCCGCGTCCAGGCCTTCGCCGAAACGGAACTCAAGACGTTACTCGCCGCCGAGGACGGCCGAACGCCGTCGGATCTGGCGATCCTGCGCGAGTACCTCCGATTGGGCGGAAACAAGGCGGCGTTGGCCAAGCATCTACACGTCAGCAGACCGGCGCTCTACAAGCGGCTGTCGGCCATCGAGCGCAGCCTGCGAGTCGACCTGGACGACGCCGAATCGATGCTCTCGCTGCACGTGGCGCTGTTGGTACTAGAGGCGCGGCGAGGCGACGACGTCGGGGTGCCCGGCTAGGCGCCAACGTCAGCCGGCCGCGAGAGTGGGCGTCCGGGGTGGTGCGGCGCGTCGGGTTCCGGTGGCCTCGAAGGCCGCGGCCAGGGCGAGCAGGGCCGTGTCGTCGTAGGCGCGTCCGGCGAAGGTCACGCCCACCGGCATGCCGATGTCGGCCATCGTGCCCAGCGGCACCGTCACCGTCGGAATGCCGAGGTGGCGCGGCACCAGATTGCCGTTTGCCACCCAAACACCGTTGCGCCAGCCGTGATCCGCGGACGTCTCGTCGACGTCCATGTCGGCCTTGCCGACGTCGGCGACGGCGGGAAACACGACCGCGTCGAGGCCGAGGCCGTCCATCCACTCTTCGAGGTCGATGCGGCGGGTCTGCTCCAGCCCGCGCAGGCCTTCTTCGAGGTGCGGGATGTCGGTGAACGCCTGCACGGGGTGCTCCCGCACGTGTGCGGGATACGCCGAGATCTGGTCGTCGAAGCCGCGATACCGATCCGGCAACGCCCCCTCGGGATGCGGGAAGATCAACGCTCCGTCGACATCGGAGAGGTGGTCGAGTTCCGGGTCGCCGTTCGCGCGCAGGAAGTCGTCCCACGCCCATGCCGACAGGTCGACGATCTCCCGGTGCAGGTACTCCGAGCTGACCAGGCCGCGCGTCGCGATGGTCGGTGCGCCGGGCCGGTCGCCCTCGTAGTTCGTGACCGCGGGGAAGTCGACGAGCACTACCTCCGCGCCCGCCGCCTCGAGGTCTCTGCGTGCCGCGTCCCACAGTTCGATGACGGCCGCGCGCGTCTCGACGCGCTGCCCGGTCGCCCCGCCGATGCCGGGGTGTTCGGCCGTACCGGCGTCCGGGTCGGCGTTGACGTACATCCGAGGTACCCCGAAACGCTTGCCCGCCAAGGCTGTCCGCGCAACGGCGGCGTCACCTGGTGCGAGTGCTTGGTAGGACTCCGGGCGCACCGCGGAGGCGCGGGGAAGCTCGATCCAGGGCTGGGCCCGCCAGAAGTCGCCGCGCGTCTCGGTGTCGTCGGCGACCACCACGTCGAGCACCTCGAGAAGGTCGGCCATGCTGCGGGTGTGGGGCACCACGACGTCCATCGTCGGGACCAGCGGCCAGTTACCGCGCGTCGAGATCACCCCGCGTGACGGCGTGTACGCACAGAGGCCGTTGTTCGACGCGGGCGCCCGTCCGCTGGACCACGTCTCCTCGCCGAGCCCGAACGCCGCGAAGCTCGCCGCGGTAGCGGTGCCCGACCCGTTGGACGAGCCCGAGCCGAATGCCGACGTCAGATAGTCGGCGTTGTAAGGGCTTTCGGCGCGACCGTACACGCCGCGCTGCATACCGCCGTTCGCCATCGGCGGCATGTTGGTGAGCCCGAGGCAGATGGCACCGGCAGCGCGCAGCCGCTCGATCGTGAACGCATCGCGCTGTGCGACCAGATGCTCGAACGCCGGCGATCCCGCCGCCACGGTGAGCCCGCGCACCAGGTAGCTGTCCTTGGCGGTGTACGGGATGCCGTCGAGCGGTCCGAGCACCTCGCCGCGTGCCCGGCGCGCATCGGATGCCTCGGCCTCGGCGAGCGCAGCCGCGTTCGTCACGACGACGGAGTTGAGGCCGATGCCGCCGCGGTCGTAGGCCTCGATGCGCGCGAGGTAGGCGGTCACCAGGTCGACCGAGGTCACCGAGCCCGACGCGAGGGCACCGCGGAGTTCGGCGATCGAGGCCTCGACGACGTCAAAAGTGCTCACTGGCAAACCATCCTGTTTTTCGTCCTCGGCGGCAGTGCCGCCATCATGTCAACACCGGGCGGCTGAGGTCTCGCTACGGCCGAGGTGTCAGGCCCAACTCGGAGCTGACGTACGTCCGGCCGATGTGCTTGATCTCGTCGGAGGACACGGAGCCGATCACCTTCTGGGCGCCAAGGCCGTCGATCATCGTCAGCAACCGCCGCGCCGCGACGTCGGGGTC
>Ga0137412_10003982_pt1 | contig 11817 bp, 9 predicted proteins | sample CZODoug2_1_16fun_FD_122160 | JGI IMG/M metagenome (GOLD analysis project Ga0137412, IMG submission 122160) | Vadose zone soil fungal communities from Angelo Coast Range Reserve, California, USA - CZODoug2_1_16fungal (Hybrid Assembly) | ecosystem: Environmental > Terrestrial > Soil > Vadose zone...
TCGCTGCCAACCAGCTTCCCCCTATCACGCTGCTCAAGATGGACGTGGAAGGATACGAGACCAAGGTGCTCGAAGGATTGCGCGAGACCATCTGGCGCGATCGCCCTCCCATCTTCGTCGAAATTCAGAAAGAACACCATGATGGCTCCGCGTCGCGCCATGGCCAGGACCCCCGCGTCAAAGATCTCCTCTATCCCGATCACGTGATCTTTGAAGTAGGCGCATCGCGCGGGCGGCCCGTGCTGAAGCCCTTTTTGCAGGGAAACACAGAGGAGGCGCTTGTGCTCCCTGCAGAACTCGCCGGCCTTATCAAGGCACCAAGTTTTCAGTCGAAGTAGATTCCCGCTTCTGCTTGATCGTCGAATTTTGATCGTCGAATTTTCGCGTAGTCTTTCTGCGATGCCGCGCCCTGCAAAGGGTGCCGAAAAATCTCGTTTTGCTTAAGGGCACCGATTTATCCGTGCCGTGAGTGCTTCACTAGCCGCTGGGGTCTGCTTTTCGGTTCCACACCCCACCCCGACCTTTCAGCACCTTTCTACAATTTGGCCAGCAGCTGCCGGTAGTGCGCCGCCTCGCGCTCACTCAAGTTGCGAATGAGCTTGTCGTCGAGGTAGCCGCGCAGCGCGGCAATGGTGGGTTCGAACGAGGCGCGCAGGTCGCTATGCTGGTACGCGGGAAACTCGATCGGGCGGCGCCCCTCTTTGCCGAGGCCGGCAAGGTCGCCCGCGATCACGATGAGCCAGCGGTAGAGATCTTCCGGATGCAGCACCGCGAGCCGCGTGAAGTGCTGCACCAGCGGCTCATACCGGTTGATCGCCTGGAATCTCAGGAATTCCCGGACGCCGCTGACGCCGCCGCGGTCGGTCCCCGTGACCACATTGGCGAGGGCATCGCCGCGCTGATGCAGGAGTCCGTAGAGCTCTTTCAGGAACGTCGCGAGCGGCGGACATGCCGTGATCCGCAGCACCGTTGGCATGAACCGATCATCGAGCAGCACCTGCCGGTCCACGCGGCACTCCTGCACATGGGCCAACGGAATGCAGGCAAAGTCCTCGGTCGGCGTGCCCGACGCCAGCAACCGGGTCCGCAGTCCTCCGACCTCGACCAGCGCGGTGGCCGGCGATTCGACGGTCGCGTCCCGCAGCTCGAGTTCTCGCACCGTCTGCCGGACCAAGCCTCCTTCGGCACCGGTGCGGCGGTCGCTGTCCAGCGCTCCGCCCCGCCGCAGCGGCAATGCCAGATAGATGCGGGCGTTGCGCAGCTCCGGCGAAATTTCGAGCGGCGCCGGCGGCGGATCGCGATCCGGGATCGAGAACGGCGTGCCGTCCGGAAAAACGCCTCGCGCCCGCCGGATCGCCAGCTTGCCGATCGTGAGCACGTCGCGATCGAGTTCGAGTTCCTCGAAGCCCCAGCCGTCCGCGCACAGCGAACCGGCCCGACCCTCGACATAGGCCTCGAGATAGCGCTCCTGCTGTTGAAAGTGCTGCGGGCGCAGGAACAGGCCCTCGGACCAGATGACCTTGCTACGATCCGACATGAATCACTTACCTTTGCCTACGGGCACCGCTGCGACCGAGACGGCTTGACGGTCCACATTGATAACGAGGGACTGATCCTTGAACATCGCCAGCAGTCCCCCGACAGGGGCCGGACTCGTGGCGCGCCAGCGGCTGTTGGCGAGGTCGCTGTACTCCGCGACGACGCCGAGGAGCCGCGTCCCGGGATCGATCTTGAGGGCGAGCACCACGGTCGAGGCCGGCTCTACCATGCGCTCTTCCCGGCCAATCACGGTCCCGGCAAGCGCCGTGTCCGCATGCAGCGTCACCTCATCGAACTCGGCATTCAGAAACTTGCTGGGGTCGCGCAGCTCAAAGACCCGCAAGAACACCGGCGAGGCCCGGCCGCTGCGGTTTGGGTTGACATCGGGCGCCGCGATCACCCGCACCTCGACGTCGAGCGGCTGCGGCGGGGGTGGCGGAGGCGGAGGCGGCGCGTGCGCGCAGCCGGCGAGCATTGCGGCAAGCGCTGCGAGAACACCGCCGATGCGCGGGGCGGCCAACCGCCGGGCCCGCGATCTATTTGACATTCTTGTTGGCTTCGAGCACGCGCCTTTGCTGCTCGAGATTTTGTTCGTAGGCCTTGCCGAATTCCTCGCCAAACAGCCGTCGAAACGCGAAATCCCGGTCGGCCGTCAATTCGCCGTAACGCCCGACGTACGCCTCCCAGAGCTTCGGCTTGCCGCCTAGCCCAAGGACCGAACCGCGTCCACCCTGTCGCGCGAATTGTGCTTGGAGCACTTCCGGATCGAACTGGCTCAGCATGTAGTCGAACGCGACCCGCAAGCTCGCGAGCATTGCGAATTGATGCACGCGGATGTCATCGAACGCGTCCGCGAATGAATTGACGGTGTCGAGATAGGCAGGACTCCTTTGTACCAGCAGCTTGTGCAGGGCGTCGGCGACGTCAGCGGAAAACTTGAGCGGATTGTTGTTCCTCTGCGCAACCTGGGTTGTCGCCATCCGGAACTCTTTGCGGATCTGGTTTCGCGCCTGCAGGACCTGCATGGTGCCTTCGACGACGATTCGGAGCACCTCGCCCAGCTGGCTGGCGACCTCCTCCGATAACTGCGTCTGGGCCGGATCGAGCCCGGCACCGCGCAGCAGATTCTCGAGCGTGCCCGCAGCGGGAGCGCCGCTGGGCGGCGCGGCACGGCTCGGCGGCGCAGGCGGCATAGCCGGCATAGCCGGGGCGGAGCGTGAAGCGGAGGCGGCGCCGAACCAATTGTCCGACAGCGCCGGTGCAGCGGCGACCGCCGGGCTCACCGCCGGCGCCGGAGCCGGCGCCATCGCCTCGTCGAGTATCGAGCGCAGTTCCGGCAGCCGCGGCGCCGCGCGGCGCGGGTCCGGCGCTCGCACACCGAGTAGCTCGAGCGGATCGATCGGTCCGCCGTGCGATAACGGCGAATCGACGAGCGGCGGGGCGGCGGCCATTGCCGGGTACATCGTCGGGACGTCGACGCCGGCCGGGGCCGCCCGCAGCGTATCGCCCTCCTGAACGTGGATCTCGATGTCGTCGATCATGATCCGGTCGCCCACGGACAGCCGTGCGATCCGGTTGCGCTCGAGCGGCCGACCCGTTTCGTTCAGAACGATGGGGCAGCTGCCGACCTGCTCGAGAAAGTACATGCCATTGACGCAGCGGACGACGGCCTGGTGACGCGAAACATAGGATTGCGGCAGGATCCAGTCATTGTCCGAATCCCGGCCGATCTTCAGCTCCGTGTCGCCGAGCATGCGCCGCACGTTCGCGCCCATGGACGCCGCGTGCACACCGACCACTTCAAGCGTCAGTGACACTGTCCCGTGCCTCGCGCCGACCCAATCCCCAATTGATGTCGAATCTCGTTCACACCGTTTCCTGCCCTACCCGCCGATCATGACGGTCGGACATCCGAGCACGATGGTACCGCCGTGCGCCGTCATATCTCCCATCCGCGCAGCCGGCATGCCGCCGATCAGCACCGTCATCGAGCCGAGAATGATTGTATCAGGGGGGCCGACGCACACACATGTACCGCCCACCACGGCCGCCGGCAGACCGCCGATCAACACCGTGGGTGCGCCCGGCGGCAGGATCGGACCGCCGACATGCGGGATCGGCGGCAGGCCCGGCGTGACCATCGGACAGACGTGCAGGTCGGTGATCCGAGCTGCGGGAGGCATCAGCCGCTCACCGCGCGCGGGCCGAAGACGGTGAGCGCGCGTTTCGCATAGGTATTCAAGCGTGCGCCCTCCTCGAGACCCATCCGGGCCGCACCGAGCTTGAGCGCGGCGACCACCGCGGCGGCGACCGCCTCAGGTGGTGCAGGCACCTTGGTCTCGACTCCCGGCGGACTCAGGTAGCCATCCGCCCACGCCGCCGCCGTGACCAGCCACGCCCCGGCGGTCCGCCGCCGTGCGCGCTCGGCAAACTCGAGGCAAAGTTGGCGTATCTCATCGCTCGGCTCCTGCAGGCATTGTTCGGCGAGGGCGACGGCGGCGCGTTCGGCCTCATTGGCGGGACCCGAGCCCTCGAGGCTGGTGCGTACGCATTCGCAACACCAGGCTACGGACAATTGCACCGGCAGAGCGCGTGCGATGATGACCAGCACATCGCCCGCAAGACCGGCCGCGAGCAAGCGATCGACGTAGCGCCGCACGTTGGCGCCGCCGTCGAGATGCGCCATGGCGTCGTCGGTCAGGTTCAACGACGCGACGAACGGTTTCGCCAGCGAAGTTGAACCCGGATCCAATGCTTCCAACATGAGTCTCCCGTCCTCGTCCCTAGCCGATCATGATCATCGGGCCGCTGACCTGCGCCATCCCCGAAGCGCTTACCTGGACGATGGCTCCCTGGACCTGAGTCTGCGCGCTGCCGTTGATCCCGACCATCACGGCGGCCAGCTTCAGTTGGGCCGGATCGAGTTTGACCGAGGTCGAGCTGACCTGCACGGTGACGCCCACGTTGCCCTTCACGGTAACGGTCTGAGTGCCCGAGACCGTGATGGTCATGCCCTTGAGTTCGATCGTACCGTCTTTTTTCATCACCAGGCTCGATTGTCCGGTGGTGAGCGTAATCTCGTCGGCCGCGGTCAATTCGAAGGTGGTCCCGACATCGATCTTCTGGTCCTTGCCGACGGTCAGCTTCTCGGTGCCGTCGATGTTCGTGGTGCGGTCCTTCGCAACCTTCCGTGTCTCCTGGCCGTTGATGGTCGTCGATTGGTCCTTGGTGATGGTCACAGTCTCGTTGTTGCCGACCTTGTCGGTGCGATCGTGCTTGACCTCGGTGGTCTCGTCGTTCTTGACCAGCGAGTTGAAGTCCTTTTCGGCCTGGATATTCAGCAGTTCGCTGCCTTTCTTATCCTCGAAGCGGATCTCGTTGAAATTCTCGGGCGAAGCACCCTTGGAGCTGCGGCTCGTGATGCCGCTCTGGGTCATGTTGGCCGGTAGATCATACGGGGGCATCAAATCAGCATTGTAAACGCGGCCCGTGATGATCGGCCGGTCAGGGTCTCCCTCCAGGAAGCTGACCAGCACCTCCTGACCGATGCGCGGAATGTGCATCGCACCCCAGTTCTTGCCGGCCCAAAGCTGCGCAACGCGCATCCAGCAGGAGCTGTTCTCATCTTTCTTGCCGTAGCGATCCCACGGAAACTGCACTTTCACACGCCCGTATTTGTCGGTGTAGATCTCCTCGCCGGCTACACCCACCACCATCGCCGTTTGCGTTCCCTGGATGATCGGCTTCGGCGTGGTCCGTGCCGGCCGAAAACGCGTTTTGGCATCGATGGCTTCGACGGCAACGGTCATGCTCTGGCCGGCGCCGCCGGAGGCGTACTGATTCGAGATGATCGTATGCTCGGTCCCGACAATCACGTAATCCGGCGTGTTGAAGGCTGCCTGCGGATGTCCGGTCAGCCTGAACTTGGCTCCCGTGCGCAATCCGCCGCAATCGGAGCTGCTGCCGTGGTATCGCTCGAACGCCGCTTGGGCCTCGGCCAAGCGTAGGTCAGCCACTTGTGCGACCCCGTCAGGCTTCAGCACCTCTGGTTCAGCCGGATAGTCGAACACCTCGAATCCTGAAAGGGCGTAGGGCCGCGATTGGGTCACCGACTTCAGCAGCGAGAGGTTCGGCGTTTCAAAATTGAAATCGGTGGTCGCGTACTTGCCCGGTTGCACCGTTTGTTCCACCGACCAACCGTCGATCGTATCCGCCGTCGTGCGCCCGCTCTGCGACTGGACAAACTTGACCTCTTTGTAGCCGTCCGCCGCCTTGAACGCGCTGGCGTCATCGGCAAGCACCATGACGTGTTTGTCGGAGTCCTGATGCTCGAAGAAGTAATAGATCCCGGCGGCCTCGAGCAATCGGCTCAGGAAATTCAAATCCGTCTCGCGATACTGCACGCAATACTCGAGCGGTTGATAGGCGCCCGTGAGCGATAGCTTGTAATCGCTGAAGCCGCATTCCTTGACCACGGCCTCGAAGATTTCCTTGACGGTCTTGTTCTGAAAGATGCGGCAATCGGCCGTGCGGCTCAGGAACCAGAGCCACGGCTGGAGCCGCAAATGATAGCGGTACAGCTGCCGCGGGGATTGAGTCATGCCCGTGGTCTGTTCACCGGTGCGAACGAAGCGCGTGACCAAGCCATTGAAGCGGCGCTTCCGTCCCTCGGGAAGCTTCGCCAAGACCGTCACCGGCCGTCCGAGCAGATCGTTCGCGCTGACGTTAGGCCGGTCGCTCAACACCGATAAGTCCAAGCAGAACGGCTCGCTCAGCCGCTCGGTGCAGGACATCCGTTCGAACAGCAGCTCGCCCGCCGCCGGCGGACTCGTCACTTGAACCGGGAATTTATCCTGCTGTGCCACGATGTCGTTTCAATCCATTGTTTGCGGCCGGGTCGCGCTCAAGGTCAGCGCGCTCGCGAGTCACTCGAGCGGCACCAGCCGCAGGCAACCTTCGTCGTTCTTTGCGTAGAAATACAATCCGTCCGTGGGCAAGCCTTCGGCGATGATGACGCCTATCGCACCCTCGAATTTCTGCCGCGCGATCGCGAGTGCAGCCACCTCGTTGATGGTGTGCTGCTTGATGTACTCCGGCCAGCGCGAATCCGAGCGTTCGATGCGCGCGCCAGCATTGGTGGCGCGTTGCAGTAGGTTCAAGAATTGGTAGTAGTCGAACTCGACTACCTTGGACCGAGCCATGTTTACGCCCCTTGACTCCAGGTAAAACTACAGGAAAAGTCATACTTTCTCAACGCGCTCGCGCCTCACCGCTCCTCTCACGGCGCTCCTCACGGGGCTCGCCTCACGCGACGGCGCAGCGGCCGGTGACGAGGTAGCCTCTTACCGGCTGTCCCAGTTCTTGCCGGAGCACGACGGCCTCGATGCCGGGCGGCCCAAAGCCTGCTTCGGTCATGACGCGCTCGAGGTACGGCCGCGTATGCGAATAGCGGCCGTGCCGACCGAGCTTGAAGCACTCGCCGGCTGCGGCTTCCGCCAGCGCCTCGACCGAAAAGCACAGCAGGCCGCCGGGCAGCAGAGCGTCATGGGCCGCGTGCATCGCGGGCTCGAGCAGGCCAAAGTAGCACAGCACGTCGGCCAGCACGATGATGTCGAACGTCGCCGGCCGCGAGACCATGAATGCCGTGAGTTCCGCCTCATGCAGTTCGTCGTAGACGCTGCGCTGACGCGCCAGCGCGAGCATCCGCGTCGACAGGTCAACGCCAATCAGGCGTCCCGCCGTCGACCGCAGCAACGGGCCGCACCAGCCGGTTCCGCATCCGGCATCGAGCACCGCGGCACGGCCGCTCAGATACAGCGGATGTACGATGAGGCTTGCGGCGACCAGCTGCGGCGCGTTGTAACCGAGAGCTGCGAGCTGTTCATCGAAGCTGTCGGCGAATCCGTCGAAGGTTTTGACAATGTACCGATCGTCGGCCCGTTCGGGCACACCCTCGCCCGACATTGCCGCCAGCATGTGCCGGGGCGTCGGATCGTCCGGCACTTCGTCCGCCCACTGCTGGTAGACCGCGCGCGCCTCGTCCGGGCGCCCGAGCCGGTAGTAGACATGCGCGAGCGTCTGCAGCGCGTCGCCGAATCCCGAAACGATGCGCGTGACGTTGCGCAGACACACCAATGCGCGCTCGAACTTGCTGCCGCGCGAGTAGATCCGCGCGAGGTTGTACCAGGCTGCCGTCAGCTTCGGATCGAGCGATGTGGCGCGCAGATGCGCCTCCTCGGCCTGCTCGTCGCGCTGCAATTGAACATACATGTTGCCGAGATTGTTCCACGCGTGCGGGTTGCCGGGATCCGCTTCGACCGAGCGGCGCACCAGCGCGAGGCCTTCGTCGATTTCCCCTAACTGAAAGCGCAGCATGCCGAGGAAGTGAGCGGTATTCGCGTCGTCCGGATCCTCGGCGAGAAGCGCGCGGTAGGCGCGCTCGGCCTCGACGACCCGGCCCGCCTGATGCTCGCGGATCGCCGCGCCCAGGCGCTCGCCGCGTTCGCCGGCGGCCGCCCCGACTTCCGGCTCGTTCGCCCTGTCGTCCGATACTTGCTCGCCCGCGGACACCTGCGGCCTGCCTATTGATCGAAGCCGTACTGGAAGTCGCCGTCGGCCACCCGCACGTGAACCCGCGCGATAGGCGTGCCTTCCATCATCCGCTGCAGCAATTCCCGGCTGATCGTCGGCAGCATGGTGTTGGTCAGGATTGCATCGATCATGCGCCCGCCGCTCTCGAGCTCCGTGCAGCGGCTCGCAATCAGCTTGACGACATCGTCCTCATAGGTGAACGGCACCTTGTGGTTTTCGCGGATCCGCTTCTCGATGCGGCGCAGCTGCAGCCGCGCGATCGCTCCGATCATCTGGTCGTTGAGCGGATAGTACGGGATGGTGACCAGCCGGCCGAGCAGCGCCGGCGGGAAAACCTTGAGCAGCGGCTCGCGCAATGCCTTCGCAATGCCCTCCGCGTCCGGCATCAGTTCCGGATCCTTGCACAGCTTGGTGATGAGTTCCGTGCCGGCGTTGGTGGTGAGCAGGATGAGCGTGTTCTTGAAATCGATGACCCGCCCCTCGCCGTCCTCCATCCAGCCCTTGTCGAACACTTGGAAGAAGATCTCGTGCACGTCGGGGTGGGCCTTCTCGACCTCATCGAGCAGGACCACCGAGTACGGCCGGCGGCGCACCGCTTCGGTGAGCACGCCGCCTTCGCCGTAGCCCACGTACCCCGGGGGCGCGCCCTTCAACGTCGAGACCGTGTGCGCCTCTTGATACTCGCTCATGTTGATGGTGATGACGTTCTGCTCGCCGCCGTACAGGACCTCGGCGAGCGCGAGCGCTGTCTCGGTTTTGCCGACGCCGGAGGTGCCGGCGAGCAGGAACACACCGATCGGCTTGTTGGGGTTGTCGAGCTTCGCGCGCGAGGTTTGGATTCGGCGCGCGATCATGTCGAGCGCGTGGCGCTGGCCGATGATGCGCTGCTCGAGCGTCTCGGCGAGCTTCAGGATGGATTCGACCTCGTTCTTCACCATGCGCCCGACCGGGATACCGGTCCAGCTCTCGACCACCGCCGCCACTGCCTGGTGATCGACGGTCGGCAGGATCAGCGGCCGCTCACCCTGCAGCGTGTGCAGCTCGGCCTGCAGCCCCTTGAGTTCCGCGAGCAGCGTCGCGCGCTCGGTCTCGCTCAAGCCCGCGTCCGCGGGCGCCGTGGCGGCACCTTCGACCTTGCCGGTCGTGGCGCGCAGCCGCGCCCGCAGGTCAAGGATCCGGTCGACCAGCGTTTTCTCGGCATTCCACCGAGCCTCGAGTTCGACCAGCTTGGCCTTGTCCTCGGCAAGCCGCGACTGGGCGAGTTTTTCGCGCTCGGCCGTATCGATGCCGACCGCTGTTTCGCGGCCGATGATCTCGAGTTCGGTCGTGAGGCCGTCGATGCGCTTGCGCGTGTCATCGACCTCCGGCGGCACCGCGTGCAGGCTGATGGCGACGCGCGCGCAGGCCGTATCGAGGAGGCTCACCGACTTGTCGGGCAACTGCCGGGCCGGAATATAGCGATGCGACAGCCGTACCGCCGCATCGAGCGCCTCGTCGAGGATCTGGACTTTGTGGTGCCGCTCCATCGTCGAGGTCACGCCGCGCATCATGAGGATGGCCTTGTCTTCGGAGGGTTCGTCGACCTGCACGACCTGGAAGCGGCGGGTCAGCGCCGGGTCCTTCTCGATGTGCTTCTTGTACTCGGCCCAGGTCGTGGCGGCAACCGTCCGCAGCGTGCCGCGCGCGAGCGCCGGCTTCAGGAGGTTCGCGGCGTCGCCCGTGCCCGCCGCGCCGCCGGCTCCAACGAGCGTATGCGCCTCGTCGATGAACAGAATGATGGGCTTCGGCGAGGCCTGGACCTCCTCGATGACCTGCCGGAGCCGCTGCTCGAACTCGCCCTTCATGCTCGCGCCCGCCTGCAGTAGACCCACATCGAGCGTCCGCAGCGTGACGTCCTTGAGCGGCGGCGGTACGTCGCCCGAGGCGATCTTGAGAGCGAAACCCTCGACCACCGCAGTCTTGCCGACGCCCGCCTCGCCGGTGAGGATCGGATTGTTCTGTCGGCGTCGCATGAGAATGTCGACCAACTGCCGAATCTCCTCGTCGCGGCCGACGATCGGATCCAGCTTGCCGCTGCGCGCCTGCTCCGTGAGGTCGACCGTGAACTTCTTGAGCGCCTCCTCCTTGCCCATCTGTGCGGGCGGCATCGCGCCGCTGAATTCGCCCGGCGCCGCCTGCCCGGAGAGGCCGCCGTCCTTGGCCCGCAGCCCCTCTTCCGGGGAGCTCTTCACGATGGTGGCGAAGTCATCCGCAAGCTGCTCCGGCTTGATCTTCTCGAACTCGCGGGTCACGGACAGCAGCACGTTCCTGAGCGTCGAGGTCTTCAGCATCGCGAGCACCACGTGCCCGGTGCGGACCTGCAGGTCGCCGTATTTGAGGGTGGCCCATACCCAGGCCCGCTCGGCGGCATCCTCGATGTGCGGCGACAGATCCGAAATCGACGTGGCGCCGCGCGGCAGGCGGTCGAGCGTCTCCGTGACGTCGCGCGCGATCTTGCCCGGATCGAGATTGAAGGCGCGCACGATCGCGTGCAGGTCCGAGCCCTGCAATTGCAGGATCTGGTGAATCCAGTGCACAACCTCCACGTAGGGATTGCCGCGCAATTTACAGAACACCGTCGCGCCCTCGATGGCCTTGTAGGCCACGCTGTTGAGCTTGCCAAACAACGCAGTGCGGCTGATATCACCCATGACTCTCTCCGGCGAAGTTAATTGTTGTCATTCCCGTAGTCCTCACGCGGCGGCGCCCTGCATGGCTCGCTCGCCGTGTATCACGACGTCGTCGACCCCGGCGGCTCGGCCGCCGAGCCAGCTGGTCCAGCCGAGGCGTCCCGCGCGGCCGAGTTGGATGCCGGGCGCCTGGCTTGGGGCCAAGGTCGGGCGCAATTGCCAAGACCATTCATCGTTGGTAAAGAAGCGCACGATGCCGGCGAGTTCGTCGAATGCCGGGCTGCCGGGCAGAAAGCGCGCGAAGGCGGCGTAATCCAAAGGTCCGATGCCGATCTCGAACTGATGCTGGCATTGCCACGAGCTGGAGCCCAGCGTTGCGCCGAGACCGAGAGCACCGCCTGTCCGGCCGCCGAGGCGCATCCGCGCTTCCTCCGGAATCTCGAGCCAACCGCCGATGAATGGCCGGATGTGGATCGCGAGGCCAAAATAGTCGGATAAGGCGCGCTCCAGCGACGCCGCGCTGCGGCTCGTCCGGCCAAACAGCGCTGCGCGGCCGAGCGCTGCGCGGGCCGCAAGCGGCGCGGCGGCCCGCGCGGTCGGCGGTGCAAGCCCGACCAGCGCACCGACGCAGCGCACGAATCGGTCAGACGCCGGCCGATCGAGGTTGACCACATTGAATCGATCGACACGAACCTTATTGTGCTGCGACAGTAGCGTTTGAATCGCTTCCCGACGCTCGCCCGGCTCGAAATGCTTGATAAAAGCTCGCATGGCCGGCGCGAGATAGGATTGAAACGTGACTTCCTCGCTGACATGCGCTTCCAATACAGAGTCGTCCGCTGGATCCGCCTGCAGCTTCACGCGGCGATTGCTGGTGAGCTGAGCGCCGTCGCGCGGGTAGCCAGGAGTGTGAATGAATCGCAGATGTGGCGGATCCAAAACGAAAATGCTTTTGCTTTCCAATCCATAAGGCGGCGACAGCAGCGGGTTCGCGTCCTTTTCGGTTCCGTCCAAAACG